>Ga0255771_1000008_pt1 | contig 177552 bp, 158 predicted proteins | sample 011ome_19_FD_179969 | JGI IMG/M metagenome (GOLD analysis project Ga0255771, IMG submission 179969) | Coastal salt marsh microbial communities from the Groves Creek Marsh, Skidaway Island, Georgia - 011510BT metaG (version 2) | ecosystem: Environmental > Aquatic > Marine > Intertidal zone >...
TTGCTGGCCGCGGCAGTCGACCACGCACGCGCTGATGGGTTCGAGGTGCTCGCAGTGTGGTGCCCCGTGGACGACGAGGTCCGGCGCGGCTTCCTTCAGTCCGCCGGCTGGGTTCCCGACTCAGCCTGGCGGGACCTTCAGGTCGATCCCGGCGCACCGGACGAGCTCGAGCCCGAGCAGGTGCTCCGCGAGGTCCGACTCGTGGTCAGCCTCAGCACAGACTGACGCTCCCCCCGGTCGGCGATACACAACTGGGGGACGAGGCTCAGCCGGTGGGCAAGACGAAGCCGGCGAGTCCCCCGCTCTCGCCGGCCATAACCATGCTGAACCAGAGTTATAGCGAAGCGCGAGGAGCACGCGTCCCCCTTCTGGGGGACAAAGTGGGGTATGTCCGGTCCAGACCCGTCAGGAATCACCCTCAAGCAGGCCGTCCCTGCTGGCCTCGACGTACAGCTCCGTGCGCGTGCGTGCGGGCCGGCCGACCTGCTGGTATTTGCCGCGCACCCGATCCAGATACTCCTTCACCGTGTGCGGCGAGATATCCATCCGTCTCGCCACCGCGGCGAGCTTGAGGCCAGATGCGTACAGGCGCAGCGCATCGCGCTCGCGCGGACTGAGGTCCGGGACGTCCGGGCCGGCCGCCAGAATCGCCGCCAGATCCATCGCAAGATACATCTGGCCCTCCCCGACGGCTCCCAGGCCCTCCTGCAGCTCGGCGTAGGTCACGCGCTTGGGCACGAAGCCCAGGGCTCCCGCGTTGAGTCCGGCCCGGATGGCCACCGCGTCATCATGCGCGCTGATCAGCAGCACTCCCACGCCCGCCTGCACGAGATCGGCGCAGTTGCCGGCTACGTCCTTCTCTCCCGGCGCCAGTTCCACGTCGAGAAGAGCGATCTCGGGGCCCGAGGCGATGGCCTGCTCGACCGAGCCACCCGCGTAGACGATGCGGTAGCGGTCGGTCTCCTGTGACTCGATCAGCACGCGCAGTCCCTCGCGCACGAGTTCATGGTCGTCGATGATGCTCAGGCGCGCACTCACGTCTGCACCGCCTGTCCCCGCTCCGCGGACTGCTTCGCCACCAGCACCTCGTAAAGCCATAGCACGCCCCCGGCATCCGACTCGTCGAGAACCGCCGCGCAGACGACGTCGTGCGGCGACGCAGCATCTCGGGATAGCAACGGGCGACTCGGACGCGCGTCCACCTCGTGAATGGGCACGAGCAAGCGCATCGCGACCTCCCCTCCCTCGGTGCGCACAGACAGTCGAGGCGTGGTTCCCACCACGACGCCATCCACCATCACGGTAGGCGATGCCTGGGCGAGCGCGGCCATCAGGTCTTCCGCCACGTCGGCACTGATCTCGATCGCGGCGTCCTGACGAAGGTCGAGGTCGAGAAGGATTCCGTGCTGGTGCGCCCACTCTGCCATCCGACTGGCCAGCGCCTCGACCTGTGACCGATCGGGATCGCACACCATCACGTTCCGGATGAAGCGCTCCTCCCGAATCGCGACGTCACGTGCATCCATCCGTACTGCACGACTGACATCCCGCGAGATCTCCGTGAACAGAGCCTGCGCCTGCGACAGGCGCAGCGCGCGAAAGCGCCGCTGATGGCGGCCAACGCGAGCCCGCGTGGCCTCAGCGCTCGTCAACTCCCGCGATGCCGCCTGCTGATTGCGCCATGCCTGCTCGGCGTTGCGGCGAAGGCTCCTGCCGAGAAGCGCCCCCACCAGGATCATGGCGGTGCCCGGCTGGGTGAGCTCGTGCAGGGGATCACCCTGGAAGACCAGCCACACGGCCACCAGAACAAGCCACCCCCACCGAGGTCCGGCAGCAGCGACGACGAGGAACATCCCGGACACGGCCTGGGATGACCAGCCGGTCGTCTCGCCGGAGGCGGCTCCCTGCAGCGCGTAGACAAGCCACCCTCCCAGCGCCGTCGACACGACGAGAAGCCAGCTGAGTCGACCGTGACGAGACCAGAGGACCACGGCGGCGACCAGGAGGATCCAGACGGCCAGGGCGAGCGCATTGATGATCGGACGTTCGATACCCACCCAATTGACGCCCACGTCCATCACCACGAGAACGGTCAGTGCGGAGAGAATCGGCACGGTCAACGCCGCCGGCGTGAGGCTGCTGACCGGACGTGCCGTGGTCGCCTCCGGTTCACGCCACGTCACCCGCACTGTGGCACCGCTTCCAACCGAACTGGAGACCTGCGCCTCGCCACCGACATCAGCAATCGGCCGCATGATTCCGGTCGTGATGCCCATGCGCGACGAGGGGACCGCCGAGTCGAATCCTTGGCCGTCATCGGTGATGCTCAAGTCCAGTGCAGGCCCTGTCGACCCCTCGCGAACCGAACACGTGACGTGCACGTTCGATGCCTGTGCATGGCGAGCGACATTCGTGAGGGCCTCCACAGCGGCCGACCGGACCGCAGAGCGAACGTGCGCAGGCAAGGCGCCCATGTCGTCACAGTGCAACGTGACGACGACGCCCTCGGCTCGCAGATCCTCGGTGATGTCTGCCAGGGCTGCCCCCAAGTCGGCGCCGTCATCGACGGGCCCGCGTTCTGGCAGGGAGTACAGAGATCCCAGCAGGCTCGCACTGTCGGCGCAGCGAGCCCGCAAACGCTCTCCCCACTCACCCGACAGATCCAGGCCGCCTCGGCCAATCGCGATGAGCGTGTTGAGCACTCGCTCATGCAGGAGGCTCTCCGTCTGCTGGAGGCTGTGCTCGACGGACTCTGCAGTGAGCCGCGACTGCTCTGCGTCCAGCAGGCCCCGGGCCGTCGTGTCGGCCGTGACGGCGTTCCTCATCAATGCCCGCGCAGCGAAGATCGTCGAGAGTCCGATCACGCCCACGTAGATCGGGTCGAGGATTACCTCTGTCGCCGTGGGTGCCTCGCCGCCGTCGTGCGGTGTCAGAACGGCCCATGCGACCAGCAGGGTCAGCATCGGGGCGAAGATAGCGGCCCATCGGAAGGCGAGCAGCAGACCCGCAATGCCAGCAGTCAGAGCTGCGATCTCCGTGACCGGTTGCCAGTCTGGGGTGGTCAGCGAGAACTGACTGACGCCCACCGCGACGGTGGCGAGAACGAGGACGACCACATTCAGCAGCGAGGCTCTCGGGACCAAGCGACCGGACCCTACGAGATGTGATCCGAGCAGCACCAGGACCGACACCAGTACGAGAACGATGCTCAGGCTCGCCAAGGGAGTGCTCTGCTCCGTTGGCCACAGGAACGACTGCGAGCCAAACCAGAGCAGTTCCCACAAGATGGCCGCGGAGACCAGCCCGCGCCGCACCGCATCGGTGGCCCCTCGCGGCCACGATCCCCCAGCCCTGCTGGCAGGACGCCAGCGGACCCGAGAGCGGGCACCAGTGATGGACCCCTCGTCCGGGCCGACAGTCGCCGTGGTCACCACCGGACAACTGTGGCACAAGCGCGCCCGATAGCGTCCTGCCGTGGAAGGGCAGCCGGTGGACGCCTCACGGCGCAGGATTCAGGGCAAGGCCATCTCCATCGGGATCGCCACCGGCGCGTACGCCCTTTCCTTCGGCGCCATCTCGGTCGCAACGGGTCTTGACGTCTGGCAGACGCAGATGCTGTCGCTGTTCATGTTCACCGGTGCATCACAATTCGCCTTCGTCGGGATCATCGGCGCCGGAGGTGGCATGGTCGCCGCCGTCCTGACCGCACTGCTCCTCGGCGCCCGCAACGGCATGTACGCCGTCAGCATGGCCCCGCTGCTCCGCCTGAAGGGCGGTCGTCGCCTCGTCGGCGCCCACGTCACTATCGACGAGACGACGGCCATGGCGCTGGCCCACCCCCAGCACGCCCGATATGCCTTCTGGACCACGGCCCTGTGGATCTACCTCCTGTGGAATGCCGGCACGCTCATGGGGGCACTGGGTGCCCAGTTCATCGGCGATCCCAGCACATTGGGACTCGATGCCGCCACCGCCGCCGCCCTGCTTGCTCTCCTGTGGCCTCGACTCGTGGATCGTCAGGTCTGGGCCATTGCGATCGCATCGGCCGGCATCGCCATCGTGCTCACGCCCGTCCTGCGTCCTGGTCTTCCCGTTCTCGCGGCGGCTGTCGTCGCCATCGGAGCGGCAGCGCTCTCCGGACGAGGGGGTGGACGCTGATGTGGATCGCGGTGATCGCCGGATCCTTGGGCTGCTACCTCGAGAAGATCCTCGGGTACCTTCTCCCCGCCTCAGTGCTGGATCACCCCGCCACCCGCAGGATCGCCGGACTCCTTCCAGTCTCATTGCTGGCGGGCCTCGTCGCAGTGCAGACTTTCGCCTCCGGAGCCGCGCTGACCCTCGATGCCCGTGCCGCCGGGCTCGCTGCCGCCGTCATCGCCCTCCTTCTGAGAGCTCCCTTCATCGTCGTCGTCCTCGTGGCCGGAGTCACGGCAGCCCTCCTGCGCGCGTGGAGCGTGGCGGTATGAGGAAGCAGCCCCGGCCCATCTTCGGCTTCCTCTGGCGTCGGCCCGATCCCGACGCGCCCGTGGACGCCGCGTTCGTCCAGGAGCGACTCATTCGCGTGATCTCGCGCGGCCCCATCAGAATCCTCTTCCTCACCCTCGTAAGCCTCGCCGCGGTCATGCTCGCCGCCACTGCCGTCATGACGGCACTCTCAGCGCCACTGTCCGTCGCCAGTCTTCTGGGTGCAGCTATCGCCGCCACGGCCGTGGCCCTGCTCCTACGTGGGTGGGTGGTCGGCACCTACGTCACCGATGCCGGCGTCACGGTCGACTCGATGTGGCGCCGAACATTCACCCCGTGGTCAGAGGTGACGTCCATCGAAGCCATTCCGGCCCGCGTGCCCTTCCTCGGACTCCCCATGCGCATCACCGGTGAGCGCGTCTTCGTTCACGTGAAGAACGGGCCGGCTATAGCCACGCACATCAGCTCGCGGTCTCCGGACATCTGCTGTCGCTCCGACGCGTTTGATATCGCTCGCATTCGGCTGGAGAACTGGGCCGATCGGGCCTGACGACGATCAGTCGATGCCCCCGACCGGATCCACGGCATCGCCAGATTCGCGAAACACTCGGATGGCAGTGCGCATGGCCGCTCGGGCCCGGCGCCGATCTCGAGCATCGTCGTACGCCATCGCGAGTCGGTACCACGCCCCCCAATCTCGAGGGTTGGCCTCCACCTCAGCCTGCCGCTCAAGGAAACGCTCATCTGCAGCATCCCGCTCGACTCGACCGGAAGGAGTGCGCGGCAGGTCGTCCTGCGGCAGCCCACCGATCCGAGCGAGGGCGCGCCCGACCTCCTGCGAACGCAGTCCGAAGATGAGCTCGCGTCCTACCATCCACGCCCCGATCAGCGGGATCACCATGATGCTCAGACCCAGAGCCACGGGCACCGGGTCCCCCGAGAGGATCAGCACCCACGCGCGGCCGGCGGTGAAGACGAGGTAGATTCCGACCGCTCCGGCCAGGATCAAGGCGATCGTGCGGGCGCTCACGAGAGCGTGAGGAAGTGGTCGAGTCCCACCGTCAGTCCCGGGTGATGGGCCACCTGCCTGACGCTCAGGAGCACGCCGGGCATGAAAGAGGTGCGATCGAGGGAGTCGTGCCGGATGGTCAGCGTCTCTCCGACGCCGCCGAGCAGCACCTCCTGGTGCGCCACGAGTCCGCGCGAGCGCACGGAGTGCACCCGAACTCCGTCGATCGATGCGCCACGGGCACCCGGTACCTCGTGCTCCGTGGCGTCCGGCGAGGCCGGCATGCCCATCCGTGCCTTGGCGATCGCCTGGGCCGTATGTGTCGCGGTACCGGAAGGAGCGTCGACCTTGTCGGGGTGATGCATCTCGATCACCTCGACGGATTCGAAGTACGGCGCAGCGATCTCCGCGAAGCGCATCATCAGAACCGCACCAATGCCGAAGTTCGGTGCGATGAGGACACCCACGTCCGGGGCCTGACGGCACCAGTCGCGCACTCGGTCAAGGCGTTCGGCCGTAAAACCCGTGGTCCCCACGACACAGTGCACTCCCCTGCTGATGCACACCTCGAGGGTGCGCATAACCGCATCCGGAGTGGTGAAGTCCACCACGACCTCTGCGCCTGCCTCGACCACCGCAGTGGGAGGTACGCCGATATCGATCGCAGCGACAAGGCTGAGGTCAGGGGCTGACGTGATCGCCTCGACACACGCCTGTCCCATTCGCCCCTCGGCGCCCGCCACCGCGACCTTGATCACGGCACCACCCTACCGACGGATGCAGGTCCGCCCTACCGACGGATGAAGGTCAGCCGACAGCGGCGAAGGTGGTGGTCTCGTCGAAGGGACCGATCACGGCAAGGGTCATGGGCGCCGAGAGGAGGTCGGACGCGATCGATTGAACGTCCTCTCCCGTCACGGCATCCACTCGACCGAGAACCCCGTCGATCGACAGCAGGGGCTCATGATGAAGCTCGCTCTTGGCGATGCGACTCATGCGGGCACCGGTGTCCTCCTGACCGAGCACCGTTGCCCCCCGCATCTGGCCCTTGCCCCGACGAATCTCGTCATCGGTGAGGCCGTGACGTGCGACGTGGTCGAGCTCACTCAGGCACACGTCGAGCACGACATCGACCTTCGATGGCATGCACCCTGCGTACACGCCGAAGATGCCCTCCTCGGAGAATCCCTGCGCGTAGGAATAGACCGAATACGCCAGACCACGCTTCTCACGAACCTCTTGGAAGAGGCGGCTGCTCATGCCGCCGCCCAAGGCCGTGGACAGGACCGACAAGGCGTAGCGCCGCGGATCAGACCTCGACAGCCCGGGAGTGCCCAGCACCACGTGGGCCTGTTCTGTAGCACGCGTGGAGACGGCTGCTCCAGGAGTCCGAGGCTTGGCGGCCTTGCCGCTTCGTGCGTCTGCCGGGGCGCGCTCCTCACCAAGGGAGTCCGCGAAGGCCCGCCGCACCTCCCGCACCACCTGATCATGGTCGACGTTGCCGGCCGCCGAGACCACGATGTTCTCGGGTCGGTAGCGGCGCTGGTAGAAGCCGTTGATGACACCCCGAGTCAGATTCGAGATGGACTCCACGGTGCCGAGGATCGGCCGACCCAGCGGTGTGTCGCCGTACATCGCGTGCGCCAGGAGGTCGTGCACCGCGTCGCCAGGATCATCCTCGTGCATGGCGATCTCCTCGAGGATCACCCCGCGCTCTGCCTCGACGTCCTCCGTGTGGAGCAGCGCCCCGGTGACGACGTCGCACACCACGTCAATGGCCAAGGGCAGATCCTGATCCAGCACCCGTGCGTAGTAGCAGGTGTACTCCTTGGTCGTGAAGGCGTTCAGATCGCCACCCACGGCCTCGATCGACGAGGAGATGTCCATCGCCGATCGGCGAGGTGTTCCCTTGAAGAGCAGATGCTCGAGGTAGTGCGCCGAACCCATCTGCGTCCGTGTCTCATCGCGTGAGCCCACGGCAACCCAGACGCCGAACGCGACCGAACGAACGCCCGGCACGTGCTCGGTGATCACCCGGAGGCCGCTGGGGAGGGTGGTCCGGCGGACAACTCCGCCGTCCCCCTCCCGCAGCAGCGTTCGGGTCTGCGTCCTAGGCATCGCCGCCGGCGGCAGCTTCCTCGACGACCGGGGCCAGCGAGAGCTTGCCGCGGGAGTCGATCTCCTTGATCTCGACCTCGACCTTGGTGCCGACGGGAGCCACATCGTCGACGTTCTCGACGCGCTTGCCGCCATTGAGCTTCTTGATCTCGGTGATGTGCAGCAGGCCGTCCTTGCCGGGCATGAGCGAGACGAAGGCACCGAAGGTGGTCGTCTTGACGACCGTCCCCAGGTAGCGCTCGCCCACCTCGGGCATGGTCGGGTTGGCGATCGCGTTGATCGCCGAACGGGCCGCCTCCGCTGAGGGGCCGTCGACAGCGCCGATGTAGATGGTGCCGTCATCCTCGATCGTGATGTCGGCCCCGGTCTCCTCCTGGATCTGGTTGATGATCTTGCCCTTCGGACCGATCACCTCACCGATCTTGTCCACCGGAACCGTGATGCTGATGACGCGCGGCGCCGTGGCGGCCATCTCGTCAGGAGCATCGATGGCCTCGTTCATGACATCCAGGATGGTCATGCGGGCATCACGGGCCTGCTGAAGCGCCTTGCCCAGAACCTCCGCGGGAATGCCATCCAGCTTCGTGTCCAGCTGCAGCGCCGTGACGAACTCACGTGTGCCCGCCACCTTGAAGTCCATGTCACCAAACGCATCCTCGGCGCCGAGGATGTCGGTGATCGCGACATACTCCGTGGCCCCATCGACGTCGCCGGAGATCAGACCCATGGCGATTCCGGCCACAGGTGCCCGCAGCGGCACACCCGCATTGAGAAGCGACATGGTCGACGCGCAGACCGACCCCATGGAGGTCGAGCCGTTCGAGCCGAGCGCCTCTGAGACCTGGCGAATGGCGTAGGGGAACTCCTCGCGTGACGGAAGCACCGGCAGCAGTGCGCGCTCAGCAAGTGCGCCGTGGCCGATCTCGCGACGCTTCGGTGAGCCCACGCGTCCGGTCTCACCGGTCGAGTACGGCGGGAAGTTGTAGTTGTGCATGTAGCGCTTGCGGTTGTCCGGGTTCAGCGTGTCCAGCTGCTGCTCCATGCGGAGCATGTTCAGCGTCGTGACGCCGAGAATCTGCGTCTCACCGCGCTCGAACAGGGCAGAACCATGGACGCGCGGCAGAACGTCGACCTCGGCACTGAGCGTGCGGATGTCGGAGACGCCACGGCCATCGATGCGCACCTTGTCGCGCAGCACCCGATCACGGACCACCTTCTTGGTCACCGCCCGAATGGCTGCGGAGACCTCCTTCTCGCGGCCCTCGAACTCGACCGCAAGCTCGGCCTGCACAACCCTCTTGATGTCATCGAGGCGCGCCTCTCGCTCAGCCTTGCTGACGATCTGCATGGCCTCGCGGATATCAGCGACGGACAGGCGCTCAACGGCGTCGTAGACATCCGGCTGGTACTCGGGGAACAGCGGGAAGTCGGCCGTGGGCTTGGCAGCCGATGCGGCCATGGCCATCTGCGCCTCGCACAGGGCGCGGATGAAGGGCTTCGACGCATCCAGACCCGCGGCAACCACATCCTCGGTCGGGGCGGTGGCTCCACCGGCGATGAGCTCGATGGTGCGATCGGTCGCCTCGGCCTCAACCATCATGATGGCGACGTCGTCACCGGCGATGCGGCCTGCCACGACCATGTCGAATACGGCCTCGGCCAGCTGATCGTGCGTGGGGAAGGCCACCCACTGACCGCGGATGAGGGCGACGCGAACGCCACCGATGGGTCCGCTGAACGGCAGTCCGGCGATCTGAGTGGATGCCGATGCAGCGTTGATGGCGACGACGTCGTACAGGTCCTTCGGGTCCAGCGCCATGACGGTGATGACGACCTGGACCTCGTTGCGCAGGCCCTTGGTGAAGGTCGGTCGCAGGGGGCGGTCGATCAGACGGCAGGTGAGGATGGCGTCCTCGGATGGGCGACCCTCACGGCGGAAGAACGATCCTGGGATGCGTCCGACGGAGTACATGCGCTCCTCGACGTCCACCGTCAGGGGGAAGAAGTCGAACTGCTCCTTCGGGCTCTTGCCCGCCGTCGTTGCGGAGAGGAGCATCGTGTCGTCATCGAGGAAGACCGCGACAGCGCCGGCGGCCTGGCGGGCCAGTCGGCCCGTCTCGAAGCGGATGGTTCGGGTTCCGAAGGAGCCATTGTCGATGACTGCCTCGGCGGTTGAGATCTGGGTACCCTCCACGGGTGCCTCCTGTTTCATAGATGTCTCAGAGGCGCTCGCTGGGCGACCGGTGGCGGTCATCGATCGAGGCCCACGGGCCTGAGCCATTGCCCCTGCTCCCGTAGGTCACTACCGAGGACCGACGACTGGCGCACAAGCGGCGCCCCGGATCCGGTTCGTGTGATGTTCAGTTGTAATCGTGCGGTCGGGTGCGCCCCATGTCGGGGCGCCGTGGCAGCGGATGAGGACCGGCCGTGTGCCGGCCCTCCCCCGCGATGGATCGACGCAGGCCGAGCCCGAGGGCTAGCGGCGCAGGCCGAGCTTCTCGATGATGGCTCGGTATCGAGCGATATCGGTCTTGGTGAGGTAGGAGAGGAGACGGCGACGCTGACCGACCAGGATCAGCAGGCCACGCCGGCTGTGGTGGTCGTGCTTGTGCTCCTTGAGGTGCTCCGTGAGCTCGGTGATGCGAGCCGTCAGGAGTGCGATCTGCACCTCGGGACTGCCGGTGTCGTTGGGGTTGGTGCCGTAGTCGGCAATGATCTGCTTCTTGGTTGCGCTATCGAGCGACATGCATGACCTTTCACTCGCCCCAAGGGGCGGTAGAGATGACACGAATCGCAGCGCCGAGGCCCCACGACCGTCTATTGGGGCAAGGCTAGCAGCCCCACGCCCCCTTCCCCGCGGCGCCTCACTCCCCGGCCAGGAGCTGGCGGCTGAGATCCACATCAGCATCCATCTGCCGGACGAGGTCGTCGACCGTGGCGAACGTCATCTGCCCGCGAAGGCGCCTGACGAACTCGAGTCGGATTCCCTGCCCGTACAGATCAAGATCGTCGCGATCGAGGACGTACGCCTCCACCCGTCGTTCCCGGCCGTCGAACTGCGGGTTGGTCCCGACCGAAATCGCGCACGGGAGTCGCGATCCATGAGCGGTCAGCCATCCTGCGTATACACCGTCTGCCGGGATTGCGGGGCGCTGTGCCCACTGCAGGTTCGCGGTCGGGTATCCGAGCTCCCGTCCGCGGTGGTCTCCATGTACGACGACGCCGTCCAGGGCATACGGCCGCCCCAGATCATCCCGCGCATCGACCACACGACCCTCGGCCACCGATCTGCGAATCCCCGTGGACGACCACCTCTCGGCGCCATCACCGAGGAGCGGCACCGCGGACACATCGAATCCCCATCGTCGCCCGGTGTCACGGAGCGTGTCCACGGTCCCCGTCGCGCGGTGCCCGAAGCGAAAGTCTTCACCCACCACCACCTCACGGGCACCGAGGCGCTGCACGAGCTCTCGCGACACGAATTCCTCCGGAGCCATGGCCGCCATCGAGGCATCGAAATCCAGCACATCGACAGCGTCCGCACCGGCCGCCAGCAGCAGTTCCTTGCGCTGCTCCAGGGAGGCCAGCGACTCAGGTGCCTCGCGCCCGGGAACGACAGCCATCGGGTGCGGATCGAACGTGACCGCGACGAGCGGCAGTGCGCGAGTCGAGGCTGCCCGGCGCGCATGTGCAAGAAGGGCCTGATGCCCTCGATGCACCCCGTCGAAGACGCCTATCGAGAGAACGGCGCCGCTGTCGAGATTCACGCGCTCACCCTAGAACGCCGCTCACTGCTCGTGCGGCGCGGACCACCGCAGTGTGAGCAAGCGAGCAGGCGAACAGACCCATCCTCACGGGACGAACACCGCGAGATAGCCCACACCTGTCGACGGTGGCGGCTTGGGCCCCACGAGGGCGAGCAGGCGACCATCCTGCGACAGCAGGGCAGTCGGTTCCGTCACATCAGAGTGCAGGTATGACGACACGGGTCGGCCATTCTCCACCGCCAGAGGATCGACCACCTCGAGCGTCGGAAAGGCCCGCCGGGCGATCTCCGACGTCGGGATAAGGAACTCTGCCGGATGCTCCGAGGTCGTCAATGAAGTCCAGGCGATCGCGTCGGTCACTCCCCACCCACCGACCCGGGTTCGGCGCAGAGAGGTCAGGTGCCCACCAACGCCGAGCTCGTCACCGAGGTCTCGGGCCAGAGCACGCACGTAGGTCCCTGAGGTGCAGGTGACGGCCACGTCCACATCAATCCACCCGTCACCGCGCCTGATCTGCAGCACATCGAATCGATCGATCCGCACGCGGCGGGCCGTGAGCCTGACGTCCTCGCCCGCCCGGACGAGAGCATGGGCACGTTTGCCGTCCACCTTGATCGCACTGACCGACGACGGGATCTGTTCGATCTCCCCGCGGAGCGCAGCGACGGACCCCTCGATCGCCTCGGCCGTGATCGCTTCGACACTTCGAGGTTCGGCCGTGGAGACGACCTCCCCCTCGCGGTCATCTGTCACCGTCGAGAGGCCCAGTCGGATGGTGGCCTCGTAGTCCTTGTCGTGTCCGGCGAGATAGCCCAGCAACCGCGTCGCCCGACCCACACCGACCAGAAGGACGCCGGTGGCCATGGGATCCAGGGTGCCCGCATGCCCCACCTTGCGGGTGCCCAACGCTCGTCGGACGCCCGCGACGCAGCCATGAGAGGTGATGCCAGCGGGCTTGTCCAGAACCAGAAGTCCCGTGAGGGCAGCCGGGGTCACTCGTCCGCCTGCTCCTCCGAGGGCTCCTGCTCATCCTGCGGATGCCGATAGGGATCCGCCTCACCCGCGAACCTGGCGTGGGACGCCTGCGCATGCACGGCGGCATCCGCCTCGGCCGCCTGCCGAAGCAGCTCCTCGACGTGCCGGGCATTGTCCGGAACGGCATCGGGGTAGAACGCCAGCGTCGGCGTGAACTTGATGCCGGTCTGCTTGCCTACCTCCGAGCGCAGCACGCCCTTGGCTGACTCGAGTGCCGTTGCCGTGCCGATCTGCGCCTCCTCATCGCCGTAGACCGTGTAGAACACCGATCCCTCGCGCAGGTCAGGAGTCACCCGGACATCGGTGATCGTCACGAAACCCAGACGCGGGTCCTTGATCCGCTTCTCGAGCGTCTCCGCGACGATCACCTTGATCCGATCGGCCAGCTTCCGCTGGCGCGCTTCACTCGCCATGGTCAGGCCTTCCTGGGCTTCTCACGCATCTCGAACGTCTCGATGACATCGTCCACCTTGACGTCCTGATAGTTGCCCAGGTTGATGCCGCACTCGAAGCCCTCACGGACCTCCGTGACGTCGTCCTTGAATCGGCGAAGACCTGACAGGGTCAGGTTCTCGGCGACCACAGCACCGTCGCGAATGAGACGGGCCTTGGCGTTGCGACGCACCTCTCCGGACTGCACCAGGCAGCCGGCGATGGTGCCGAACTTCGAGGACTTGAACACCTCGCGCACCTCGGCGGTACCGAGCTGCACCTCCTCGTACTCCGGCTTGAGCATGCCGCGCAGTGCCGCCTCGACCTCTTCGATCGCCTGGTAGATGACGCTGTAGTACCGCACGTCAACGCCCTCTTCGGCGGCGAACTCGGCCACCTTGCCCTCGGGTCGCACGTTGAAGCCGATGATGACGGCCTTCGACGCACTGGCCAGGGTGACATCGTTCTTGTTGATGGCACCGACGCCGCGGTGAATGACGCGCAGGTTCACCTCGTCGCCCATGTCGATCTTGAGAAGCGCGTCCTCCAGAGCCTCGACGGATCCGGACACATCGCCCTTGATGATGAGCGTGAGCTCAGCGACCTCACCCTTCTCCAGCGACTCCAGGAAGTCCTCCAGGGAGCGCTTGACACGATTGCGAGCAAGAAGCGCGTTACGCTCCCGTGCCTGGCGCGTCTGAGCGATCTGCCGCGCGACCCTGTCCTCGGCGACGACCATGAAGGAGTCACCAGCACCAGGCACCGAGGTCAGGCCGAGCACCTGGACCGGCATGGAAGGCCCGGCCTCATCGATGGCATTGCCCTCGTCGTCGAGCATGGCGCGCACACGACCGAATGCGTCCCCGGCAACGATGGAGTCACCCGGACGCAGCGTGCCTCGCTGCACGAGCACCGTGGCCACGGGACCGCGACCGCGGTCCAGATGAGCCTCGATGGCAACGCCTTGGGCGTCCTGATCGGGATTGGCGCGCAGGTCGAGCGCGGCGTCCGCGGTCAGGAGCACGGCCTCGAGCAGACCCTCGATTCCGGTGCCCTGCTTGGCTGACACGTCGACGAACATGGTGTCGCCGCCGTATTCCTCGGCCACGAGGCCGTACTCGGTCAGCTGACCGCGCACCTTGGCAGGATCAGCGCCCTCCTTGTCGACCTTGTTCACGGCCACGACGATCGGCACGCCGGCCGCCTGCGCATGGTTCAGCGCTTCAATCGTCTGCGGCTTGACGCCATCGTCGGCCGCGACCACGAGGATCGAGATGTCGGTCACCTGTGCACCGCGGGCGCGCATGGCGGTGAACGCCTCGTGACCGGGGGTGTCGATGAACGTAATTCTGCGCTCCTCGCCGCCCGCGGTCGTGGTCGCCACCTGGTACGCGCCGATGTGCTGGGTGATGCCACCGGCCTCGTCGTTGACCACGTTCGTCGAGCGAATGGCATCGAGCAGCTTGGTCTTGCCGTGGTCCACGTGACCCATGACGGTGACCACCGGAGGACGGATCTCTCTGTCCTCGTCCTCACCCTCGTGCTCGCCGAACTCCAGGTCGAAGGACTCCAGCAGCTCACGGTCCTCGTCCTCAGGCGAGACGACCTGAACGTCGTAGTTCAGCTCACCCCCGAGCAGTCGCAGCGTGTCGTCATCGATCGACTGAGTCGCCGTGACCATCTCCCCGAGACCGATGAGGACCTTGACCAGATCCGCTGGCATCGCGTCGATCTTGTCGGCGAAGTCGGTGAGGCTCGCACCGCGTGGGAGCCGCACGATCTCACCGCTGCCACGCCTGATCCGGACACCGTCCATGGCCGGCGCCTGCATGTTGTCGAACTCCTGGCGCTTGGCGCGCTTGGACTTGCGGCCACGTGACGGACGGCCTCCGGGCTTGCCGAATGCCCCAGCGGTTGTTCCGCGACCACCCGGACCTCCCGGACGACCACCGAAGCCGCCCCGACCAGGTGGGCCACCGGGACCACCGGGGGCACCGCCGCCGGGGAATCCACCGGGACCACCCGGACCACGACCGCCTGGACCACCGGCACCACCGGGACGGCCACCGGGACCACCCGGACCGCCGGGACGGCCACCGGGACCACCCGGACCGCCAGGACGACCACCGGGACCACCCGGACCACGACCACCCGGACCACTCGGACGCGCCGGGCGGGGGGGCATGGTTCCCGGGTTCGGCCTCGGGGCGCCCGGCACTGCAGGCGCGGGGCGACCCATGCCGGTGCCGCCTCCGGCACTGAAGGGGTTGTTGCCCGGGCGCGGGGTCGCAGGTCGACCCATGCCCGTTCCTGTGCCGAAGGGATTGTTCCCCGGGCGCGGCCCGGACGGACGAGCTGCCGGCCTCGGTGCTGCCTGATCAGGCGCCTGCGCCGCAGGCGCGACAGGGGCTGCCGGCTCGGGAGGCGACTGCGCCTCCCCCGCTGCGGCCGCCGGCGAGTCGACGACGGGCTCGACCGGAGCGGGGTCCGATGCCGGGACCGGCGCTGGAGCAGCGGGCGTCGGCGCAGTCGGGGTCGCTGCGGTCGGGGTCGCTGCGGTCGGGGTCGAGGCAGCGGGCACAGGAGCAGCCTCAGCCGTGGCGCCGGAGGGCGCGTCAGGCTCCTTCGTTGCGGTTGTCTTCTTGGCAGCCGTCTTCTTCGCAGCCGTCTTCTTGGCCGCAGGCTTGTCAGCCGGCGGCGGCATGGCCTCCCGAAGTCGCCGAGCGACTGGGGCCTCGACCGTGGAAGAGGCGGACTTCACGAACTCGCCGAGATCCTGCAGTTTGGCGAGTACTTCCTTGCTGGTTACCCCGAGCTCCTTCGCGAGCTCATGGACCCGAACCTTCGACACAACTCTCCTGTCTTGGTCCGGGCAGGGTGCGCCGGACCGTCAGTGCAAGCGATACACGTTCATGCTCGCGTGCTCATGGGGTGTTCATCCTCGAACTCCCGGTCCGCTCGTCCGGCGTTGGTCGCCGGTCACGTGCACGTCAGGCGGACGCCTGACGTGGTGCTGCTGTCCTTCATCTCGACACACGGCTCCCAGGTCGCAATCGCGACCTGTCACCGCTCACCGATCAGCTGCTGCAGGAGGGCCAGATCCAAAGATCCCTCCACTCGCAGCGCCCGTTCCAGGCCCCTGGACCGCTGAGCGCGGCTGAGGCACTGGGGGTTCAGGTGCAGATGCGCCCCTCGCCCAGGCAGTCGGCGAGATGGATCGGGACGTGCTGACCCGGCCACCGCAACGACCCTGATCAGGTCCGTCACATCAGCGCGCCCACGGCACCCCACACACATGCGCTGGGGGGCAGACACCCTGACAGGGGACGAGTGTACCCCTCCGACCATAGAGGTCAGTCCACCACAGGTGCGGCCGTGTCGGGATCAGCCAAATCCGGCTTCGACTCCTGCACAGCGGTGTCCCCACGAATGTCGATGCGCCATCCGGTCAATCGAGCGGCCAGACGGGCGTTCTGGCCCTCCCGGCCGATCGCGAGCGACAGCTGATAGTCCGGAACGATCACCCGTGCGGCCCTCGCCACCGGGTCCACGATCTGAACACCCGTCACCCGAGCAGGTGACAGCGCGTGCGCGATCATCTCGGCGGGATCCTCGCTGCTGTCGACGATGTCGATCTTCTCCCCGTTCAGCTCGGCCATGACCTGCCGCACTCGCTGCCCCAGCGGGCCGATGCAGGCACCCTTGGCATTGACGCCCGGCACGTGCGAGCGCACGGCGATCTTGGTGCGGTGGCCGGCCTCCCGGGCAATGGCCGTCACCTCGACCGTGCCGTCGGCGATCTCCGGCACCTCGAGCTTGAACAACTGCTTCACCAGACTCGGATGAGTTCGCGAGACCGTCACCTGGGGACCCTTGAACCCCTTGCGAACACCGGTCACGACGCATTTAATCCGCGTTCCGTGCGGGTAGGACTCCCCGGGTGCCTGCTCCTCGGGAGGCAAGTTCGCCTCGACCTTGCCAATGTCCACGCGCACCATGCGGGGGTTGCTCGACTGTTGAACCACTCCGGACACCAGGTCACCCTCCCGCCCGGTGAACTCGCTCATGGTCACGTCACCCTCGGCCTCACGCAGCCGGGACAGCAGCACCTGCTTGGCGGTCATGGCCGCAATGCGACCGAAGCCCTCAGGGGTGTCGTCGAACTCTCGGAGGACGGCACCGTCCTCATCCGTCTCCGCGGCCCAGACGGTCACGTGCCCGGACTTGCGGTCCAGCGTGGCGCGCGCCGTTGCCGCTGCACCCTCTGTGCGGTGGTAGGCGACGAGCAAAGCCTGCTCGATGCTCTCGACCACCAGGTCCAAGGAGAGATCCTTCTCCCGCACCAGCGCCTTGAGCGCGCTGACATCGATATCCATCACATCTCCCCTTTCTCGTCGTCCGGTGCCTCGTCGTCATCCGAATCAGCACTCGCTGGCTCTTCTTCAGCACGCGCACTGTCGCGGTTGAACTCCACCTGCACGATCGCATGAGCCACGTCGGCTCGCTTCAGCGTGCGCGAGTCGCCATCCACACTCATCACGACGGTGTCCTCATCGGGAACACTCTCGATACGCCCCACGAACTCGTCTCCCGACTCGGTCGTGACGCTCACCAGTCGATCAGTCGCCCGGCGCCAGTGGGCCGGCTGCGTCAGCGGCCGGTCGACGCCTGGGGAGGTCACCTCCAGGACGTACGCACCGGGGACCGCCGCATCAAGTTCCGGAGTCTCCATAAGGTCCGACACGCACCTGCTGACGGTGGCAACCAGATCGAGGTCGACTCCCCCGTCGCGATCGACCACGACTCGGACGACATGCCGACGCCCTGCCTTGACGACTTCCACGTCCTCAAGGTCGACACCGAGGTCCTGTAGGGCTGGAGCTAGGGCGTCTAGCAACATGGCACGTGCCGACATCGGCCCTCCAGCATCCTGTTGTGGTCGTCCGCTTGTGTGGTCGCGCGGGCCTCGCGTCGAGATGACACTGACCTCACGACCGACCCGAACAGCTCACCGGACTCCACAGGAGGCCATCAGTCGCTCGGGACGCACCGCAACTGTACCCACTGCATGCCATTCTTGGCACATGCCCGCCCGATCGTCAGCCATCCGCGACGGTGCACCTGCCCGCCTAGGAAGGCGGCGACTCCTCGCCCTCGGGGCGATCGCGCCAGCCGTAGTTCTCGTCGGATGCAGCGATGATCCGGTCGAGGCGAACCTCGTCGACGAGACCCCCGATACCCCCGCCTTGACCATGGTGGTGGGCGAAGCCGAAGCTGCGCTCATCGCCCACTATGACGCTGTCCTGAACTCTGTTCCTGAGAACCAGCAGCAGCTGCGGGATGCCCTGTCTGCCCTGCGCCAGCAGCATGTCGAGCATCGCGCGGCGATGGCGGCAGACGATGCGAGCCCTCCTCTGGGCTCCGTCCCGAATTCGCCGAACATCGACACTCTGGTCACGGCCGAGCGCGAGGCAGCCAAGAGCCGCATCGCCTCGTGCGAAGAGTGCAGCGACCCGGAGGTGGCCCGAATACTGGCCTTCATCGCCGCGTCTGAGGCCTCGCATGTGCCCGTCCTGAGGGGCCTGACATGACTCCTGTCGAGGCATGGGCCGCTGTCGTCGCTGCCGAGGACGCCGCCATCTACGCCTACTCCATTGCTGGCGCTCGAGTCGCGAGCGCCGATCGTCGTCGCGCACGTGCCGGCCTCGACGCCCATCGCAGTCGCCGAGCTCGCGCCTTGGTTCACCTCTCGGCACTCGGCGGCACGCCTCCGGGTGGGGCGGGCGCATACACGCTGCCAGACAACGTCCGTCGCCCCCGCATCGCCGCCGGGTTGCTCGCCGACGTCGATCTCGGACTCGTCGCCGTCTATGCCGATGCTGCCGCTGCAACAGAGGGAGAGGATCGCAGGTGGGCGGCGAGGGCGGCCGCGGACTGCGCGGTCAGCTCTGTCTCATGGGGGGCCGAATCGCAGGCCTTTCCGACTGTGCCCGCAACGTCCGGCTGAGGATCCGTCGAGACGGCAGGGGGATGACGGCAAGGGGACGACGTGACGGCCCTTGGGGCAGCACGGGGATGACGGCCCGCGCGTCACCCGATCAGGTCCCAGGCCAACCGCAGAATGAGCACACCGACGACCGCAAGGAAGACGAGGCGGACGAATCCGCTGCCGCGCTTGATCGCCGTTCGCACTCCCAGGACAGCACCCAGCACGTTGAAGGTCGCCATGATCGGCCCCAGAACCCAGAGCACGGATCCGGCCGATGCGAACACCACGATCGCCGCCGCATTGGTGCCCAGATTGACGACCTTCGCCGTGGCCGAGGCACGCAGGAACGAGTATCCGAGCACCCCGACAAGCAAAATGAGCAGGAAGGAACCCGTGCCGGGTCCAAGCAGGCCGTCGTAGAAGCCGATCAGCAGTCCGCCCAGAGATGCGACAACGTAGTGCCGCCGACTCCCCTGCCATCGCAGGTTCTGCTCCATTCCCATCGCGGGACGGAGCAGCGTCCACAGCCAGACGATGACCAGCAGGACCACAACGACCGGCCGAAAGATCTCGCTGGGCACGCGACTTGCGGTGAAGGCTCCCACCGCGCTCCCGACGATGGCGGTGACCACCATCGGAAGGGCGGTGAGAACGTCCGGGCGCACGCGACGGGTGTACGCAGCGGTCGCCGCCGCCGTACCGGCGATGCTGGACACCTTGTTGGTTGCCAGCGCCTGCACCGGAGAAGCCTCAGGAACGGCAATAAGGAGCGCGGGGAGCTGCAGAAGGCCACCGCCGCCAGCGACGGCATCGACCCAGCCCGCGGTGAAGGCCACGGCGCACAGCAGAATCAAGGTGCCGGTGTCTGGCAGGCCCATCGATTCCATCAGGTCACTCCCTCAGGTGACTTGCTCACGTGTGCCAGGACTCGACAATCGCCAGCACGTCACCCAGCTCATGCGCGACGGCATCGGGCACGGCCGAGTCGTCGGGGACCTGATCGCTCGGGATGACGGAGTGCGGAATGTGGATGGTGCGCATGCCTGCCCCCGACGCACCCGCGATGTCATCCCACAGGCGATCGCCGACATAGACGGAGTCCTGTGGTCGAACCCCCAGTCGATCGGCGACCGCGGTGAACGCCTCAACGTGCGGCTTCGCCACGGGCATCTCGCTCGTGTAGAGAGCGGCATCGATGAGGTCATCTAGGTCATCGCGAGCGAACACCTCCTGGTGATGCGCCGACGGCCACATCGTGTTGCTCAGGACGCCGACCCTCAGCCCCATCGCCCTGAGTGCAGTCAGCAGCGGACGTGCCTGCGGATCGGCCAGTGTGTGCGGGGCCCAGAAATCCAAGTAGCACCCCAGCGCACGGAGGTGTCGAACACCGGTGATCTCGATCCCCTCATCGAGGAAGATCTGCTCCAGGGCGCCTGCAGACTGCGCCCCACGAGACTCACGCTGCACTCGCCACCGCGCAATCTCGGCCTCGGCCAGTCGATGGGCCAAGGCACTTGCGTGCTCGGGATCGTAGACCTCAGCGTAGGCGTACCACTGGGACACCAGGTCGATGTCATGCCATGGCGTCAGCGTGCCGCCCCAGTCGAAGATGACCGCCTTCACCATCTGCCCTGACCCCCACTCACCCTTCTCGGACGAGGCCTTTCAGCGTCTCCGCCGCCCCGTCAACGGGAACCTCAACGCGATCACCCGTGCGCCGATCCTTGACCTCGATGAAGCCCTCGGCGAGTCGCTTGCCCACGACGACGATCGTGGGGATGCCGAGCAACTCGGAGTCATTGAACTTGACGCCGGGTGAGACGCCCTTGCGATCGTCGTACAGGACGCGGATGCCAGCGGCCTCGAGTTGCTCCGCGAGGTCAGCCGCAGCCTCGAAGACCTCGTCGGCCTTGCCCGTCGCGATCAGGTGGATGTCGGCCGGGGCGACCTCGCGCGGCCAGATCAGCCCGCGGTCGTCATGAGACTGCTCCGCTATCGCCGCGACTGCCCGCGAGACACCGATCCCGTAGGAGCCCATGGTGACGGTCACGAGCTTGCCGTTCTCGTCCAGCACCTTCAGATCGAGTGCCTCGGCGTACTTGCGACCGAGCTGGAAGATGTGCCCGATCTCGATCCCGCGCGCCAGCGTCAGCGTGCCACCGCAATCCGGGCAGGCGTCCCCCTCGCGCACCTCGGCCACATCGATGGTGCCGTCGCCGGAGAAGTCGCGGCCCGCAACCAGATCGAACACGTGACGTCCAGCCTCGTTCGCACCCGTGATCCATCGAGTGCCGGTGACCACGCGTGGGTCCAGCAGGTAGCGGATCCCCGAGGCGGACTCCTCACCCAATGCCCCCGGACCGATGTAGCCCTTGACCAACGACGGATGCTTGGCGAAGTCCGCCTCCTCGAAGGGCTCGGCGACGCTCGGTGACAGAGCCGCCTCAAGCCGCTTCAGGTCGACCTCGCGGTCGCCGGGAAGGCCGATGGCGAGCGGAGTCCGACTGCCCTCGGGGTCGGTGACCATGAACACGACGTTCTTCAGCGTGTCTGCACCCGTCCACGGGCGGTCACCGCGCGCCAGATCCGCACGGCTGTTCGAGATGTCGACCAGCGTCTCGATCGTGGGGGTGTCCGGGGTGTCCTCCGCATGTGCAACAGGTACATCGGACGCGTCTGCCACGGCGGGCGCAGGCGTGACGACGGCCTCCACGTTCGCGGCGTAGTCGCATGAGGTGCAGCGGACGAATGAGTCCTCACCGACCTCCGTGGGTGCAAGGAACTCCTCGCTGGCCGATCCGCCCATCGCACCCGACATGGCTGACACGATGACGAACTGGAGGCGGAGACGGTCGAAGGTGGAGATGTAGGCATCGCGGTGTCGCTGGTAGGAGCGCTCGAGGCCTGCATCGTCGACATCGAAGGAGTAGGAGTCCTTCATGACGAACTCGCGACCTCGAAGGATGCCCGCGCGCGGACGCGCCTCGTCGCGGTACTTGGTCTGAATCTGGTAGATCACCAGAGGCAGGTCCTTGTAGGAGGAGTACTCCCCCTTGACGAGCAGCGTGAACATCTCCTCATGCGTCGGGCCGAGCAGATAGTCGGCCCCCTTGCGATCCTGCAGGCGGAAGAGCGTGTCGCCGTACTCGGTCCAGCGGTTCGTGGTCTCGTAGGGCTCGCGCGGCAGCAGGGCGGGAAAATGCACCTCCTGGAAGCCGGCGGCGTCCATCTCCTCACGCACGATGCGCTCGACGTTGCGATAGACGAGGAAACCGAGGGGAAGCCACGTGAATACCCCGGGGGCGACCCGACGTACATAGCCTCCGCGCACAAGCAGTCGATGGCTCGGCACCTCGGCATCGGCCGGGTCGTCTCGAAGGGTGCGCAGGAACAGCGTCGACATCCGCAGAATCACGTCGCCACCCTAGTGCGTGGCGGAGCGTCCGATCCGGCCGCGCACGTCAGAACAGGACCGTGGCGAACTCACCCACCTGCTCGAATCCCACAGCCTCGTAGCAGCGTCGGGCCGGGACGTTGAAGTCATTGACGTAGAGAGAGACGGTCGAGGAGATCGACGACTGGGCGTGCTCGACGACGGCAGCCATCCCGGCCTCGCTCACACCGGTTCCGCGCAGGGAGGGATCCACCCAGACGCCCTGCACCTGGCACACCCCTGCATGCGCCGCTCCTACCTCGGCCTTGAAGACCACCACGTCGCCATCGACCCTCACGAAGGAGCGCCCCAGCGCCACCAGCTCCGCGATGCGTGCGCGGTAGGCCGACTCCATGCCCCCGGTCACCGGCGAGACACCCACTTCGGCCGTGAACATGTCGATGCACGCGGGGACGAGGATCTCCAGATCCCGCGCCTCCGCCGGGCGCACTCGTGCATCAGCGCGCACCCGCGGAGGACCATCGATGGCGAGGAGGGGCTGACTCTCGCGAACCTCCCGGGCGACCCCCCACGTCCGCGCCAGCCGATCCCACAGGTCGAGCACCTCCTCGCTGGGTCCGACGATGGAGGAGGATCGTCGCCCCGTGCTACGAAGGCGCTGGGCGAATGCCTCTCGAGCGGCGGCGCTGGTCTCGACCGGAACGAGGTTCGCCCCGCAGTACAGGAGCGAGCGGAGCTCGTCGTCTACGAAGAACCCGAGGAACTCGCCTCCCGCACGCCACGGGTCCAGGCCACCGAGCCGGACTCGCGAGATGACCAGGCAATGAGCCACCGGATCGAGGCCAAGGAGTCTCTCCACGGCAGGAAGATCCACGGCCGTGAGGCCGCGGACAGCTCCCACCTCAGCCGTGACGCTCACCGTCAGTCGACCGACACCACGGGCTGACCGGTCTCCCCCGACATCTGCTCCGCGAGGACCATCGCCTCCTCGATCAGCGTCTCGACGATCTTCGACTCCGGGACCGTCTTGATCACCTCGCCGCGAACGAAGATCTGCCCCTTGCCATTGCCGGAAGCGACCCCCAGGTCGGCCTCGCGCGCCTCACCGGGGCCGTTCACCACGCAGCCCATGACGGCCACCCGCAGCGGCACCTCAAGACCCTGCAGACCCGCGGTGACCTGCTCGGCCAGCGTGTAGACATCGACCTGAGCGCGCCCGCAGGATGGGCAGGAGACGATCTCGAGGCCGCGCTGGCGCAGGTTCAAGGACTCCAGGATCGCCAGTCCCACCTTGACCTCCTCGACCGGAGGCGCGGACAGGGAGACGCGAATCGTGTCGCCGATTCCGCGACTGAGCAGCCCACCGAAAGCAACGGCCGACTTGATCGTTCCCTGGAACGTCGGCCCGGCCTCCGTCACTCCAAGGTGCAGGGGGTAGTCGCACTGCTCGGCGAGCAGCATGTACGCCTGCATCATCACGACCGGATCGTGGTGCTTCACCGAGATCTTGATGTCGCGAAAATCGTGCTCCTCAAACAGCGAGGCCTCCCAGAGTGCGGACTCGACCAGCGCCTCGGGCGTCGCCTTTCCGTACTTCTCCATGAGTCGCTTGTCCAAGGAGCCCGCGTTGACGCCGATCCGAATGGGCGTGCCCATGTCCTTTGCGGCCCGGGCGATTTCACCGACCTTGTCGTCGAATTGCTTGATGTTCCCCGGGTTGACGCGCACCCCTGCGCAGCCCGCCTCGATGGCCGCGAAGACGTACTTGGGCTGGAAGTGAATATCGGCGATCACCGGAATGCCACTCTTGCGGGCAATAGCCGGCAGGGCGTCTGCATCGTCCTGGCTCGGGACCGCCACGCGCACCACCTGACACCCCGAAGCGGTCAGTTCCGCAATCTGCTGCAAGGTGGCGTTGACATCGGAGGTGAGAGTCGTGCACATGGACTGGACGCTGACGGGTGCGTCGCCGCCGACCGCCACGGGATGCGTGGGGTGCCTCAGGAGGAGCTGGCGCGAGACCCGCCGGGGAGTCACGACGGGTGCTGGCGCAGAGGGCATTCCGAGACTGATGGACACACCCGCATTATGCCTCCCGGCACTCGCGACCGACAGCGCTGCTGCAGATCCCTCGCCCGAGGAGGTCGGTGCCCGGGCGCGATATCGATGCCCGCGCCACCCTTACCCGAGCGTGATGGGCTTGACCAGGTCGGCCCAGATGACGACAACGGCCATCGCGAGGAGGAGGCCTGCCACCACGTAGGCCACCGGCAGGAGGCGAGCCACATCGACCGGACCGGGATCCGGCCGACCGCGAAGCCTGGCCAGGAACCTCCTGACCGCCTCATAGGCGGCTCCCGCCACGTGCCCCCCGTCCAGCGGCAGGATCGGCAGCAGATTGAACAGGAAGAGGAAGAGGTTCAAGGAGGCGGCCAGGCCAAGGAAGGTCGCGAGCTTGGCCCGGAACGGCTGATCCAGGGCCGCGATGTCTCCACCCAGGCGGCTGACTCCCACCACGCTCACCGGACTGTCCATCTGGCGGTCGCCGCCACCAAGCAGCGTCTCGGTGACCAGCTCGTAGAGGCGGACGGGCAGCGAGACCAGCGCCTGTACCGACCGCACGGTGATGTCCCACATGTACGCGGGAACGGATCCCCACGGCTGGGGCTCCCACGTGAAGCCCGGGGCCAAGCCGATGTAACCCGAGGTCATCACGTCATCGGTCATGTCGCCGGACTCGTCATAGACGGGCCGCGTCGCCTCACCGATCGTCACGATCAATGGAGTCTGAACACCCTGACGATCGACGAGGACGTCGGTCGTGACACCGGGATGGGCGCGGATCCAGTCCGTCGCCTGTGTCCAATCAGTCATCTGCTGGCCGTCGATCGCAAGAATGACATCGCCTTGCTCGAAGCCCGCAGCTGCAGCGGGTGCCGGCACGCTCCCCGTCGGGCACTCGCCCGATGGCAGGGGCGTCCCAGCCGGCTGAGCAGGCGTGGGCGTGCACACACCAACGGAGCTGACCTCCAACGAGGGGGTGGGCAGTCCCACACCAAGCAGCAGCAACGCGAAGAGCACGAAGGCGAACAGCAGGTTCATCAACGGCCCGCCGAGCATGATCACGATGCGTCGGTGCACCGGGAGCCGATAGAAGACTCGGTTCTCGTCCCCTGGTCCGATCTCCTCGCTGGACTGCTCGCGCGCCTGAGCGACCATCGTCGCGAATCGCCCGGTCGTCATGGTGCGCGCCGTTCCGGCGGGCGCCCCTGGCGCGGGCGGGAGCATCCCGATCATGCGGATGTATCCGCCGACCGGGATCGCCTTGACCCCATATCGAGTCTCTCCACGAAGCCGTGACCACACCGTCGGGCCGAAGCCGATCATGTAGTCGGTGACCTTGACCCCGAATCTCTTCGCCGGAACCAGATGCCCCAGCTCATGCAGAGCAATGGACAAACCGATGAGAAGGGCGAAGATGACGATGCCCAGAAGCTCAAGCATGTCAGCGGCCTCCTTCCCTGCGGTATTCGTCGACCAGCGTCCCTGCCCGAGCGCGGGCCCATGCATCTGCAGAGAAGACGTCCGCCAAGGTCGTTGCGTTCCCAGCGACCCAGGCAGAGCCCACCTCCCCGGTGCCTCCCTGCACATGCTCGTCAACCACCCGCGCCACCATCGGCACGATGGCCGCGAACGGCAGTCGCCCCTCGATGAATGCGGCCACGCAAGCCTCATCGGCTCCATTGAAGACGGCGGGAGCAGTGCCGCCAGCCTCGCCGGCCGCTCGTGCGAGAGTCACGGCAGGAAAGGCCGAGGCGTCCAACGGCTCGAACTCCCACGTCGCTGCATGGGTCCAGTCACACGCCGGGGCCGCGTCCGGTACGCGATCAGGCCACGCCATGCCCCAGGCGATCGGAATCCGCATGTCAGGCGGACTCGCCTGAAGAATGGTCGAGCCATCGACGAACTCGACCATCGAGTGCACCACCGACTGCGGATGCACGACCACGTCAATGGAAGCGAAGGGCATGTCGAACAGCAGGTGGGCCTCGATGAGCTCAAGCCCCTTGTTCATGAGGGTCGCCGAATTGATCGTGACGAGCGGACCCATGCTCCACGTGGGGTGGGCCAGGGCCTGATCAAGCGTGACGTCGTCGAGCTGGGAGCTCGTCCAGCCTCGGAACGGCCCACCGCTGGCTGTCAGAACGAGCTTGCGCACTTCCGGACGGGTGCCCGCCAGCAGACACTGCGCCAGCGCCGAATGCTCCGAGTCAACCGGGACGATCTGGCCGGGACGAGCAGCGGCCTTGACGAGCGGCCCGCCGATGATCAGCGACTCCTTGTTGGCCAGGGCCAGGGTTCGCCCTGCCTCGAGAGCCGCCAGGGTGGGCTCGAGTCCTGACGCTCCCGCAAGTCCGTTGAGCACGGTGTCGCACTCCCAGGCCGCCACCTTCACGTTCGCATCCGACCCCGACACGATGACCGGCAGCGGTCGTCCACCGTCCAGAGCGCCCAGGCGTTCCCTGATCTCCTCGGCCGCCGCCTCATCGGGCACTCCTACGATGTCGACGGCGAAGCGGTGGGCCTGCTCTGCGAGAACAGGCAGCCGTGATCGACCCGCCGTGAGTCCGACGATGCGGAACGCCTCCGTGTTGCGCGCGGCCACCTCGAGCGCTTGCGTGCCGATCGAGCCGGTGCTTCCCAGGATGACGACACGGCGGGGATCGGACATGAAGTGAGGCTACCTCGCAGACCACTCTCGGCCAGCGTCGGAGACCTTCACCGCGACTGCCCGGGGACCGGTCAGCCCAGAGATCGGAGGGCGAACCAGAGGTCAGCTCGAACGGACGGATCGTCGAGGGACGCCCCGAGAGCGGCCTCCGCACGACGGAGTCGATGGCGCACGGTGTGCCGATGTATGCCGAGGTCCTGCGCGGTGGCGTCGACCTGGCCGTGATGCGCGAGCCACGCTCTCAGCGTCGTCTTCAACTCGGCGCCCTCGTCGACCGCCGAGAACGGCCGCAGATAGGACTCGGCCCACGCACGGGAGAGTGATCCATCGATCAGCGAATCGATGCTCCGGGTCCGCAGATCACCGAACATGCACCAGCCCGTGCCCGATGTCGATGCCTCACGGGCCTGGGCTAAGGCCTGGCGGACGTTGATCGGATCCGTCAGATCGGTCACCTCAGACACGCCCACAGCGCGAAAGGCTGAGGTCGACCCCCAGGTGCGGATGCTGTCCGGAAGTCGCCCGTGCTCGTCCACGGCGACCAGCCCGACGAGAACACCACTGCCATCGGCGGCGAGAACGACGTCCCCGTCACCCGCGTGCTCCGGCACGGAGACCTTCGGATCCAGAGCTCGCGCCACCACTGCCACCGCACGCCTCGGGTCGAATCGGCCGAACCCGAGATCATTGAGTCGCGCGGACGAGAGTCCGTCGACGCTCGCATGCTCGATGAGCAGCGCGTGCCACCGGCCGCCTGCCCCATCACGTGCCGCCGCCGAGTTGGTTCCCCAAGACAGCAGTGAGACACCGAGGTTCACCACGGCCTGATCGGCCGATGTCAGGTGCCGAGGGCTGCCGATCACCAGGAAGCCGCGGACGGTCTCGCGGATGCCGACCGGGACGAGCACGGTGTGCTGCCCACCCGTGACAACCGAGGCTGATGCCAACAATCCGCGGGGACGCAGGCGATCGACCTCACCTTGAAGGTCTGCAGCCTGATCCACGGCCGAGGCTGGTGCCGCATTGACCACGGCGCCGGTCGGGGACAGGTGCAGGGCAAAGCCTCCGACATGCTTGGCCAAGGTGGCCACGACTGCTTCCGCCCAGGTCGAGTCCGAGTCACCCGACGCGCTGGCGGCGAGCACCGCACGAATCATCTTGCGCTGGCTGTCGAAGGATGCCCCCGACTCCGCGTATTCCTCAGCCGACAGCAGCCGCGAGACTGCCCTGCTCACCGCCACGAACGGGAGCGGCTCGGGCACGATGATGACGGGCAGGCCCAGTTCCTCCCCAGCGGCCACCAAGGCGGCGGGTACCTGAACATGATGGAGTCCGACTCCGAAGCCGAGGCCTGCCGCATCCGCCCGCACGAGCCTTTCGACATATGCCCGACACTCAGATGCGTCGCTGGACATGGCCATGCCGGTGGTCAGGACGAGATCGCCGGACTCGATCCAGGGCGTGGGGTCCTGCTGCTCTGACACGGCCACCCACCGCAGAGGTCGATCCAAGGATGGCGTGTGGGTTGCCAGCCGAAGGTCCAGTTCGGCCAGCAGAACCACCTGTTCGACCGTGACGGTCATGAGCACCTCCGACGTTGTGGACAACTGTAGGGCCACGCACGCTCCATTTCGGACGAGATCAGTCGCTGGTCCTCGCCCTATCCTCGGTCTCGTGCGGGATGCTCTCCTTTCCTTGCGAGCCCTCGCCTCCCGCCCAGACCGACGAGGAGCGCCATGACTGACACCGCCGCCCCATCCCTGCAGAGCGCGCTTCCGCAGGAGCGTCGACTGGTCACCGAAATACCCGGACCGGTGTCCACCGCACTGCAAGCACGCAAGCAGTCCGCCGTCTCAGCCGGCGTCGGCGTCATGCTGCCCGTCTATGTCGTGCGCGCCGGAGGAGGCGTGCTCATCGATGCCGATGGCAATTCCCTCATCGACCTCGCCTCCGGCATTGCCGTCACCACCGTCGGCAACGCCAACCCGGATGTCGTGTCTGCGGTTCAGACCCAGGTGGCAGCCTTCACCCACACCTGCTTCATGGTCACGCCCTATTCCGGATACGTCGAGGTCTGCGAGGCGCTCAATCGACTCACGCCTGGCGACCATGAGAAGCGGTCGGCGCTCTTCAACTCCGGCGCTGAGGCTGTCGAGAACGCTGTCAAGATCGCTCGCGCGTACACCAAGCGCCAGGCCGTCGTCGTTCTCGAGCACGGCTATCACGGCCGCACGAATCTCACCATGGGCATGACGGCGAAGAACATGCCGTACAAGCACTCCTTCGGCCCGTTCGCGCCGGAGATCTACCGGGTGCCCGCCTCCTATCCGTTCCGCGATCGCGGTCTCAAGGGTCCAGAGATGGCGGAGATCGCGACGACGCGCATCGATCGCGAGATCGGTGCGGAGAATGTCGCAGCCATCATCGTCGAGCCCATCCAGGGCGAGGGTGGCTTTATCGTCCCTGATCCCGGCTACTTCAAGGCGATGGCTGACTTCGCCCAGGCGCACGGAATCGTGTTCGTGGCCGATGAGATCCAGTCGGGCTTCTGCCGCACCGGCGACTGGTTCGCCTCCGAGTACGAGGATGTCGTGCCCGATCTGATCACCACCGCCAAGGGGATCGCCGACGGCATGCCCCTTGCCGCCGTCACGGGTCGAGCCGAGATCATGGACGCGGTGCACGCTGGTGGACTCGGTGGCACCTACGGCGGCAATCCCGTCGCATGCGCGGCAGCGCTCGCCGCCATCGGGTGGATGGAGCGCAACGATGCTCCCGCGCTGGCGCGCGAGATCGAGTCGCTCATGATTCCCCGACTCAAGGAGATGGCCGTTCAGTTCCCGGCCATCGGCGATGTGCGTGGACGAGGTGCCATGATCGCCATCGAACTGATCAAGCCAGGGACCATGGACCCTGACGCCGAGCTCGCGGGTGCACTCAGTCGGTTCTGCCACCAGCACGGCGTCGTGACTCTCACGACGGGCACACACGGGAACATCTTCCGGTTCCTGCCCCCTCTGACCATGCCGCACGCACTCCTGGAAGAGGCGCTCGGGATCCTCGAGCAGGCCTTCGAGGCATCCGCCTCCTGACCCATCCAGGTGGCAATGGGGTCGCAACGCCGCTGCGTACCGAGCTTCCTGCACGACGCAGGGCTACGACATGGATGACTTCACTGAGGCACAGTTCGACGCCCTTGCGGTTCTGCAGCAGAAGATCGACGTGGGCTACATCCGCCAGGTCACCGGAAACGACTACATCGCGGCCCTGGACAGCGGTGATGCCATCGCCTCCATCGGCTGGTCTGGTGACGTCCTGGCACTCGGCAGGAAGTTTGGCTTCTCCATCCCGGAGTCTGGCGGGATGATCTGGGCGGACAACATGCTGATTCCCTCAGTGGCGACACACAAGGCCGACGCTGAACGCCTCATGAACTACTACTACGACCCGCTCGTCGCCGCCCGGCTGGCCGCATGGGTGCAGTACGTGTGTCCAGTTCAGGGCGCCCAGGAGGCCATGGCAGACGTCGATCCAGACCTCGTCGATGACCCGTGGATCTTCCCGACCCCGGAACTTCTGGTCCAGGCACAGGAGTTCATGTGCCTCGGCCCAGAACTCCGAGAGCAGTACACCCACCGGTTCCTGATGGCAGTCGGCGCCTAGGAGCGGTTATCCACAGGTCCGAAGATGACCATGGCAGCGGGTGACGACACCGCCTAGCGTGCCGGTGTGCGACCGACGATGCTGGCGATGATCCTCGCTGCCGCCATTGCCGTCGGTCAGGCTGCACCCGCTCGCGCCGACGATCAGGCGGTGACCCTTGAAGCGGCGACGGGCTGGTTCTGGGAGTGGTCGGATGGCTCGCGAGCGCGGTCGCGCACGATCTCAGAGGACCAGCACCGGACGTGGTCCGCGCTTCCACGCCTGCGCGTCGCCAGCAGTCCTGGCCAGCCAGGGCGCCTCGTCACTCTCGAGGTACGCCACCGCGGGCGCTGGAGCGTCGAGGACTCCGGTGTCACGGACCGCACCGGTCGGGCGCACGTAAGCCTCAACCCCTACTGTGCCGACGGCGCATGGTGCAACGAGACGTCGACGTATCGCATCCGCGTTGCATCCCAGACGGCGACTTTCACGGTCCGGTTCAGCCCGGCAGACTGAGCTCCTGCATTCCATGGGGCTGCCCATAGGCACCCGCCATCAACTCCAGGTAGGGCACGGCGTCGAAGGCCTCCGGCCCCAGCACGCCCGCTCCGCTCCAGATTCCGGTGGCCAACAGCTCCAGCGCAATCACCGGGTTCATGGCCGTCTGCCATACAACCGCCTGCACTCCGTACTCGCGCATCGTCCACTTGTTGTCTGCGACGTGATAGAGGTACACCTCTCGCGGCTGCCCGTCCTTTCCTCGACCCGTCACCCACGTGCCCGCACAAGTCTTGCCCGACATGCGGTCCCCTAGCGTCGCCGGATCTGGCAGCGCCGCAGCCACGACGTCGCGCGGACTCACCCTTTGCCCCTTCACGTCGACGGGCTCGGTGCTGTCGAGTCCCAATTTGTGCAGCGTCTTCAGCACCTCGATGAACTCATCCCCCAGGCCGTACTTGAAGGTGACCCGCTTGCAGTCGATCCACCGAGGAACGAGCAGGACCTCCTCATGCTCGACGTTGATGACCTCGATCGGCCCGATGCCCTCGGGGAAGTCGAACACCTCCGGCTCGGAGAAGGGTGCGGTCGTGAACCATCCACGATCCCGCTCCCAGATGATCGGGGGGTTCAAGCACTCCTCGATTGTCGTCCAGATGGAGAACGAGGGGGCGAAGTCATAGCCCTCGACCACCAGGTTCGCGCCGTCCCGAATGCCGATCTCGTCGATCTCCTCGAAGAGATGGTCGGCCGCATAGCGGGCGAAGACATCCGCGAGACCAGGCTCGACACCCATGCCGCACAGGGCGAGCAGCCCCCTGTCCACCCAGTCGGGGTCTCGGGCGAATTGCTCGTCGCCGAGTTTGAGCCCCACCTGCTCATGCGGCGACGCCGGATGTGGTCGGCTCAGGCTCATGGCCGTGTCGAGGTAGTTCGCTCCGGCCTCTAGGGCCGCGTCGAAGATCGGCATCACAAAACGCGGGTCCACGAGATTCGCCACGTGCGTGATCCCACGTTCACGGCACAGGCGCACGATGGCGTCCTTGTCGCTCGCGTCGAGGCGCACACCGTCGAAGCGCGGATCATCGACACGCTCCGCCAGCGGACGTGCGCGGGACTCGTCGTAGTCAGCCACCGTCCACGACTCGAAGTACGCGCGACGCTTCGCAATCAGGGCGGCAGACGTGCCGACACCCCCGCAGCCAATCGCCAAGACCTTCATCACATTGCCTTCCCTTCTCCAGCTGCGCGCACGTCGGCGTGACTCACGAGTCAAATCCCATACCAAGTGAATCCAGTGTCCTCAGCCACAGATTCCGACGGCCGCCATGACGGTCAGCATGAGCCAGCGACTTCGTGGTGACAGCTATGCCTGCAGATCGCAGTGGCTCGGGCGGAAAGGGAATGGGCTTGGACCGGACCATCTCCAGACGGGTGCGCTCTGTATCGCGCCCGTTCAGCAGATCAAGCATCGTCTGGGCGCCGAAGCGCGAGGCACCCACCCCAAGTCCCGTGAATCCGAGGACGTACCCGACTTTGCCGCCCATGGCGGTTCCCCAGAAGGCAGAGAACCGAGAGCACGTGTCGATCGCACCGCCCCAGCCGTGCGTGAAGGAGATGCCCTCAAGAGCCGGGAACGTCTGCAGGAAGTGCTCGGCCAGATGCCCGAAGTAGCTCGTGTCGTGCTCATGCTCGCGTGCGAAGGTGCTCCCGTAATGATGCACCGCGTCATAGCCGCCCCAAAGGATGCGCCCATCGGGAGTGACCCGGTAGTAGTGGAACTGGTTTCCCGCGTCTGACACTCCCTCGCGCCCGTCCCACCCGATTGCAGCCCAGTGGTCTGCGGTCAAGGGCTCCGTCACCAGCACGTAGTCATAGACCGGAACGATGTAGTGCTTGAGCCGCTTCAGCAGCGGCGGGTAGGCGTTCGTGGCCAATGCCACTCGTGCCGCGCGCACCGAGCCCGAGCGCGTGACGACCACGACGTGGTCGTCCTCGTCCAGCAGATCCTTAACCGGTGAACCCTCATACAGGTGGACTCCGACGGACCGGCATGCCCCAGCAAGACCCCAGGCCAATCGCGCTGGATCGACGAGGGCGACGCTCCTTCGGTCAACCAGTCCCGCGAGGTAGCTGCTCGAGTCCACCAGCGCTCGCGCACCGGCAGCGTCCAGGAGTTCGACCTCCTGACCATAGCTCTGCGCGAGCTCGGCCATGGCCTTGAGCTCCTCCACCTGATGCTCGGAAACCGCCACGTCCATCTCACCGGTCCGCACGAAATCGCACTCGATGCCGAATTCCTCGATCGTCTGCTCAATCGCGTCCAGATTCTCCTGACCCATGCGAAGCAGATCCGGCAGTTCATCTTCGAATCGCTCGGCGCCGTTGGCCAGTCCATGGGTGAGGGAGGCGGCGACGAACCCCCCATTGCGACCCGTGGCTCCTTCCGCCACCCGACCGCCCTCCAGGACGACCACGGTGCTCGACGGGTCTTCCCGCTTGGCGAGCAGTGCTGTCCACAGGCCCGTGAAGCCTGCGCCAACAACGACGAGATCCGCCTCGACGTCATCGATCAACGGCGGCGTCGGGTCGGGTCGATCAGGGGTATCGAGCCAGTATGGCTGTACTCGTAGGCCCGCGAGAGCGGCCTGCGAGCGCGCGGTGGACTCAGATGAGAAGTGCATGGGACTCCTTGCCAAAGACGATCAGCGCGGAGCAGGGCCGATCGCCCTGCCGTCCCACCAGTCCCTTCGATCGATCAGAATGCAGACGATCGCGTGGTCGCTCGCCTAGACCCACATGGTAATCCTCACGTGGCCTGACGGTCGTGCCACGACTATGACCTTGAGAGAGTGTCCATATCCACAGCGCTTCGCTCGAGAGCCTGCCTGCGCCGATGGTTGACGAACTGCGCGGTCAGCACGATGGCCAGTGCGACGAGGAAGACGATGGTCGCCAGGGCGTTCACCTGAACCGGGATTCCACGCTGAGCGGCACCCCAGATATAGATCGGGAAGGTGACCAGCGTGCCGGCATTGAAGAAGCTGATGATGAAGTCATCGAATGACAGCGAGAAGCCCAGCAGTGCTGCGCCGAGAATGCCAGGGAGCACCAAGGGGAAGGTCACGTAGCGGAACACCTGTCGAGGACCGGCATAGAGGTCGCGAGCTGCCTCTTCCAGCCTTGGGTCCATTCCCTGCAGACGCGCCTTCACGGTGACAACGACGAACGAGATGATGAACATGATGTGGGCGATCGTGACCGTCGCCTGGCCGAGCGGGAACCTCAGATTCAGGAAGAGGGCCAGCAGGCTTGCGCCCATGACGACCTCGGGTGTGGCCATCGGCAGAAAGATCAGCAGGTTCGTCGTGCTGCGCCCGCGGAAGCGATATCTCACCAGCGCGAAGGCGATCATGGTTCCCAGGATCGTCGCGACGATGGTGGAGATGATGCCGATCTGAATGCTGGTGGCAAAGGATGAGCACACACCCGGAACGCCACACAGATTCGTCCAGCCGTCAAGGGAGAATTCATTCCAGCTGAGGTTGTACTTGCCTGCCGGCTTGTTGAACGACAGCACCATGATCACGGCGATCGGAATGAACAGGTACACGAGAACGGCAACCGCCACGATGCCGATGAGATGGTGCCTCAGCCAGCGCATCACACGAGGTCCTCCGTCCCGGCTCGACGGATGTACGTGAACACCAGCACGAGAATGGCCGCCATCAGCACGAAGGACAGCGCACTCGCAGTCGGATAGTCACGGAACTGGATGAAGTTGATCTGGATGGCATTGCCGATCATTCGGTTTCCGGTAGAGCCCAGAAGAGCCGCATTGATGTAGTCACCCGAGGCAGGAATAAACGTGAGCAGCGTTCCGGCGACGATGCCCGGCATGGAGAGCGGCCACGTGACCTTGCGGAAGGCGGTCTGCGGCGACGCGTACAGATCGCCAGCAGCCTCCATGAGTCGCGGATCGATCTTCTCAAGCGCGGCATACAGCGGAAGGATCATAAAGGGCAGGAAGTTGTAGGTCAGACCTGCCACCACGGCGATGCCCGTGTTGAGGATGCGCCCTTCCGGAAGCAGGTGCAGGGAGTTGAGCGTGCTCGTGATGATGCCCTCGTCCGCCAGGATCGTCTTCCACGCGTATGTGCGGAGCAGGAACGATGCGAAGGAAGGGGCTATGACGAGCACCAGCATGAGGCTGCGCCATTGCCCCGCCCGAAAGGCGATGAAGTAGGCCAGCGGGTAGGCGATGGCCAGCGCCAGCAGGGTGGCGATACCCGCGTACAGGAACGATCTCAGGAACAGCGGCCAGTACTCGGCCATGGCAGACGCGTAGTTGCCGAACTCAAGGCCCAACTGGTACTTGCCCGGGGACCCCACCACTGGCTGCTGCAGGCTCGTCATGAACAACGTCACGAACGGGATCGCGAAGAAGACACCCAGCCATGCCATGCCGGGGAACAGCAGCAGGTAGCCCGTCTTGGATGACCGCTGGGCGACCGGTGCCGACGCACCTGAGCGCGCCGCTGTGGGAACAACCGCGACCATCGTCAGTCCTCCGCGCCGCGAACCCGCAGGTGGGCGTTCACGCGCTCAGCCTCGATCACCTCTGGATCGATACCGGCACCTCGGCCAGGCGCGGGATCGAGTCCGAACGTGTGGCTCGGCGCCCAATGCAGGATGACGGGGTCACCGACACTGCAGCGGTCCCCGACGACGACGTTCTGCTCGAAGACGATGAGCTCCTGGCCCCAAGGGGCGTCGATCAGGTACTGCGTCGAGACGCCCGTGTAGGAGACGTCGGTGACCCGCCCCTCCAGCCGGTTGTGGCCATCGGGAACCTGCTCCGCGTCGACGGCGTCGAGAACAGTGATCTTCTCGGGCCGAACACCCAACGTCACGTCGGAGCCGGAGCAGAAGCAGCGGTCGGAGGGAACCATGAAGGACAGGCCGTGCGCCTCGATGACACCGAACTCCCCCGACGCACCGGTGCGTCGCCCTTCAATCAGGTTCGACTGACCGAGGAAGTTGGCGACGAACACCGTCTGCGGAGTCTCGTAGATGTCAGCCGGATGGCCCATCTGCTCGATTCGACCTGCATTCATCACGGCCACGGTGTCGGCCATGGTCATGGCCTCCTCCTGATCGTGCGTGACATGCACGAAGGTCGTGCCCACGTCCATCTGGATGCGCTTGAGCTCGATCTGCATCTGCCGGCGCAGCTTCAGGTCCAATGCACCCAGCGGCTCATCGAGCAGCAGGACATCCGGCCTGTTGATCAAGGCTCGAGCGACGGCGACTCTCTGCTGCTGACCGCCGGAAAGCTGCGACGGCTTCCGTCGAGCCAGGCTGCCGAGCTCGACCAGATCAAGCATCTGCTCGACGGCTGGCTTGACTTCCTTGATGCCGCGACGACGAAGGCCGAAGGCAACGTTCTCGAAGATGTCCAGATGCGGGAACAGCGCGTAGGACTGAAAGACGGTGTTGACCGGCCGCTCGAACGCCCGCAGACCGGTGATGTCCTTCTCGCCGATGCGAATACTGCCCTCGGTGGGATCCTCGAGTCCCGCCACCATCCGCAGGGTCGTCGTCTTGCCGCAGCCTGACGCACCCAGAAGGGCGAAGAACGACCCTGCCGGAATGGTGAGCGTGAGATCGTCGACAGCGACGAAGTCACCGAACCTCTTGGTGAGGTTCTGCAGGTGCAGGTCCTCCACAGCACGTGCAGCGTCAGTCACGATGACCTCTTCCTCGTTGAAGATCCGTGGTGTGCGAGACCCGCGTGCGACTAGTTGCCGATCGCCTTCTGGAACTCGCGCTCGTACTTGTCGTTCTGCTCAACGGTGAGCTCCATGAAGATGAAGGTCTGGTCCAGCAGCGCCTGGGTTGGGAAGATGAACTCATCGGTCGCCAGCTCCGGATCGAGAGCCTCCATCGCCTCCTGAGCGCCCTCTACCGGGCAGATGTAGTTCACGTAGGCCGCCACCTCGGCCGCAACCTCGGGGTCGTAGTAGTAGTTCATCGCCAGCTCGGCGTTCTTCTTGTGCTGGGCAAGTGCCGGGATCTCCATGTTGTCGGTCCACAGCGTTCCGCCGGACTCCGGGATCTCGAATCCGAAGTCCTCGCCGAGGGCCAGGATGTCGCCGGACCAGCCGATGACGCCGATGACGTCGCCCGACTCCAGTGCCGCGATGTAGTCGTTGCCCGTGACCTGCCGGACCTGGCCGCTGTCGACCTGCTTGGTCAGCAGCTCAATGGCCGAACTGAACTCATCGTCGGTGAAGTTGGCGGGGTCGTAGCCAAGTGAGGCAAGCATGACGCCCATGGTGTCGCGCATCTCCGTCAGAAGGGTCACGCGACCCTTGATCGCGGGATCGAAGAGCTGATCGAGCGTGACCAGCTTGTCGTTGCCGGTCGCGTCGGCGTACGCGGACTTGTTGAAGCCGAATCCGGCGATACCGGACTGCCAGGGCAGCGTGTACTCGCGGTTGGGATCGAAGCTCACGCTCTTGAGCCGCGGAATGATGTTGCCCGCGTTCGGCATGATCGACTTGTCGAGCTTCTGCGCGAATCCGTTCTGGATCCACAGGGCGGCCATCCAGTCCGTGAGGACAACGAGATCGCGGCCGATGTCCTGGCCCTGCTCGAGCTGCGTGCGCACCTTGGCGTAGAACTCGTTGTTGTCGTTGATGTCTTCCGTGTAGGTCACAGCGACGCCTGTCTCGGACTGGAAGGCCTCAAGCGTCGGGCGAACACCGGAGTCCTCGTCAACGTCGATGTACAGCGGCCAGTTTGACCAGTTGAGGGTCTTGTCGGTGTCGCTCATGTCCTCGGCCGATGCCGCCTCGCCGGACGCCTCGGAATCACCACCGGTGCCGCAGGCGGCAGCCACCATGGCCGCACTACCGATGCCTGCGGCCTGGAGCAGCCGACGGCGGGAGACGGAGGACCGCATGGTCCCTGCAATGGCGGCAATAGCTTCGGGTCGCTTGGTGGTCATGTCGTCCTCCGGTCGAGTTCTGTTCGGTTGAGTGGTGCTGATCGGTTGAGTGGTGCTGTTCGGTTCGCTGGCTGTTCAGTTGAGTAGTTCTGCTCGTGCGTCGTGCCGGGTGCTGATGCTGGCTAGTAGGGCAGGTTACGCCGGTCCGGTGAAGATTGTGCGGTGCCACGGCTTTTGCGCCACACCCGTGATGTCCATGGACACGTGCTTGATCTGGGTGTACTCGTCAAACGAGTAGGTGGACATGTCCTTGCCGAATCCGGACTGCTTGTAGCCCCCGTGCGGCATCTCGCTCACGATCGGAATGTGGTCGTTGACCCAGACGCATCCCGCCCGGATTTCGCGCTGTGCCCGCAGGGCTCGGTAGATGTCCTTGGTCCAGGCCGAGGCGGCGAGCCCGTAGACGGTGTCGTTGGCCAGCGCAAGGCCCTCGTCATCGGTGTCGAAGGGCAGCACCACGAGTACCGGCCCGAAGATCTCGTCCCGAACGATCTCCGAGTCCTGAGCCGCCCCCACCACCAGGGTGGGGAGGTAGAAGGCTCCTGATGCCAGATCCCCGCCGGGGGCAGCACCGCCGACGACCACGGTCGCACCGCCCGAGCGGGCACGGTCGACGAAACCGCCGACTCGCTCGGCCTGCCGAGCCGAGACCAGCGGACCGAGGTCGGTACCGGGATCCTCCGTGGGGCCGAGTCGGATGGCGCCGAACAGATCGGCCACGCCGGCGACGAAGGCGTCGTACAGAGGGCGCTGCACGTAGGCGCGCGTCGCGGCCGTGCAGTCCTGCCCGGTGTTGATCAGCGAGCCGGCCACGGCTCCATGCACCGCAGCTTCAAGGTCGGCGTCATCGAACACCACGAAAGGCGCCTTGCCGCCGAGCTCAAGGTGGACGCGCTTAACCGATGCGGTCGCGATCTCCATGACCCGCTTGCCGACGGGCGTCGAGCCCGTGAACGAGACCATGTCGACACCGGGATGCCCCACCAGCGCCTCACCGGCCACCGGTCCGGTGCCCACCACGACGTTGACCACGCCGTCAGGGATGCCCGCCGCTCGACAGTCCTCAGCGAGCATCAGGGTGGTCAGCGGCGTGATCTCTGCCGGCTTGAGCACGATCGTGTTGCCAGCGGCGACTGCCGGCAGCATCTTCCACATGGCCATCTGGAGGGGGTAGTTCCACGGCGCGATCGAGCCCACGACCCCGATGGGCTCACGCCTGATCAGCGACGTGTGGTCACCGTCCCACTCAGCGGCCGCCTTGCCCTCGAGATTTCGCGCGGCTCCAGCAAAGAACGACACGTTGTCGATCGAGCCGGGGATATCGAAACCTGTGCTCAGCCGGATCGGCTTGCCGGTCTGCCGGGTCTCGACGATGGCGTACTCGTCCGACCGCTCCTCCAGGCGAGCAGCCAGACGGTGCAGGGCGGCGGATCGCTCCACCGGCGGCTGGCCAGACCAGTCGGCATACGCCTCTCGAGCAGCCGAAACAGCGTGACCGACATCGTCAGCGTCCGCGTACGCGAAGGAATCGACCACCGAGCCATCAGCCGGGTTGATGACCTGCCCTACGGTCGATGATCGCCCCGTGCGGGACCTCCCGCCAGCGAACACCGCCTCGGTCATTCGGTCATCCTCTCCATCACAGTTTCATCCAAGACCGTCGGATCGATCGCTCCCTGCACCGGCCCGAAGGCGGCCTTGGAAAACGGGATCCGTGGCTCTCACGGCATCGAAGCACGAAAAGCATGCTGATACAAGGAATCGGGAGTGGTTTAGCGAATCGAAACACGATCGTAACGATGGAAATCGTCGTCCGAGATGACGGGAATCGTCGTCATGGGCCGGATGGGATCACACCCCGCGCAGAATCCCCTCGGCTCCCGCGGCAGCCGACAGCGCCTGCACCACGGCCGCCACCTCATCAGGATCCTCCTCGTCCAGCATGCTCGTCGTGACGCGCACGTGCCGGCTCGGCTCCTCGGTCACCATGAACGGCCCGCCAGGTGATACTCGAATCCCATGGGCAGCCAGCGCCACGAGCGCGGCCCGCTCATCGGCCACCTCGACCCACGCGTTGATTCCGTCACCGGCGGTACTCTTCACGCCTCGGCGCGCCAGCCCCGATCGGAGCGCGAGACTGCGAACCGCGTACATGGATCGAGCTCGCTCGACAGCCGCGACCGCACCCGGATCGGTCAGGAGCTCAACGAGGACGGACTGCAGCAGCCGACTCGTCCAGCCAGGCCCGAGCATGCGGCGAGAGACAAGGGGATCGATGATCTCAGCTGACCCACCGACCGCCGCGATCCGCAGGTCGGGGCCGTGCGACTTGCTGTAGCTGCGGATATGCACGGTGCGCTCGGGGAGGTGCCGGCCAAGGCTCACGTCCTCGCCCGTCGCGATATCGCCCGAATGATCATCCTCCACGGCCACGGCCCGCGAACCCAGCCGTGCGTCTGCAAGCACCGCCGCGAGCATCGCCGCTCGCTCGACCGTCATGCTCACCCCGGTCGGATTCTGGGCCCGGGGCTGAAGGAAGACCGCCACCGGCTTCCTCGCCAGTGCCACCGCCATCGACCGCGGGGTCACCCCGGAATCGTCGAGCTCCAGCGGAAGGATGTCGGCGCCGGCACGCTCCAGGAGATCGATGAGCGGCGGGAAGCCGGGGTTCTCCATGGCGACGCGGTCCCCCAGCCGGACCACCTGGTCGACGATGCGGGACAGGGCGTCAAGTGCACCGTCGACCACGGTGAGTCGCTCGGGCGCGAACGGCCAGTCCGATCGCAGCAGTTCCTCGAGCTCCGGCAGCACCGGTTCGTCGAGGTAGCTCGTCGTCCACGATGTGGACCGGGCCACCACTCGGTCGACTGCATCGCGTAGCGGGGGCAAAAGGGCAGGATCGGGGGTGCCCGTGGATAGATTCACTCCCTCGCCCTCGGATGGGCCGCCGATGCCCAGGTAGCGGATCGGCCGGCTGGGTTCAGCGGTCTGCGTCACGAAGGTGCCCGCCCGGCCGCGCGCCTGAATGGCGCCAACGGCCCCGAGCGCCTGCCACGCCTCACTGACGGTGGCCGGGCTCACGGACAGGGCGGCGGCGAGCACCCGAACCGTGGGCAGTCGATCGCCGGTCTGAAGGCGCTCGGACCGGATGAGCCGATGAACAGCGGCCGCGATGCCCTTGGGAGACCGATCCTCCAGCGACGACACGATCAGGGTCAGCGGGTCGGCGATGTCAGCGGGAGCATCCCGCTCGGCAACCTGCCCTTCGGCAACCTGTCCCTGAGCAAGGAGGTCTGTCGACGCGAGCCCGTCCACCATTGACATCCGCTCGCCTCCCGCTCGGTTGCACGCCCCCGCGGACCTCGCTTCACACGCCAAATGTTCAGTACGCGAAAAAGTCCGAAAGAACTTTGTAGAAACCCTTTTGTAACACAACTGTTTATGTCTACTGTCCAGAATTACAGATGTTGACACGGGTCGACAAGGGCCACCCACGAGGAGGAGCGCATGACCATCGTTCGAGCAGCCTTGGTGCAGACCGACTGGACCGGCGACAAGGAATCGATGATCGTCAAGCACGAGGAGTACGCACGACAGGCAGCGGCGGAGGGCGCCAAGGTCGTGTGCTTCCAGGAGCTGTTCTACGGTCCGTACTTCTGCCAGGTGCAGGATGCCCAGTTCTACGAGTACGCCGAGCAGATTCCCGGCCCCATCGTGGAGCGCTTTCAGGCCCTCGCCCGCGAGCTCAACTTGGTCATGGTGCTGCCGATGTACGAGGACGCCGGCCCGGGGTTCCTCTACAACACGGCCGCGGTCCTCGACGCGGACGGCAGCTACCTCGGCAAGTACCGCAAGCAGCACATCCCCCACGTCAATGGCTTCTGGGAGAAGTTCTACTTCCGTCCCGGGAATGGCGGCTACCCCGTGTTCGAAACCGCCGTCGGCCGGATCGGCGTCTACATCTGCTACGACCGCCACTTCCCCGAGGGCTGGCGTGCGCTGGGTCTCAATGGTGCACAGATCGTCTTCAACCCCAGCGCCACCTCCCGTGGACTCTCGCAGTACCTCTGGAGCATCGAGCAGCCTGCGGCGGCCGTGGCCAATGAGTACTACGTGGGAGCGATCAACCGAGTGGGGATCGAGCCCCTAGGCGATGACGACTTCTACGGCCAGTCCTACTTCGTCGATCCTGAGGGCAACTACGTCGGCGAGAAGGGCGACCCCCACAAGCCCGAGCTGATCATCAGGGACCTCGACCTGGACCTGATCACCGAGGTGCGCAATCGCTGGCAGTTCTACCGGGATCGTCGTCCCGACGCATACGACGATCTTGTGCGCCCCTGAGGCGGCAGACTGTATCCGGCAGAAGTAGCGTGACGACGACCTGAACGAAGCACACTCCAGGCGAAGAAGGGACCACCGGCCATGACCATCCTGATCAAGAACGGAACCATCGTCACCGCCCAGGGCAGCAGCCAGGCGGATGTCCTCGTCGACGGCGAGACCATCGCGGCGATCCTCGCTCCGGGTGAGCGGACCCTGGGTGTCGACCTCGCGGCGTCGGTGGATCGGGTGATCGATGCCACGGGCAAGTACGTGGTTCCGGGCGGCATCGACGGACACACCCACATGGAGATGCCGTTCGGCGGAACCGTGGCGTCGGACAGCTTCGAGACGGGGACGAGGGCTGCGGCCTGGGGCGGCACCACCACCATCATCGACTTCGCCGTTCAGAAGCAGGGTGAGCGAGTTCAGGACTGTCTGGCGGAATGGCACCGCAAGGCCGACGGCAACTGCGCGATCGACTACGGGTTCCACCAGGTGGTCGGCGGTGTTGATGCCGACTCCCTCAAGGCCATGGACGAATTGGTCGACGAGGGAGTCACGACCTTCAAGTTGTTCATGGCCTACCCGGGCGTCTTCTTGAGCTCGGACGGTCAGATCCTGCAGGCCATGCAGCAGGCGTCGGGCAACGGGGCGATGATCATGATGCATGCCGAGAACGGCAGCGCCATTGACGTGCTCGTGGCCCAGGCGCTCGCGGAGGGCAAGACGGACCCGAAGTACCACTCGCTCACTCGACCCTGGGAGACGGAGGCGGAGGCCACCAACCGGGCCATCATGCTGGCGCGCATGACGGGAGCGCCGCTGTACATCGTGCACATGTCGGCCAAGCAGGCAGTCAACGTGCTCCAGGCACACAAGGACGAGGGCTGGAACGTCTTCGGCGAGACCTGCCCTCAGTACCTGTACCTCTCCCTTGAGGACCAGCTGTCGCAACCTGGATTCGAGGGAGCCAAGTGGGTCTGCTCCACTCCCCTGCGATCCAAGGCCGAGGAGCATCAGGAGGAGCTCTGGCGCTACCTGCGCACCAACGACCTGTCCGTCATCAGTACCGACCACTGCCCCTTCTGCTTCAAGGAGCAGAAGGAGATGGGTGTGGGCGACTTCTCCAAGATCCCCAACGGCATCGGCTCGGTCGAGCACCGAATGGATCTGATCTACCAAGGCGTGGTCGACGGGAGGATTAGCCTGCAGCGCTGGGTGGAACTGTGCTCGACCACACCGGCCCGCATGTTCGGCCTCTACGGCCGCAAGGGCGACATTCGCCCGGGCTTCGATGCCGACATCGTCATCTACGATCCGGCTGGCCGGACGGAGATCGGGTACCACAAGACACACCACATGAACATGGACCACTCCGCCTGGGAGGGCGTGGTGATCGACGGGCACGTCGATACCGTGCTTTCCCGCGGCAAGGTCGTCATCGACGACAACGAGTACCACGGTGCAAAGGGAGACGGCGTGTTCCTCAAGCGCGGTCTCTCCCAGTACCTGATCTGATCACCACCGGCTGACCGCCCACGTCACCACACCGATCCACACCCGGATCACGCTCCACAAGACCGATACCCCGGTCGACACGAAGAACCGAGTGGCCCGCACTACGGCCTGAACCCACGAAGGAAGCCATGCGCACCATCGACCACTGGATCAACGGAACCCTCACCCCGGCCACCTCCGGCCGCAGCGGGCCAGTCTTCAATCCCGCCACCGGCGAGCAGCAGGCCGAGGTCGGCTTCGCCTCAGTCGACGATGTCGACAAGGCCGTCGCGACAGCCGCTGAGGCATTCCTGACCTGGCGGAAGTCCTCGCTGTCCAAGCGCGCTCAGGTGATGTTCAACTTCCATCGCCTTGTGCTCGACAACCGAGACGAGATTGCCCGCCTGGTGTCCATCGAGCATGGCAAGGTTCCCAGCGACGCGGCGGGAGAGCTCGCCCGCGGCATCGAGAACATCGAGTTTGCCTGCGGAATCCCCCAGCTCATGAAGGGCGGCTTCAGCGAGCAGGTCTCGACCGGCGTCGATGTGTACAGCATCAAGCAGCCCCTGGGCGTCGTCGCCGGCATCACGCCCTTCAACTTCCCGGCCATGGTGCCGATGTGGATGTTCGCCAACGCCATCGCCACCGGCAACACCTTCATTCTGAAGCCCAGCGAGAAGGACCCGTCGGTGGCCCTCTTCCTCGCGGACCTGCTGAAGCAGGCCGGCCTTCCCGACGGCGTCTTCAACGTCGTCATGGGTGACAAGGTGGCCGTTGACCGCATCCTTGAGCATCCCGACATCCAGGCGGTCAGCTTCGTCGGCTCCACCCCCATCGCCAAGTACATCTACTCCACAGGCACCGCCAACGGCAAGCGGGTCCAGGCGCTCGGCGGCGCGAAGAACCACATGGTCGTGCTTCCCGACGCCGATATCGACATGGCAGCAGATGCTGCCGTCAGCGCCGGCTACGGCTCCGCAGGCGAGCGCTGCATGGCCATCTCGGTGGTCGTGGCTGTCGGCGGAATCGGCGACAAGCTGGTCGAGGCCATCTCCAAGCGACTGCCTGCCCTCAAGGTCGGCCCAGGCACCGACCCCGAGGCGGAGATGGGGCCGCTGATCACGCGCGAGCACCGAGACAAGGTGGCCTCCTACATCGCGGGCGCGCCGGACGAAGGCGCTCGCGTCGTGGTCGACGGGCGCGAGAACGATCTCCCCGTGGACGGCTACTTCCTGGCCCCCAGCCTGATCGACAATGTCAAGCCGGGAATGAAGGCCTACGACGAGGAGATCTTCGGTCCTGTCCTCACGGTCATGCGGGTGGATACGTACGACGACGCCGTCACGCTGATCAACGACCACCAGTACGGCAATGGCACGGCCATCTTCACCAGGGATGGCGGTGCAGCCCGTCAGTTCCAGTTCGACATCCAGGTCGGCATGGTCGGCATCAACGTGCCGATCCCCGTCCCGGTGGCGTACTACAGCTTCGGCGGCTGGAAGGCCTCACTCTTCGGTGACAGCAACATGTACGGCCCAGCCGGCATCGAGTTCTACACACGCTCCAAGACGATCACCTCCCGCTGGCCAGACCCATCGACATCCTCCGTCGACCTGGGCTTCCCCCAGACTCGCTGACCACCGGCGGAGAATCCGCCAGCACTCACCACCAGTCGACCGCACCACCGACCGAAGGGCAAAACATGGATATCGGCGTCGTACTCCAGTGCACTCCTCCCGCAGCACGGGTGGTGGACCTGGCCAAGAGAGCTGAGACCTATGGATTCTCATACGTGTGGACGTTCGACTCGCACATCCTGTGGGAGGAGCCCTACGTCATCTACAGCAAGATCCTCGACGAGACCCGCAAGGTGATCGTCGGCCCCATGGTGACCAACCCCGCGACGCGAGACATCACCGTGACGGCCTCCGTCTTCGCGACTCTCAATGAGATGTACGGCAACCGCACGGTCATCGGCATCGGCCGCGGAGACAGTGCCGTTCGAGTGACAAACGGCAAGCCCGTGACGGTCGCGGAGCTGCGTCAGGCCGTCGTCGACATCAAGGGCCTGGTCAACGGTGAGGCCGTCGACTACAAGGGCAATCAGCTCCGGCTGCCGTGGGCATCCGCCTCCCGATCCGGCGTATGGGTGGCCGCGTACGGACCCAAGGTCCTCGCACTCACCGGCGAGGTTGGCGACGGCTTCATCCTCCAGCTGTCGGACCCGTCCATCGCCGAATGGACCATCACGGCGGTGCGTGCTGCGGCCGAGGCGGCCGGGCGCAACCCGGACGACGTGTACATCTGCGTAGCGGCTCCCGCGTACATCACCGACGGATCCGACGAGGCGAACGCCCACGCCCGCGACCAGCTCCGCTGGTTCGGGGGCATGGTCGGCAACCACGTGGCGGACATCGTGGAGCGCTACGGTGAGCAGGGCGCAGCCGTGCCCAGCGCTCTCACCGACTACATCAAGAACCGCAAGGGCTACGACTACAACGAGCATGGTCAGGCGGGAAACACCCACACCGACTTCGTCCCCGACGAGATCGTCGATCGCTTCTGCATCATCGGCTCCCCCGAGCAGCACATCCAGCGGCTTGAGGAGCTCAAGGCCCTCGGCGTCGACCAGTTCGCCCTGTACCTCCAGCACGACGACAAGGACCACACGCTCGCGCAGTATGGCGAGAAGGTGATCCCAGCAATCCAGGAGCACCTCAAGGCGAAGTCCTGAGCCAAGAGCCCTGACTGACGACCCACACCGAGGTAACAGGAGCGAAATACAGGTGTCCCAGACTGCAGCCGAGTCCTCTACTCCCGTGAAGCGGCAGGGGTCCGTCTCCCGACGGTTCCGCGGCGGCGTCGCGGGCGTGCTCTGGGCGCTGGCTGGCGTCGCCCTTGTCATCATCATGTGGGAGCTCGTCAAGCTCGTGGGCACCATCGTCGAGCTGCCCTTCAACACCAACGACACGTCGATGCCACACGTCTGGACCATGGTGGCCGGGTTCACCGAGCCAGAGGTCCGAGGGTCCGAGACCACCGTGGCTCAGGCTGTCGCCGCGGCGGCCTTCTACTCACTCCTCGTGGCTCTGGGCGGCTTCGTCATCGGCGTCGGGGTGGGCTTGATCCTCGCTGTGGTCATGCAGCGGTTCGCCTTCATGGAGCGAGGACTCCTCCCCTTCGTCATCGCGTCGCAGACTGTGCCCCTGATCGCCCTCGCCCCGCTCATCACCGGCATCGGGAATCGCATCAGTATCGGCCCCGTGCAGTGGTCCTCGACCTACTCAGTCATGTTCATCGCGTCGTATCTCGCTTTCTTCCCCATGAGCGTCGGAGCCCTTCGCGGCCTTCAGGCGCCCACCGCCACCTCCCTGGAACTGATGCGCTCCTACGCAGCGACTCCACGGCAGATGCTCTGGAAGCTGCGCTTCCCGTCCTCGCTGCCGTACCTCATCCCTGCGATGAAGGTGTCTGCCGCGGCTGCTGTGGTCGGCACCGTCGTTGCTGAGATCTCCACCGGTGTCCGAGGCGGCATCGGCCGGCTCATCATCGAGTACGCCCGGGAGACCACCTCGCAGCCTGCCAAGGTCTACGTGGCCGTCTTCGGGGCAATCCTGCTCGGCCTCGTGGCGGCCGCCCTCGTGACAGCACTCGATGTGTTCCTGACCCGCAACCTGCCCAAGGAGAACAACGCATGAGCACGCCGACGACGACTCAGGTCGCAGTCCAGGCCAGCGGTGTCTGGAAGATCTTCAACGAAGGCCAGCCCAATGAGGTCACGGCTCTGCAGGACATCGACCTTCGCGTCGATCAGGGTGAGTTCATCTCGCTGATCGGACCCTCAGGCTGCGGCAAGAGCACCCTCCTGCGGGTCATCGCCGACCTCACCCATCCCACGCGCGGGGACATCGATGTTGCCGGCATGAGCGCCGCCGACGCACGCAAGGAGCAGCGCTACGGAATGGCCTTCCAGCAGGCGGCGCTCTTCGACTGGCGGACGGTGCGTCGCAACGTCGAACTCCCCATGGAGCTTCAGGGGTGGTCCAAGGAGCGTCGCTCCGCCCGGGCCATGGAGCTGTTGGAGATGGTGCAGCTGGCCGACTTCGCCACTCATCGTCCGTGGGAGTTGTCCGGAGGCATGCAGCAGCGCGTTGCCATTGCCCGCAGCCTGGCCGTCGATCCCCCCCTGCTGCTGATGGACGAGCCGTTCGGCGCGCTCGACGAGATGACGCGCGAGCGCATGCAGAATGAGCTGCTCCGCATTCGTCAGGAGACCGGCAAGAGCATCATCTTCGTGACCCACTCGATTCCGGAGGCCGTCTACCTGTCGGATCGGGTCGTGGTGATGTCTCCCCGTCCCGGCCGGATCACCGACATCATTCCGGTCGACCTGGGAGAGCGGAATGAGGACACCCGCGAGGATGAGGGCTTCTACGACTCCGTCACCGCCGTGCGCGAGGCCTTGAGAGGCAGGGGCGGAGGCGCTGTCTCCGCGCGGGTCGGAGAAGTGTGATGAACGATCGCCTCCGCATGATCTGGCCGCCGATCCTGGTTGGCGTGCTCTTCCTGGCACTGTGGCAGCTCATCGTGGTCGTCCAGGACATCAAGCCCTACCTGCTCCCGGCCCCATCGCTCATCGGAGAGAACTTCTTCGGCAACCTGCCCTTGATGTGGTCGACCGCCGTGTACACCGGCACCACAGCCCTCCTGGGGCTTGCCTTCGGCATCATCGTCGGCGTGGCCTCGGCCCTGCTGGCAACTCGGTTCTCCGTCGTTAACAATCTGGTCACGCCGCTTGCGGCAGGACTGGCAACCGTGCCCATCATTGCCCTGACACCCATCCTCAACAACATGTTCAACATCACGAGCAGGACCCCTCGGGTACTGGTCACGATGATCATCGTCTTCTTTCCGATGTTCGTGAACGTCACACGGGGGTTGCTGCAGGTGCAGCCCGTGCAACTGGAGTTGATGCGCTCGATGAACGCCTCACCACGAACCACTCTGCGGATCTTGCGCGTCCCCAATGCGATTCCCTTCTTCTTCACCGGTCTGAAGATCGCCGCACCCCTTGCCGTCATCACCGCCCTCGTCGCCGAGTACTTCGGTGGCCCCCAGGAAGGTCTGGGCAGTCGAATCGCGTCATCCGCCGCGAACACTGCCTACGGCCGGGCCTGGGCCTATGTCGTCGCTTCCATCGTTCTAGGCCTCCTGTTCTACCTGGTGGTCCTGGCGATAGAGCGATGGTCAACCCCCTGGATCGGTCACCGGCGGAACACCTAGCCACCGGGAACCAGGACCCACAGAAGAACCCCACAAGGAGGAAGAATGCGAGCAATCGCACGCAGTCCCTGGGTGCGCCTGGCGACCCTGGCGACAGTAGGAGCACTGGCTCTCACGGCCTGCAGCAGCAGCGACAGCACCGAGGAGCCCGCGGCAGAGGAAGCTGCCGCGGTTGAAGAGGAGGCGCCCGCGCCTGAAGAGGAGCCCGCAGCAGAGGAAGCGGTGGCCGGCGAGTGCACGGAGCTCACGCCGGTCAGCCTGCAGCTTCAGTGGTTCGTGCAGGCCCAGTTTGGCGGCTACTACGCAGCCAAGGACAAGGGCTACTACGAGGAGCAGTGCCTCGACGTGACCATCCTCGAGGGTGGCGTCGACATCGTTCCGCAGACAGTTCTGGCCCAGGGCGGTGCCGACTTCGCGATCTCGTGGGTGCCCAAGGCGCTGTCGTCCCGCGAGCAGGGAGCTGGCATCGTCGATGTCGCTCAGGTCTTCCAGCGCTCCGGAACCCTGCAGGTCTCGTTCGCCGACAGTGGCATCACCACGGCTGCGGACTTCAAGGGCAAGAAGATCGGCAACTGGGGATTCGGCAATGAGTACGAGGTCTTCGCCGCCATCACCAAGGCCGGTCTGGATCCCGCGGCTGACGTCGAGCATGTCCAGCAGCAGTTCGACATGGTCGCGCTTCTCAACGGCGAGATCGATGCCGCGGAGGCCATGACCTACAACGAGTACGCAATGGTGCTCGAGGCGATCAATCCCGATACCGGCGAGCTCTATCAGCCCTCTGACTTCAACGTCGTGAACTACAACGATGAGGGTGTCGCCATGTACCAGGACGCCGTGTGGGCCTCAGAGGAGCGTCTCGCCGATCCTGCGTACCAGGACACGACGCAGCGCTTCGTGACCGCGTCGCTGAAGGGCTGGATCCACTGCCGCGACAACGCACAGGAGTGCGCTGACATCATCACGGCCAATGGCTCCAAGCTCGGCGCCAGCCACCAGCTGTGGATGATGAACGAGGTCAACAAGCTGATCTGGCCGAGCCCGGCCGGCGTCGGTGTCATCGACCAGGCGCTCTGGGATCAGACCGTGAGCGTGTCCCTCAACACCAAGAACCTCGAGGGCGCCACCATCCTCACGGCCGACCCAGGGGCCGCGGCCTTCACCAACCAGTTCGCTGAGGCAGCCGACGCAGCACTGTCGGCCGAGGGCCTCAACGTCACCGGGGATGACTTCACCCCGATCGACGTCACCCTCAACGAGGGCGGCAACTAGCACCACGAGAGGAGGGGGGTGGGATCCATTGGATCCCACCCCCCTCCTCTTATGTCAGTGGTGTGACCGACCAGCATCCTCGACGATCACCTCGTCATGGATCGAACGCTCACAGCCCCTTGGGATGCAGGTACCTCTGCGCAAGCGCTCCCGCCCAGTCGAAGGCAAGCGCGACGAGAGCGACGAGGGCAGCACCCACGAAGATCGCCGTGGGGCGGTTGAGCTTCAGTCCCGCGTTGATCGTCTCACCCAGGCCGCCACCACCGATCAGGAACGCCAGCGCACCCATGCCAACGGTGATAACCGTGGCCGTGCGCACACCGGAGATGATGACCGGCACCGACAGCGGCAGTTCAATCCGGAGCAGGCGTTGCACAGGCGTCAAGCCCATTCCCTTGCCTGACTCGATGATCGCCGGGTCGACCTGCTCAATGCCCACGATCGTGTTTCGCAGCACGGGCAGCAGCGAGAACGTCGCGAGCGCGAGAATGACCGTGAAGGCACCCTGCCCAAGCCACACGAAGAACAGGACGATGAGTCCGTAGGCGGGCACGGCCTGAGCCAGGCCGAGAAGCCCAATGGTGCTGTTCTTGAGCCCGCGCGCACCACCTCTCGTCACCATGATGCCGAGGGGAATCGCCACCACGATGACGAGAAGCGTGGACCAGAAGGCAAGCACCAGCTGCTGCTGCAATTGGCGCCACAGATCACTGGGCTGGAGGATTCGCTCCGTCGTCGGATCCATGTCCGAGTAGTTCCAGACGACGAAGAGCATGACCGCCAGCACCAAGCCGATGGCCGGAGTGACGAACAGGTCCAAACGGCTGGCGCGGCCTTCGCTCATGCCGCACCCGACTGTGTCTGCACGAGCAGCTGGGCAAGGGCCTCGATGGTCACGCAGCCCAGGTAGCGCCCACGGCCGTCGACCACCACTGACATGCCGGTGGACGTCTGCAGCATGGACGAGAGCGCATCCTGCAGGGTGTCCTCCGGCTGAAGCATGACGGTGATGCCCCGGCCGGACTGCTCGATCGGCTTGGACACGTTGTCCAGCGATCGGCGGTCCACCCAGCGAATGGGATTCTGCTGGGCATCAAGGAGGACCGCGAAACCTGCGGGCGACTCCTCGACAGCGGCGAGCGCCTGCGATCTCGTCGCACCGGGCACCACCTCGGGGATCTGGGAGAGCTCCAGATCGCGCACGCGACTGAGAGTCAAGGTCTTCAAGATCGCTCCTGATCCCAGGAAGTTCTCGACGAAATCGTCTGCGGGATCCGTGAGGATCACCTCGGGACGATCCAGTTGGGCGATGATCGACTGCTCCCCCAGGATCGCGATTCGATCGCCCATCTTCACGGCCTCGTCGATGTCATGGGTGACGAAGACGATGGTCTTCTTCAACTCGGCCTGCAGGCGCAGAAACTCATTCTGGAGTCGATCGCGGGTGATCGGATCGATCGCGCCAAAGGGCTCATCCATCAGCAGGACATCCGGGTCTGCCGCCAAGGCCCTGGCCACGCCGACACGCTGAGCCTGTCCGCCCGACAGCTCCCGCGGGTACCGCGAGGCATAGAGCTTGGGGTCCATGCCCACCAGCTCCAGCATCTCCTCCACGCGTGCCGCGGTGCGCTTCTTGTCCCACTTGAGCAGGCGAGGAACGGTGCCGATGTTATCGGCGATCGTCCGATGCGGAAACAAGCCGACCTGCTGAATCACGTAGCCGATGTGTCGGCGGAGCTCATTCGGATCGGACTTGGTGACGTCGGTGCCCTCGAAGATGATCGATCCGGACGTGGGCTCGATCATGCGGTTGATCAGTCGCAGTGTGGTGCTCTTGCCACACCCTGATGGTCCGACAAGCACGAGGATCTCCCCCTCACGCACCGCGAGGTTGAGGTCACGCACTGCGGGCTCCTCCGAGCCTGCGTAAGTCTTGCCGACGTTGACGAGCTCGATGAGTGCACGAGGCTCGTTCAGCGGATCAAGGGAGGTTGATGTCATGAGCGAACTCCAGATGAAGTGGTGAGGCGGCCAAGGCCGCGCATCGTTGAGTCGATCGCGAGCGCGAGAAGGAGCGACAGGATGACGCCCGTCCAGATCGCCTCGAGTGAATTGGGCAACGGCAGCCGAGCGAGACCGGACTTGATGAAGTCGCCCAGCCCGCCGCCCGCGACGAGCGTCGCGATCGCGGAGATGCCCACCGTGAGCATTGCTGAAACACGGATGCCGGCGAGAATCACTGGCCAGGCGAGCGGAAGCTCGACCTTGAGCAGGATCTGCGGACGCGTCATGCCCATCCCGCGGGCCGACTCGACCACACTGGCGTCTACCGACTGCAAGCCGGTGACGGTGTTTCGGAGAATCGGCAGGATCGCGTAGAGGAACAGCGCGATGAAGGAGGGCCAGAAGCCCAGGCCCACCACGGGAATGAAGATCGTGAACAGCGCTAGCGACGGAACCGTGAGGAAGACGCTGGCGATCGCCAGCGAGAACTCACGGGGGAAGGCATGACGGCGCGTCAGCACTCCGATCGCGATCGAGACGACAGATGCGGCGATCGTCACGGTGACGACGTAGAACAGCGTCTCCATGAGCGTTGTCGCGACGAGGTCCCAACGCGAGGACAGGTAATCAAGCCAGGCTTGTATTCCAGACATGTATCTCCCTGTAGCCAAAGTCGGGCCACAGGGAGGATCTCCCTGTGGCCCGACTGGTGACTAACCGGCGATAATGCCCTGCTCGACGAGGAAGGCCTTGGCCACTGCCGCGGGCTCTTCGCCCTCAGCAGAGACCTTCGCATTCAGCTCAGCCATCGTCGCGTTGTCGAGCGGCGCCAGGATGGCATTGACGATGCCGTCGAATGCCTCAGGTGCCTTCTCGTACGTATCCTTCGTGAAGGTCGCAGAGACGTTGTAGAGGATGTTGACGCCCGGATCCTCCACGAGGCTCAACTGGAGCGCGGGGATCCGACCATCGGTGGTGAACACCTCGCCGAACGTGCAGTTGCCTGCAGCCGTCTCGGTGTAGATGACGCCAGTGTCCAGAATGCTGCTCTGGCCCTCGGGAAGCGTGATGCCAGTTGCCTCCTCGGTGAGGATCAGACCGTCGGGACGGGTCGGGAACTCCGACTCCATGCAGACGACCGCATCCGGGTTGTCGCGCACGTACTCCATCATCGTCTGGAGTGTGAACGGTCCGCCGTTGGCCTCGGCCGCCTGCGGACTCGCAGCGAAGCCATAGGTGTTGTTGAACGGCGACTGGCCGACCCACACGATGTTGTTGTCAGCAAGATCCTTCTCGCGGACTCCGGTGGTCAGCTCATCGCTGTTGAAGGAGGGATCCTCCTGGCCCAGGTGCACGGTCCACCCAGTGCCGTTGTACTCCATGTAGACGTCGATCTCGCCCGCCAGCAGCGCCTCACGTGCGACTGCCGTACCGCCGAGATTCACCTTGTCAGTGACGTCTGCGCCCGCCGCCTGCAGCGCCTGGACCATCATCTGGCCGAGAATCAACTGCTCGTCGAAGTCCTTGGACCCGACCGATACGGGGATGCCAGACAAATCGAACTGGCTTGCGATCGCCTCGGTGCCGCCGGCCTCTGTCTCGGTCGAAGCCTCGTCCGAGCTTCCACCGCAGGCCGCGAGCGTCAGTGCTGCTGCACCCACGAGCGTCGCGAACTTTGCAACTTTCCTACCCATTAAAATGCTCCTCATCGCTTTCGTGCGGGTTTATCCCTGAGGTTGGAGGCTAGCCACGATGAGTGAGGAGCCCTGACCATCCTTGGGGGCCAGCCCATGCAGGTACGAAGGAGTTGCGACACAACAGCGACACAAAAGGCCCCTCGGACAGCTGTCCGAGGGGCCTTTTGTTGGCTAGGTCACATAGGTGAAATCAGGAATCGATGTTCGCCATCACATGCTTGATCCGCGTGTAATCCTCGAATCCATACATCGACAGGTCCTTGCCGTACCCGGAGTGCTTGAAGCCACCATGCGGCATCTCGGCCACCAGCGGGATGTGCGTGTTGATCCAGACCGTGCCGAAGTCGAGGCCCTTCGCCATGCGCATCGCACGGCCGAAGTCGCGTGTCCAGACCGAGGACGCCAGACCGTAGTTGACCCCGTTGGCCCATTGCAGCGCCTGAGCCTCGTCCGAGAAGCGCTGGACGGTGATGACCGGACCGAAGATCTCGTTCTGGATCATCTCGTCGTCCTGCTGGAGTCCGGCGACGACGGTGGGCTCGATGAAGAATCCACGATCCCCCTGCCGAACACCGCCAGCAACGATCTCCGCGTGCTTGGGAGCGCGTTCCAGGAAGCCCAGCACTCGCTCGAGCTGATTGGCGTTGTTGACCGGAGGCACCATCGCCTCGCCGCCCGGTCCGTCCTCGAAGGTGGTGCCCGTGCCCTTCGCCTGCTCGGCCATGGCAGCCACGAAGTCGTCGTAGATGCCTTCGCCAACGATCATCCGCGTGGCCGCCGTGCAGTCCTGCCCGGCATTGAAGTAGCCCGCTACCGCCAGCCACTCCGCCGCCGCCTCCAGATCAGCGTCGTCGAAGATCACCACCGGGGCCTTGCCACCCAGTTCCAGGTGCACTCGCTTGACGTCCTTCGCCGCCGACTCCGCCACCTGCATGCCCGCACGCACCGAACCGGTGATCGAGACCATCTGTGGAACCGCGTGCTCCACCAGTGCACGACCGGTGTCGCGATCACCGCAGACCACATTCATCACTCCCGACGGGAGGGCGCCCGACTCGGTGATCAATTCGGCCATGCGCACGGTCGAAACAGGGGTGGTGTCACTGGGCTTGAGCACGACCGCGTTGCCCGCGGCGATGGCGGGAGCAAACTTCCATACGGCCATCATCATCGGGTAGTTCCACGGGGTGACCTGCCCGATGACACCCACGGGTTCGCGACGGATGATGGAAGTGAAGCCCTTCATGTACTCGCCAGCGGCACGTCCTTCAAGAACTCGCGCGGCCCCAGCGAAGAAGCGGATCTGGTCAATCATCGGCGGGATCTCCTCCGCCATGGTCACGGCGATCGGCTTGCCCGTGTTCTCGCTCTCCAGCGCCACGAGTTCCTCGGCATGAGCCTCGAGGGTGTCCGCAATGGCCAGAAGGGCGGCCTGCCTCTCCGAGGGAGTGCTGTCACGCCACGTCCCGAAGGCCTCCTGTGCCACGGTGTAGGCGCGGTCGACATCCTGTTCCGAGGACAGTGCCGCAGCCGCGAAGACCTCGCCGGTGGACGGATTAACGAGGTCCGTGGTCTCTCCACTCGAGGATTCCACTCGCTCGCCACCGATGACATTGGTGATGATCCGCTTGCCCATTCGAGCCTCCAGTAACGTCGACAGGTACAGATGGGAGGCTAAGCCCACCTGCGATTATTGGATACAATTTCCATATTCTATGCGGAATTCGTTGGATATGTCTCTCCAATCCGCGAAATTCGCTTGATATTCGACTCTGGTCTGCGGCACCATGGGGCATGGCCTCCGGCGAGCGACCCACCCCCACGCTGGATGACACCTCCAAGGCCATCATCGAGCAGCTCCAGCAGGACGGGCGTCGACCCTACGCAACCATCGGCCGAGCGGTGGGCCTCTCCGAGGCAGCCGTGCGCCAGCGAGTCCAACGGCTTCAGGACACCGGCGTCATGCAGATCGTCGCCGTCACTGATCCCGTCCAGGTGGGCTTCTCCCGCTCGGCGATGATCGGCATCACCGTCGACGGAGATGCCGAAGAGGTCGCCAGCGAGATCGAGAAGATGCCGGAAGTCGACTACCTCGTCGTCTGCGCTGGCAGTTTCGACATCCTCGCGGAGATCGTGGCTGAGGACGACGACCACCTACTTGAGGTAATCAACCGCAAGATCCGTGCCCTTCCCCGCGTGCGGGCAACGGAGACGTTCGTCTACCTCAAGTTGCGCAAGCAGATCTACACGTGGGGAACCCGCTAGGAGGCGGAACCGTGACCAGCACCCCGCAAGATGTGACCGACCAGAGCACCGACTCTCTGGCTGAACGCGCTCGAGATCACCTGTGGATGCCCTTTACCCGGCATTCTGCCTACGACAACGGCACCAGCGTTCCGGTGATCGTCAGAGGCGAAGGCGCCTACATCTGGGACGAGCAGGGCCGCCGCTATCTGGACGGCCTGTCTGGCCTCTTCACGGTGCAGCTGGGTCACGGCCGATCAGAGATCGGCGAGGCCATGGCTCGACAGGCCTCCGAGCTGGCCTACTTCCCCATCTGGTCCTATGCGCATCCGCGGGCGATCGAACTCGCCGAACGTCTGGCGGCCCTCGCGCCTGGGGACCTGAACCGCGTGTTCTTCACGAGCGGCGGCGGTGAGGCCGTCGAATCCGCCTGGAAGCTTGCCAAGCAGTACTTCAAGCTCACGGGCCGTCCCACCAAGCACAAGGTGATCTCGCGAGCCGTGGCCTATCACGGCACGCCGCAGGGGGCTCTGTCCATCACGGGGATCCCCGCTGCCAAGGAGCCCTTCGAGCCCCTTGTGCCCAGTGGCATTCGAGTGCCCAACACGAACCACTATCGAGCGCCCGAGCACCTGCGCGATGATGAGAAGGCATTCGGCCGATGGGCTGCCGATCGGATCGCCGAGGCAATCGAGTTCGAGGGGGCTGACACTGTCGCCGCCGTGTTCCTAGAGCCAGTGCAGAACTCCGGAGGCTGTTTCCCGCCTCCTCCCGGCTACCTCGAGCGCGTGCGAGAGATCTGCGATGAGCACGATGTGCTTCTCGTCGCCGACGAGACCATCACTGCCTTCGGTCGCATTGGCGACACCTTCGCCATGAGCCGATTCGGCGTCACACCGGACATCATCACGTGTGCCAAGGGCATGACCTCCGGCTATGCGCCCATGGGTGCCATGATCGTCAGCGACCGCCTCTTCGAGCCCTTCCGATCAGGCACAGCGATGTTCCTGCACGGCTTCACCTGGTCCGGTCACCCTGTCGGCGCAGCCGCCGCCCTCGCCACGCTCGATATCTTCGATCGCGAGGGCACCAATGAGCATGTCCGCCAGAACGAGGAGATCTTCAAGAGCACCCTCGCCCGATTGAGCGACCTGCCGATCGTGGGTGACGTGCGCGGTGCCGGCTACTTCTATGGAATTGAACTGGTTCAGGACAAGGGCACCCGTGAGACGCTCAACGACGAGCAGGCCGAGCGTGTGCTGCGGGGCTATCTGTCCACGGCCCTGTTCGATGAGGGCCTGTACTGCCGCGCGGACGACCGGGGTGACCCGGTGATCCAGCTCGCTCCCCCACTCACGATCGGCCCCGCCGAGTTCGACGAGATGGAGCAGATCCTGCGCAAGACCCTGACGCAGGCATGGTCGCTTCTGTGACGCGACCAGGGTCCACGAGTCGCACCACGGTGCGCCGCATTCCGGAGAACGCGGTCAACGATCGCGAGGCGCTTCATCAGATCCTCGACTCCGGCCTCGTCGGCCACGTCGCCGTCGTGGCGGACGGACAGCCGTTTGTCCTTCCGGTCGCATATGCCCGACGAGGATCAGACATCGTGTTCCACGGATCCACCGGATCGCGTCTGTTTCGCGCACTCGCGGAGGGACAGCCCACCTGCTTCACGGTGACGCTGCTCGATGGCCTCGTCGTCGCCAGAAGCGCCTTCCACTCCAGCATGCACTACCGCTCGGTGATGGCACTCGGCATCGCTCGACGACTCGAGGGTGACGATGAACTCGATGCGCTGCACGTGATCACCGAGCACCTTCTTCCCGGACGGTGGTCCGAGTGCCGACCGCCCAGCACCAAGGAGCTGGCGGGGACCATGACACTGGCGCTGGATCTGAACGAGGCGTCGGTGAAGGTCGGAGCAGGAGATCCGGAGGACGACGAGGCCGACATCAGCACGCCGCCGTACTCGCGAATCTGGGCCGGCGTGGTTCCGCTTGCTGAGTCATTCGGCGCTCCGGTGCGCTCGGGTGACTGCCCCGATGACGTGCCCATTCCTGACTACGTCGCCGGATGGGCACGGTGACCTCAGACCTGCGCCACCTGTCGCTGTGGTGGGACACCCTCCCGGCAGACCTCACTCGCCCGATTGGCGAGCCCCTGCCGGGTGACACCTCCGTGGACGTTGCGATCGTCGGCGGTGGCTACACCGGGCTCTGGACGGCGTACTACCTGTCGCGACGAGATCCGTCCTTGAGAATCGCCGTCCTCGAGGCGCAGGAGGTCGGCTTTGGCGCCAGCGGGCGCAACGGCGGATGGGCATCCGCGCTCTTTCCGGTGTCCCTGGACGCTCTCGCTCGACGAGCAGGACGAGACAACGCGATTCGCATGAAGCGAGCGATGATCGACTCCGTCACCGAGATCGGCCGTGTCGCGGATGCCGAGGGCTGGGATATCGGCTGGAGCAAGGGTGGCACGATCGTCTCCGCCCGGACCGCCCTGCAGTGGTCCGCCGCGGAGGAGGAGGTGCGCCATTCCCGGCAGTGGGGCTTCGGGGCGGAGGATCTTCGCCTTCTCGACCGGGACGAGGCGGAAGCACGCCTGCTGGCAACGGACACCCTCGGGGCGACCTTTACGCCCCACTGCGCTGCGCTCAACCCCGCCAGACTTGTGCGGCAACTCGGTCAGGCAGTCCGACGCTCGGGCGTGCGGGTCTATGAGCAGACTCCGGTGACATCGATTGAACCCGGCATCGTGCGTTCGACCAGCGGAACGGTCCGAGCGGAGTACATCGTGCGCGCGACAGAGGGCTACACGCGGACACTGGACTCTCACACACGCACGCTTGCACCGGTCTACTCGATGATGCTTGCCACGGAGCCACTCAGCGATGACATCTGGGACTCGATCGGACTGCGTCACCGGGAGACGTTCTCGGACGGCCGCAACCTCATCATCTACGGCCAGCGCACGAGTGATGGACGACTGGCGTTCGGAGGGCGTGGGGCTCCCTATTCCTACGGGTCCAAGATTGCGCCCGAGCAGGACCGAGACCCTCGGGTGCACGCGGCTCTCTGGCAGGTGCTGGTCGACATGTTCCCCACCGTCAGTGATGCAGCAGTCACGCACACCTGGGGAGGGCCCCTGGGCATCGCCCGCGACTGGTGGGCATCGTGCGGCCTTGATCGGGAGACGGGCCTCGCTTGGTCAGGCGGCTACGTGGGCGACGGAGTCACGACCTCCAACCTAGGCGGACGAACGCTTGCCGACCTCATCACCGGCCATGACACGGAACTGACCTCTCTTCCCTGGGTCGGTCACCGGTCACGGCGTTGGGAGCCGGAGCCGTTCCGCTGGCTGGGAACCAACGTGGGGCTGCGCGTCATGACCAGAGCCGATGAGAGTGAAGACCGCACCGGTCGACGATCCCGTGCAGCAGCGATCTTCGCCCGCCGGCTCGGCCACTGATCGCTGGCCCGACAACCGCTGGCCCGAGGACAGTTGCCGAAACCAGCCTCGGCTTTGTATCTCCTGCCTACGGCTGTCCCGGGTATGTATAGGAGGTCTTGGACGTGGTGAAGAACTCAACGGCTGCCGTGCCCTGCTCGCGTGGCCCATGGCTGCTCTCACCGCGTCCGCCGAAGGGCACATGGAAGTCCACTCCTGCCGTTGGCAGATTCACCATCACCATGCCGGCCTTGGAGTGGCGGCGGAAGTGCGCGGCCTCAGCCAGGTCAGTGGTGCAGATCCCAGCCGAGAGATTCATGGTGCTGGCATTCGCCGCGGCCAGTGCCTCGTCGTAAGAGTCCACCCGAACCACTGACATCACCGGTCCGAACACCTCCTCGACGTTGATCCGGTCGGTGATCGCCGTGCCGATGGCCAGGGCCGGCGCCAGGAAGTGTCCGGCTGCAGCCGACTCCACGCGGTGACCGCCTACGACCTGCGCCCCCTGCTCGCGAGCAACAGCCAAGTAGTCCTCATCCTGAGCCAACTGCGATGGATCGACCACCGGCCCCATGTCGACACCCGCGCTGCGCGCATCGCCGACCGTCCAGGCCGACATGCGCGCCTGCATCGCCTCAATGAATGCATCGTGGATACCCGCGGTGGCCACCAGTATCGAGGAGGCCGTGCAGCGTTGACCAGTGGAGCCGAAGCCACCCTGCATGGCGCACTCGACGGCCACACTGAGGTCGGCGTCATCGGTGACGACGAGGGGGTTCTTACCACCGAGCTCCAACTGCACCTTGGCCCCGGAATCAAGGGTCGCCTGCAAGATGCCGCGACCGGTGGAGACCGACCCGGTGAACGTGATGGCGTCAACTCCCGTGGTCAGCACCGGACCGACAACCGAACCTCGGCCCAGCACGAGGTTCAACGCGCCCGGAGGCAAGCCAGCGCGATTGAGGATGTCGACGAGCTCCCATGCGCTTGCGGGCACGAGTTCTGCCGGCTTGAACACGACGGTGTTGCCGAAGGCCAGAGCCGGGGCAATCTTCCACGCAGGAATGGCAATCGGAAAGTTCCACGGGGTGATGACGCTGACGACGCCGACAGGCTCCCGCGTGACCGTGATCTCGATGCCAGGTCGAACCGAGTCCAGTGCCAGGCCATGCGGCTGCAGGACTGCGCCCGCGAAGTACTTGAGGATCTGGCCAGCCCGGATCACCTCTCCCCGGGCCTCGGGAAGGGTCTTGCCCTCCTCTCGGGCCAGGAGATCGCCGAGCTCGTCGGCCCGTGCCATCACCTCGCTGCCGGCGCGATCGAGGACGACAGAGCGCTCCCACGGAGTGGTCTGAGACCAGACGGGCAGTGCCTCACGCGCCGCATCGATCGCCCACTGAGCCATCGCAGCATCAGCCGCGCTCGTCTCGGCCAGCACATCCGACACATCCGACGGGTTGATGTTCGGCCTCTCCTCAACCCCCGGTACCGCCCGTCCGGCAATCACCGAGGTGAGCAGGCGAGCACTCATCGGTAGGCCGCCAGACCCGTCAGGGCCTCACCGACCACGAGGGTGTGCATCTCGTTGGTTCCTTCATAGGTGAAGACGGACTCCAGATTGTTCATGTGACGAATGATGGGGTACTCCAGGGTGATGCCGTTTCCACCCAAGATGTTTCGGCACTCGCGTGCGATCGCAAGGGACTCACGGGCGTTGTTCAGCTTGCCCACGCTCACCTGCTCCGGTCGGATAAGCCCCTCATCCTTGAGGCGGCCAAGATGCAGGGCGAGCAGCATCCCCTTGCCCCACTCCAGCGCCATGTCCGCGATCTTCTTCTGCGTGAGCTGGTATCCCGCGATGGGCTTGTCGAACTGGATGCGATCCACCGAGTAGTCGATGGCCGTCTGGAGACTGTCGCGCGCTGCCCCCAGCGTGCCGAAGACGATCCCGTAGCGAGCCTCGTTCAGGCACGACAGCGGACCGCGCAGACTGGCAACCTCCGGCAGCACGGCATCGGCAGGCAGGCGCACGCCCTCGAGGACCAGCTCACTGGTCACCGAGGCGCGCAGAGACATCTTCTTGTGGATCAGGTTCGCCGTGAATCCGGGAGTGTCCGTCGGCACGACGAATCCGCGGATGCCCTCGTCCGTGCGTGCCCACACCACGGCAACATCGGCCACGTTGCCATTCGTGATCCACATCTTCGAGCCGTCAAGTATCCAGTCACTGCCGTCTCGACGGGCGCTGGTGCGCATGCCCGAGGGGTTCGAGCCGAAGTCCGCCTCGGTGAGCCCAAAGCAGCCGATGGCGTCTCCAGCCGCCATGCGGGGCAGCCATTCCTGCTTCTGCCCCTCCGAGCCGAACTCGTGAATGGCGAACATGGCGAGGGATCCTTGAACGCTCACCAGCGATCGGATGCCCGAGTCGCCAGCCTCCAGTTCCAGACAGGCCAGCCCATAGGCGACTGCCGACGTCCCCTGGCACCCGTATCCCTCCAGATGCATGCCCAGGACACCCAGCGAGCCGAGCTCGCGAGCCAGCTCGCGCGCCGGGATCTCTCCGACCTCGAACCAATCGGCGATCTCGGGGCGGATGCGAGTGTCGACGTAGTCCCGAACGACGTCTCGAATCGCTCGCTCCTCCTCATTCAAGAGGTGATCGATCGAGAAGAGCTCGGCGAGCGTCTGCTGGTTCATGGGTTCTCCTGTAGTGAGGATCGGGCGGGAGTGCGGAAGGTGGTGTCGTTCTCTGTCACACGGTTCTGGTGGCGCATGAGCATGTCTTCAACGGCAGCCACTGAATGCGCGCGATGGGCGTCGTGCAGCTGCACCACGGCATCGGAGTCGCGGGCTCGGAGGGCCACCATCATCTGTGCGTGCTCGGCCGAGACGCGCTCGCGATTGGTGGAGCGCTGGTAGTAGAGAGCCCGAAAGGCATCTGTGGCGTCCCACAACTGCCGCAGTAGCCGGGAGAGGCGAGGCATGCCCGCCGCGTCGTAGATGGCGAAGTGAAAGCGGCGATTCGCGGCGGCCATCAGCACGACATCCTCGGCGAGCGCTGCGTCGTCGATCTCATCGCAGAGGGCGGCGATGTCCTCGATGTCCGCATCGTCCAGTGTGGGAATCGCCCGCCTCAGGGCGGCATCCTCCAGCAGCGAACGCAGGTAGTAGACCTCCCTGAGGTCATCGACACTCAACTCGGCGACGAAGTACCCGCGATTGGGATGGTTGATCACCTGGCCTTCGGACTCGAGCATCTTCAGCGCCTCCCGCAGGGGCACCCGCGACACGCCGTAGCGCTCCGCCAAGGTCTCCTGGACCAGCTGGTCACCTGGACCGAGAACGCCCGACACGATGTCCTCGCGAAGTGCTGACAGCACAACGCTCTGGGCCGTGGCCTTGCGATTCATCGACTCTCCTCCCCCACTCTCGAGTCACGCTCGGCGATGAGGGCCAGGACCTCATCGCGATCCTCATCCACCTCCGGAGGCGCGCTGCGGTAGCTCGCCGGGGTAGCCGAGTAGATCACGGGGTTGGCAACGTGACGCTGGGCGGACTCGCGGCGAGGATCCTCGATGGTCACCACCGGTGACAGCCCCAACGACTCCGAGAGCTCAAGCCCGGTGGCGATGTCATTGATCGGACCGCAGGGCACTCCGGCCTCGGTGATGATCCGCTGCCATTCGTCGGCTGTGCGCTCGGCGAGCAGGTCGTTCAGCATGCGCACCAGCTCCGATCGATGGGTGACACGATCGGCGTTCGCCGCGAAGGCGGGATCGACTGCCATCTCCGGGCGGCCTAGGGCTGCCATCAGCCGCGCGAACTGCGCATCGTTGCCGACGGCCAGAATGAGGGGCCGGTCCAAGGCTGAGAAGACCTCATAAGGCGAGATGGACGGATGGGCATTGCCCATGAATCCAGGAATCACGCCTGCACCGAGGACAGAGGACATCTGGTTGACCAGCGAGGACTGCAGGCTCTGGATGAGGGACACCTCTAGGGACTGCCCGACACCCGTGACGTCCCGGTGCCGAAGGGCAGCGAGGATTCCGACCGTCGCGTGGAGTCCCGTGAGGACGTCCACGAGCGCCACTCCGACCTTGGTCGGCTGATCCGTTCCTGTGATGCTCATCAGCCCGCCCATGGCCTGCACGAGCAGGTCGTATCCGGGAAGGTCACGCCCGGCTCCGGAGCCGAAGCCGCTGATGGAGCAGTAGACGACTCCCGGATTCACTGCCGCGACAGCCGGATAGTCCAGTGCGAATCGGGCCAGTGCACCCGGCCGGTAGTTCTCGATCAGGACGTCGCTGGTCTTCGCCAGGCGCTGCGCGACCTTCAGATCGTCCGCGTCCGTCAGGTCGAGGGCAATGGACAGCTTGCTTCGGTTCACGGACTGGAAGTACGTCGCCTGACCATCGGCGGCGAAGGGCGGGCCCCAGCCACGGGTGTCGTCCCCGCTTCCAGGGCGCTCGACCTTGATCACGGTGGCACCCAGATCCGCCATGAGCATCGTGGCGTAGGGACCTGCGAGCACACGCGAGAAGTCCGCGATGATCACACCGTCGAGAGCCGAAGACACCTCCAGATTGTATCCAATAATTACGAAAATGTATACAATCGCGTGAGGTCAGTGCCGGTCACTCCTGAAGTAGCGGTGCGATCGCCTCGAGAACCGCGGGATCGTCGATCGTGCTGGGGGCCGGTTCGGGCCGGCCATCAGCGATCCCTCTCATCGTCCGGCGGAGGATCTTCCCCGATCGGGTCTTGGGCAGGCCCGGGACGACCACCACCCTCTTGAGCGCCGCCACTGGTCCGACCTGATCCCGTACGGCCTCGACCACCTGCTGCTGGAGGATCTCCGGATCGATGTGGCTTCCCGCCTTGAGGACGACGAAGGCGCGCGGGACCTGTCCCTTGAGATCGTCGCGAACTCCGATCACTGCGCACTCGGCAACGTCGGGATGAGCGGCCACGACCGCTTCCATGGATCCGGTCGACAGGCGGTGACCTGCGACATTGATGACGTCGTCCGTCCGCCCCATGACGTACAGGTAGCCGTCCGGGTCGAGGAACCCCCCGTCCCCCGTGGAGAAGCACCCCGGCACCGCAGAGAGGTAGGAGTCGACGAAGCGCTGATCATCGCCCCACAGCGTCGGCAGGCAACCCGGGGGAAGCGGCAGCCCGATCACGATGGCCCCCTGCTCACCGGCTTCAACGGGCTCCCCCGTCGGGTCAACCACGCGCACATCGAAGCCCGGCACCGGAACCGAAGGAGAGCCGGCCTTGATCGGGAGGGGCTCAAGGCCGCGCGGATTCGCAGCGATCGGCCAGCCCGTCTCCGTCTGCCACCAGTTGTCAATGATCGGAACCCCCAGCTTGGCGCCGGCCCACTCATAGGTGTCCGGATCGAGTCGCTCGCCCGCGAGGAAGAGCGAACGCAGACTGGAGGTGTCGTGGTCGGCAAGCAGCAGGCCGTCCGGGTCCTCGCGCTTGATGGCCCGGATAGCGGTCGGTGCGGTGAACAGCCCCGCCACGCCGTGCTCGGCCACAACCCGCCAGAAGGCACCTGCGTCCGGAGTGCCCACCGGCTTGCCCTCGAACAGCACGCTCGTGGCCCCGCAGATCAGTGGGGCGTAGACGATGTACGAGTGGCCGACCACCCAACCCACATCCGACGCCGCCCACCACACATCTTCAGCCGTCATCCCGAAGATGTTCTCGAAGGACCATGCCATGGCAACCGCATGCCCACCGTTGTCCCGCACCACACCCTTCGGCCTTCCCGTGGTTCCTGATGTGTACAGGATGTAGAGAGGGTCCAGAGCCGACACCTCTACCGCAGCGTGCGGCTGCGCGTCGGCGAGCAGTTCATGCCAGTCTCGATCCCGGGCACCCATCGACGCCAGGGCCTGTGGCCGCTGCAGGATGATGCACACATCGGGAGCATGCTCTGCCCGCTCGAGCGCTGCATCGACCATCGGCTTGTACTCGACTACCTTGGCGCCCTCAATCCCGCAGCTGCTGGCCACCATCACCTTCGGCCGGGCGTCATCAATGCGTACCGCCAACTCCCCTGGCGCAAAACCACCGAACACGACGGAGTGCACCGCACCGAGCCGAGCGCATGCCAGCATGGCGATCACTGCCTCAGGCACCATAGGCATGTAGATCAGCACCCGATCTCCGCGCACCACGCCCTGACCCGCCAGCACTCCAGCAAATCGTGACACCGAATCAAGCAGCTCGGCGTACGTGATTCGACGCACCGTCCCGGTCACTGCGCTGTCATGGATGAGGGCGACCCTTCCCCCCTGCCCGGCCGCAACATGACGATCAAGCGCATTGACGCACGTGTTGAGTGTCCCGTCGGGGAACCAGCGATAAAGGGGGGCGCCTGAGTCGTCGAGCCCCTGCGTCGGTCGGTCCACCCACTCGATGCGCTGAGCCTGCTCCAGCCAGAACCCCGAGGGATCCTGCGCGGCACGCTCCCGCTCGCGCCGATAGCTCTGCATTTCGGCCTCCCGTCAACTCGCGGTGGAGTCCTCCGTCGTGACTCCCCGATGCGCCAGTCCCTTGCGAGCGGCAGTGCTGACCACCCGGATGAGCACGGCGATGAACACCAAGTCCAGGGCCATCTGCACCATGGTCACGGCCCGCGCGACGGTAGTAACGGGCGTGATGTCACCGAATCCCACCGTCGCCAGCACGGTGAGCGCGAAGTAGTACGACGTGAATGCGTTCAGGGGCTCCGTGAATGCCTTCGCGTCGAAAAGCGAGATGGCCACGTAGATCATCGCGAAGACCGCCAGAAACAGGGCAGCCAACAGCACCAGGGCTTCGGCGGCCATCAGGGTCGGGAAGCGCGAGTGCGTGATCCGCTTGAGCTGCCGTCGGGAGATCAGCAGATAGACGACGGCTCCCAGCAGGGCAACACCGATCGGCGCCACCATGCGGCCATCAGGGGTATCGGGAACAAGCGTCAGCGCAAAGGCAATCAGCACGAACCCCAGAATTAGGCGGACGACGGTGCCCGCAACAGCAATGATCAGCTCCCGACGAGTGGGCTTGACCGCCGCTGGCACGTCGACGATACCGGGAAGAGACATGGCAGGAGTCTGCCACGACCGAGGTCGGCAGGGTCGGAATCGGTCACCCCGACCCTAGGGATTCGCTGCCGCCAGCTGCCCGCATGCGCCGTCGATCTCGCGGCCTCGGGTGTCTCGAACGGTGACGGCCACGCCCTTGCCCTTCAGCGCCCTCACGAAGGCACGCTCATCCTCCGGGCGCGATGCCGTCCACTTCGACCCGGGTGTCGGGTTGAGGGGGATCAGGTTCACGTGGACCAGATGGCCCGCGAGCAGATCTCCGAGAAGCTCTGCCCGCCACCGCTGGTCATTGACATCCTTGATCAGCGCGTACTCGATGCTCACTCGACGGTGGGTGCTTCTCGCGTATTCCCATGCCGCATCGAGGACCTCGCGCACCTTCCAGCGCGTGTTGACAGGCACGAGGGTGTCGCGCAGTGCATCGTCCGGCGCGTGCAGCGAGACGGCCAGTGTCACCGGCAGGCCCTCGTGGGCGAGTTCGCGGATGCGAGGCACCAGCCCCACCGTGGACACCGTGATGCCGCGAGCGCTGATTCCCAGCCCCGCAGGTGAGGGTTCCACGAGCCGTCGCACGGCTGCCACGACCGCGCGGTAGTTCGCCAGGGGCTCGCCCATGCCCATGAACACGACATTCGTCACCCGGCCAGGGCCACCGTCCACCTCACCACGCTGAAGTGCGCGCGCGCCCGCGATGACCTGCTCGACGATCTCCGCCGTCGAGAGATTTCGGGTGAGTCCCGCCTGCCCCGTGGCACAGAACGGACAGTTCATGCCACACCCCGCCTGCGAGGAGATGCACATCGTGACCCGCTCGGGGTAGCGCATGAGCACGCTCTCCACCAGTGCGCCGTCATGGAGTCGCCAGAGGGACTTGACGGTGGTTCCCTCATCGCAGGCGATGGTGCGCACAGGAGTCAGGAGCGGGGGCAGCAGGGCCGCGCGGATGGTCTCGCGTGCACCCTCGGGCAGATCCGACCATTCCTGCGGGTCGTCACTGAGCCGGCTCAGCCAGTGTCTGGACACCTGATCGGCACGAAAGCCGGGAAGGCCCAGATCGGTCACGGCCTTCTTGCGCTCCGCTGGATCGAGGTCCATGAGGTGGACAGGCGGCTTGCCCCTGCGAGGGGACTCGAAGATCAGTTCACCGGGCTTGGGCATGGTCGTCAGAAGGCCGTTCCGCTGCCGAGGAAGAGCGTGAAGAGCGCCCATGACGTGAAGGCGTTCGGAACCAGGGAGTCGAAGCGATCCATCATGCCGCCATGCCCCGGGAGGAACGAGCCCATGTCCTTTACTCCCAGATCCCTCTTGATCGCGCTCTCGGCGAAGTCGCCGGCTGTCGCTGTGACCGTCATGACCAGGCCGGCGATCACACCCTGCCACCACGGTGCGTCGAAGAGGAACACAAAGCACAGCGCCCCCACGATCCCCTGCAGGATCACCGATCCGGCGAATCCCTCCCACGACTTCTTGGGGCTGATCTCAGGAGCGATGGGATGGCGGCCGAAGAGCACACCGGCCACGTAGCCGCCGATGTCATTGCTGATCGTCAGCAGAATGAACGCGACGACTCGGACGGCTCCGTTGTCGGCCGCCAGCGTCAGGCTCAGGAATCCCGCCATGAACGGCAGGTACGCGATCGTGAAGACACTCGCGGTGACATCTCGGACGTAACTCTCGTAGCCGCCACGCAGGCGCCAGATGAGCGCCCCGAGGATGGCGATGCCCGTGGCCGCGAGGAGCGCCACCGGACCCCACACGTAGGCCACCGCAGGGACGATCAGAGTCGCGCCATAGGCAGGAGTCCGAGCAACCCGTACGCCGATTCCCGCGAACGCTGCCACCACCTCGCGCACCGCCACGAGCATCGTGGCGATCACCACGACGACGAAGAGCCAGGGAAGAGTCACGAGGCTGACGATCACCACGATGCCCAGCACGACTCCAGACGCGACCGCCGCGGGCAGGTTGCGGCCAGCCTTGGAGCCGGTGTCGGGCGGTGAGTCACCCATCAGGTGACCTCAGATCTCGAGAAGTTCGGCTTCTTTGTGCTTGAGGATCTCGTCGATGTGCTCGACGTGCTTGTGCGTCACGTCGTCAAGGTGCTTCTCCCCGCGGCGGACGTCGTCCTCACCGGCCTCGCCGTCCTTCTGCATCTTGTCGAGCGCATCCTTGGCGTGGCGACGGATGTTGCGCACGGAGACTCGAGCTTCCTCCGCCTTGTGCTTGGCGACCTTGATGTACTCCTTGCGCCGCTCCTCGGTGAGCTGGGGCAGGTTGATCCTGATGATGTCGCCATCGTTGTTCGGGTTGACTCCTAGATCGCTCTCCCGGAGCGCCTTCTCGATGGCCACCATCGATCCCTTGTCGTACGGCGAGATGATGATCGAACGGGCCTCAGGGATGGTGATGGACGCGAGCTGGTTCACAGGAGTCATGGCTCCGTAGTAGTCGACCATGACCTTGTTGAACATCGCTGACGTGGCGCGACCGGTTCGGATGGTGCCGAAGTCGTCACGTGCCACCGAGATTGCCTTGTCCATCTTCTCCTCGGCATCGAGAAGGATGATGTCGATCTGCTCGCTCACCTGGGCTCCTGCTTCCTATCCGTTGTCGGTCGAGACTAGCGTTCCGATGGTCTCTCCCCTGACCGCACGGGCAATGTTGCCCTCAACCAGAAGATTGAAGACCACGATCGGCAGGTCATTGTCCTGGCACAGGCTGATCGCCGTTGCGTCCGCCACCTTGAGGTTTCGAGCAAGCACCTCAGCCGGGGTCAAGTGGTCGAACCGCACGGCATCAGGGTTGGTGCGCGGATCGGAGTCGTACACGCCATCGACGCCCTTGGCCATCAGGACCACTTCCGCCCCGATCTCAAGCGCTCGCTGCGCTGCCGTGGTGTCGGTCGAGAAGTAGGGAAGACCCATGCCCGCGCCGAAGATCACCACGCGGCCCTTCTCGAGGTGCCGCACCGCTCGGCGAGGGACATACGGCTCGGCGACCTGACCCATCGTGATGGCCGTCTGCACACGGGTCTCGACGCCGGCCTTCTCGCAGAAATCCTGCAGTGCCAGACAGTTCATGACGGTGCCGAGCATGCCGATGTAGTCCGCCCGAGCACGGTCCATCCCCCGCTCGGACAGCATCGCGCCGCGGAAGTAGTTGCCGCCGCCGATCACCACCGCCACCTGCGTGCCCGTGCGCACGACGTCAGCGATCTGTGCCGAGATGGATGCCACGACGTCCGGGTCGACTCCCAGACCCTGGCCTCCGGCGAACGCCTCCCCAGAGAGCTTGAGGAGAACACGGTCCCAGCCGCCTTCCGGCGCCTGGGGCCACGTCTCGATCGTGCCCTCCAACGATGGCTGAACCGCACCGGATCGATCCGTCATGGGGTGACCTCCATCCGATGCACTGTCGAACCCAGTATTGCTGATCAGGCCTGACCGGGCTCGAATCGGGCGAAGCCGGTCACGGTCGTTCCCGCGTCCTGAAGAACCTGGGCGACCGTCTTCTTGTTGTCCACCACGCTGGGCTGCTCCAGCAGAACGTTGTCCTTGAAAAAGGCGTTGACCCGGCCCTCGATGATCTTGGGCATTGCCGCCTCAGGCTTGCCCTCCTCCTTGGCCGTCTCCTCTGCGATGTGGCGCTCATTGGCCACCACGTCGGCCGGCACCTCATCGCGAGTCAGGTACTGCGGACGCATCGCAGCGATCTGCATGGCTGCGCCCTTTGCCGCCTCCTCGCTGCCGGAATAGGCGACCATGACACCAACCTGCGGGGGAAGGTCAGACGCGCGGTGGTGCAGGTAGGAGGCAACCGTGCCCTCGAAGACGGCGACGCGACCGAGTTCGATCTTCTCGCCGATGACACCAGCCATCTCCGTGGTGGCGGCCTCGACGGTGCGACCGTCCGGCAGAGTCGCGGCCAGCACGGCATCGCGACCACCCAGTGAGCCGGCGTTTGCAGCGGCAGCGATCTGTGATGCCAGCGCAAGGAAGTCCGCATTCTTCGCAACGAAGTCGGTCTCGCAGAGAACCTCGACGAGGGCAGTTCCCTCGGCTGCGACCAGACCATTCGAGGTCTCGCGCTCGGCTCCACGCTTCGCGGCCTTCGCCGCTCCCGAGATGCGCAGCGCCTCGACAGCCTTGTCGAAGTCGCCGCCGGTCTCCTCGAGCGCCTTCTTGCACTCCATCATCCCCGCGGCGGTGAGCTCACGAAGCTTCTTGACGTCTGCGGCGGTAATCGTCGCCATGGTGGTGTTGTCCTCCAGGTTGTGGGTGAATGCACGCCGTTCGGTGATCCGGCGCGCGGGTCGCGCACGCCGGATCAGCGACACGGCTATTCGGCGGTCGGCTCCGCCGACTCGGCGACTGTCTCGACGACGGTCTCGACGGCACCGTCGGTCGCGGCGACCTCTGCCACGACGGCCTCGACTGCAACAGCCTCGGCGGGCACCTCGGAACCGGCCAGGAGCTCCCGCTCCCACTCGGCCAGCGGCTCCGCCTCAGTGGGCTCGGCGCCACCAGCACGCGCGATCAGGCCCTCCGCGACAGCATCGGCGATCACCCGGGTCAGCAGGGCCACCGAGCGGATGGCGTCATCGTTGCCGGGGATGGGGAAGTCGACCTCGTCCGGATCGCAGTTGGTGTCGAGGATCGCGATCACCGGGATATGAAGCTTGCGAGCCTCGCCCACGGCGATGTGCTCCTTCTTGGTGTCGATGATCCAGACGGCGCTGGGGATCTTCGACATCTCGCGGATGCCACCGAGGGTCCGAGCAAGCTTGTCGCGCTCGCGACGCAGAACGAGCAGCTCCTTCTTGGTCATCCCCGAGCCGGCCACGTCGTCGAAATCGATCTCCTCAAGCTCCTTGAGGCGCTGCAGACGCTTGTGGACCGTCTGGAAGTTCGTGAGCATGCCGCCGAGCCAACGCTGGTTGACATACGGCATTCCCACACGGGTGGCCTGCTCCGCAATGGCCTCCTGGCCCTGCTTCTTGGTTCCGACGAACATCACCGAGCCGCCGTGAGCGACCGTCTCCTTGACGTACTCGTAGGCGCGATCGATGTAGGACAGCGACTGCTGAAGGTCGATGATGTAGATGCCATTGCGCTCGGTGAAGATGAATCTCTTCATCTTCGGGTTCCAGCGACGGGTCTGATGCCCGAAGTGGACTCCGCTCTCGAGCAGCTGGCGCATGGTCACAACGGCCATGAGTGCACGCTCCTTGCGGCCGTCTGACGACGGCCTTCTGTCATGGCCGCCCTGGGACGGCCGTGTCGGTTGCGGCTCGACCGGTTGGTCGTGCCCCTCGTGACCCCGGCACCGAGAACCACCATGGTGGGACCGACCGGCGACCGTCCTCACCTGAGCAAGGCATGGGCCACATGAATTCCCGCCCAGGATGACCCAAGCAGGTGCCCTCATCCTAGGGCCTGGCCGGGTGTGCTCCGTCCACAGGGGCGCCCTCACGGGTCAGGGGTCCACATCCCGGCGGTCGCGATGGCCGGCCGATTCACGGCCAGTGAGCCTGATCACATGGTCATGTCCCACGCTCTGCTGCTCATCTCTCTCACTCTCGCCCTGCCCGCGGTATCGGACTCTGCTCCCGTCCCCCTTCCTACCCCCGTCCTCCTTCCCATCCCCATCCCCATCCCCGTCCCCATCCCCGTCCTCGGCCCCGTCCTCGGCCCCGTGGACCCGAACGCCGTCCTGTCCCCCTTTCAGGCGCCCTCGTCTCCATGGGGGCCAGGGCACAGAGGGCTGGACCTCGCAGCGCGACGAGGGCAGCAGGTACTCTCCTGGACCTCGGGCACCGTTGCCTTCGCCGGCCGCGTCGCCGGCAAGCCGGTGGTCGTGGTCTCGCTCACCGGTCAGCGTCGGGTGACCTACGAACCGGTGATCGCGAGCATGAAACCTGGCCAGTCGGTGCAACCGGGCGATGTGCTCGGCCATGTGGCCGCGTCCGGGGGTCACTGCGGGGGTGACACCACGGGCCGGGCCACGCGCTGCATCCATGTGGGCCTTCGGACGAGGGACGGATACCGAGATCCGCTGGTGCTGCTGAGAGGACCCGCTGTCCTCAAGCCCCTTCCACGTCTCGACGTACGCCTACGCCCATGCCCACCCTCGGGTCAGTCTGCGCCTGCCTCCGAGTCAGCGACCGCTCGTGGGTGCGCCTGAACGTAGGTGGCCCGCAGGCGCTCAACGGACACGTGCGTATATCGCTGAGTAGTGGAGAGCGTCGCGTGCCCGAGCAGCTCCTGCACCGACCGCAGGTCAGCGCCGCCCTCGAGCACATGGGTTGCGGCCGTGTGCCGGAGCGCATGGGGAGCGATATCGGGGCCCCCCGACTCCAGAGCCAGTCGGTGGACCACTGTCCGCACGCAACGGGGATCGATGCGACCACCTCGGACGCCGAGGAAGAGCGCACTGCCAGATGCCGGACTCACCACCTCGCCTCGGCGCTCCCACCATGAGTCGAGTGCTGCGGCGGCAGGACCGCCGTAAGGGACCGTGCGCTCCCGGTCACCCTTGCCTCGAACGCGGATCGTGCGCTCTCGCCTGTCCACGCTGGCCACCTCAAGTCCGCAGAGCTCCGACACGCGAATGCCTGTCGCATAGAGCAGTTCGACTATGGCGCGATCACGCGCGCCGATGGCCGAACCGTCATCTGCCGCAACGGCAGCGTGCTCCATGAGGGCACTGGCCTCCTCGTGATCGAGCACCGTGGGCAGCACAGCCGCCACCTGCGGACTCGCCAGGCGCTCGCCGACATCTGACGTCGTGATCCCTCGCCGATAGCACCACATCGTGAAGGAACGAGCGGAGGCCGCACGTCGTGCGATGGTTGCGCGCGCCAGCCCCTCCCCGCTCTGCTGAGCCAGCCACGTGCGCAGGTGGGCCAGCGTGATCCCGCTCGGAGTGGTGATGCCGGCCCCCGAGCAGTGATTCAGAAGTGAGCGGACGTCGCCGACATAGGCCCGCACGGTGTGGCTGCTTCGGCGGCGCTCGCTCGTCAGATGGGCGGTGAACCCATCGAGAGCCTCCGCCAGAGGAGGGGGAATGGGTGCTTCCTGGTCTGCCACACCCTCATCGTGGCAACTCGGTGCCACTCTCCGCGGGAGGCACGCGGAGACGCCGCCAGCCGCGTGGGCCCTCCTCCACCCATCCCAGCATCACCAGCTCGGTGAGTCCGGCCAGGACATCCGCCGGCGCGAGGGCGCTCGCTCGAATCAGGGCATCTGCGTCGCTCCAGCCACGCGAGGGCATGGAGTCCAGCACGCGCGTCTGACCAGGACGAAGAGTGTCGCGCTCCGTCTGGGCCGGCGAGCCAGGGGCGGGCGTCAGGGGCGCCTGCGTGATCGAGCTCAGATCCAGGGCCGCGGTGACGTCAGCGCATTCCCCGACCACGATGGCCATCCCCTCCTGCATCATTCGGTGGCATCCGGCGGACATCGGCGAGGTGACGGGACCGGGCACCGCAAGCACGGGCCGCATGAGTGTGGAGGCGGCGTGAGCCGTGGCCATCGTCCCCGATCGCACTGCTGCCTCCACCACAACGGTTGCGCGGCCGAGCGCGGCGATGATGCGATTACGCGTTATTACATAGTGCCCCGGTGTGTCCAAGACCGCCCTCCCAAACACTACGGGGGGCTGCGAAGACTGCGGGGGTACTTGAAGCAACGAGGACTGTAACTAACTAGCGCGACGGGCAGCGGGGTGGCAAAAAGCCATTTAGCGGAGCTACAGAAGGTTGAAATACGGGGTGATACCTGTGTCGACGGAGTAGGCAGACGCGCACGGTTCAGGTCCGTGTGCCCGAAAGGGCATGGGGGTTCAACTCCCCCCCCTCGCGCACCGAACGAGAAGGCTCCCGTCTCACATTTCAGTGAGGGGGAGCCTTCTGCGTCGCTGTGGGACTTGTTTTTCGCGCTAGGTCAGCCGATTATCCATTTGGATTGCGCAGTGCTGTAGACCAATTCACGCGTGCACACGGCTCCGCCGTTGCCGCCGTTCATCCACTGCGCCCACGACACCACCCACCCACCGGAGGCAACACCAGCCCAGTCGAGCCCCTCGGGCTGGGCTTCATCGCAAGTGCCGGTGGCCGGTTTGCCGAAGGACTGGATGACGGGCGCCGGTGCGGAACTGCTGGATGTGGATGACGAAGATCCACCGCCACCACCCGAGCTGACGGCGAACGCTCCGCCTGTGCCTCCGCTGGTGGAAGTGAAGTTGATCTGCCCGGAACCGGTGATTGTCAGTGTGATGTCTACTCGCGTGATCGCGCTGGACCCGGTCCAGTCCCAATAAGTCGTCTGATCGGTTGCAGAAGGCGAACCTCCGCCGGTAATACTCACATCAGAAGACGAAGCGATGATGTCCTTCCCAACACTTAGGTACTGGCAAGTCCCTGCGGTGACAGTCAGGGTGATCGTGTCACCTGTAGCAGCCGTCACGGATTGCAGGGCCTGACCGCTAGCACAGTCAACACCTAAGGAGTACGCGACGGCGTGCGCGGGGGCAGCAACGGAGACCAGCCCGCCGAGTCCGAGTGCCACGGCGGCGGCTGTCGAAAGGATCTTCTTGCGTTGGCTCACGTGTGCTCCTGGGTTGATTAGATGTCAAGATGGTGAGTCTAGGAGGCGGAGCGGTTCCTACGCACATGGACACGCATTAGTCGTAACCCCTGAGGGGCCCGATTCGCGTTGTCGGGAAGATCATCTACTTTCCACGGATGGATACCGATCAATCGGGGTACCTACCCCAGAACCCGTCCCTCTCCCAGCCCTCGCACGTGTCCGACGTGGCCAATAAGACAGCCAAGACGGCCGTCCCGATCCACCCCCACCTAGCGAACCGCTGGACCCCGCGGGGGTTCGATCGAATCCACAACGTCTCCGATGACGAACTGCGCGCTCTACTCGAGGCGGCGCGCTGGACTGCCTCGTGCGCCAACACCCAGCCGGCGCTACCGCGACCGCTAATGCAGCGCGTGGGGCGAGTGGCCGCTAGAGAGTCTGGTACTCCAAGTCAGTGACATCCGTGTCCTCGACAATGAACCGAATACGCTCACGACCACGGCCAGGGTTCACGCGAACCTCATCAAGCCAAGCGTCGATTACGCGGCGCGGGTTCTCATCCCAAAGCTCTTGAACCGTCGCACCAGTCGGCATGAGCACGGGGCGGTGCTCGACAACGATCGCATCGTTGGTTTGACGCAGACCAGTGAGGCGCTCAGCGGCGGCAGCGATCTCTTCCACCGGCAGGCTCGACATTGACTGCACGAGAAGATCAATCTCACGAGCGTAGGCCGCCTTACGGGCAACCGCGTCAGCATCCGGTTCAAGGCGCTGCTCACTCACCGGCATTGACCGCATTCCCTCAAAGAAGTCAGCAACAGCACCATCCAGCGCGGACGCAGTAATCGACACGGGAGCGTCACACTCACCACGGACGCGGCCCAAGCAGCGGTAGATCGGAACCTGCCCACCGTCACGGGTCGCGTGCCCCTTCCCCAAGAACTTCCCGCACGAGCCACACCGGGCGATGCCCTGAAGCAGCAGCGGCGGCCCGTCACTGGAACGAATACGCAAGTTCGACCGGGCGTCAAGGACTGCGTGGAGTCGCTGCCACTCGGCGTTACTCAAGATCTGCCATTCAGGGTTAATCACCGGCATACCCGCGTCATCCCTAAGGACGTCACCCTTGACCGTCGTCTGACCGTTCAGGGACGGGTTCCGCATCACCTGAGACACCTGGCTAGCTGTCCAGCGCGCGCCCTTCTTGCTGCGAACACCCGCGTCATTGAGTTTCATAGCGAGAGCGCGCATGGACATACCGCCGACGAGATCCGCGTACATGCCGCGCACGGTCTCAACCTCGGAAGGCTCCAACACCTTCACCGTGCCGTCAGCGGTCTTCACGTTCTTGAAGCCCAGGCTCGGCGCAGTGGTCTGACGGCCAGCGTTACGACGGTACGCCTGACTCACCGTCTGTCGAGCCGAGATCTGGTCAGCCTCAAACTCCGCAAACACCGACAACATTGACAGCATCATCTTGCCCGTTGAGGTGGAGGTATCTAGGCCAGCCTCGATCACCGATATCTGACAGTCATTCCGTTTCGCGTCAGCCGCGAGAGCGACGAACGCAACTAAGCGGCGCCCAAGCCGGTCCAAGCTCTTGACGGCGATCGCGTCAAACAGGCCAGCCTCCATGTCGGCCACCATGCGGTCATACGCCGGACGTTCAATGTCTTTCGACCCAGATAAGCCCTCATCGACATACTCCGCAACAACCTCGCCGCCACGCATGACGGCCCACTTCTGAATGATCTCGATCTGGGCAGCCGTCGATACGCTGTCCTCACTAGCCACGCTCACGCGGGCGTAGGCGGCAACTCTCATAAGGGCACTATGCCATAGTGCGCTTGCGGGAGAGGAACCGCTGACGTCGCACGGACTCTCCCGGAGGAACCTCGCTGATGACCAAGCCCTGATCCACGATGGCATCCAGCAGGGGCGCGTGAGCGCGTGGGTAGGGCACGTCGACTCCCCCGGCCACCACCGCAATGGTGACTCCGCCGGCCGCCAACGCACCACGATGAGCCGCTGCGTCAATGCCGAAGGCCGCGCCCGAGATCACCGTCCAGTGCTCGGAAGCGAGTTCGGCGGCCCAGGATCGAGCTGTCTCGTCTCCATAGGGCGTACTCGCCCGAGCTCCGACGATCGACACCGATCGCAAAGCGATCAGCCGCAGATCCGCGGCCCCGCTGACCCACATCGCGAAGGGAGCCGTCGACCCCAGCGCATCCACCTGCCTCGGCCACTCAGGACTGCCGCGGGCGATGATGCGAGCCCCGATGCGATCGGCGCGCTCCCGTGACCGCTCGGCGCTGTACCCCGACCAGCGCGCGACCATGCCCTCCTCGTGGCGGAGTCCGGTACGGCGGGCCTGAAGGCGACTCAGGAATTCCGTTGGTCCCCACCTCTCGATGCGAGCACATGCTGCGGGGTCGGCCGGTTCGACCATGTGCGCCAGAGCGATCCATGCATCCTCGGTCTCCGTCATGAGGCCAGCCCTGCATGCGCGCCCCGAAGGGCCAGCGCGCCCGCTACCTCATCGCGTCCTGGCGCATCAATCTTCCGTAGGTCGGCAAGGGTCCACGACACCCGCAGGACACGGTCGACGCCTCGCAGATTCTCGGATCCGCGCTCGATCTCGGCCAGCAGATCAGCGCCGTCGGATCTCAATGGCCAGCGCCGACGGAGCTCACCCGCGGGCACCTGCGCATTGACCCGCCACGGCGTCGATGCGAGGCGATGACTCATCCGCTCGCGCGCCGATTGGACTCTCGCGCGAACCGTCGCACTCGACTCTGACGGCTCCGCGGAGTCCAGTTCGCCGGCGCTGGGGCGGTTAACGGCCAACCTGATGTCAATGCGGTCCATCAGGGGCCCCGAGAGTCGCGCCGCGTAGCGACGAACTGCGGACGGACTGCAGGAACACCCGGCTCCGGTTCCGATGCGCTTGCCGCATGGACAGGGGTTCGCTGTGATGGCGAGCTGGAAGCGGGCCGGCAGGAGTCCGGACCAGCTTGTGCGATTCACCGACACCACCCCCGACTCCAAGGGCTGCCGCAGTCCTTCCAGTACTGGACGCGCGAACTCCGGCGCCTCGTCCAAGAGCAGCACACCTCGGTGAGCCATGGTGACCGCACCCGGAAGCACGCGCCCGCCGTGAACCGATCCGAGTAGTGACGATGCCGACGCGCTGTGATGCGGGGCGCTCAGCGGAGGAACGGGGATCTCGCGCATGCTCCGCGGGAGTCCGGCGACCGAGTGGATGGCCGCCACCTCAAGGGAGTCATCGTCCGACAGTGGCGGCAGCAGGCCCGGCAGACGCTCGACCAGCAACGTCTTTCCCACGCCAGGAGGACCCACCATCGCCAGGTGATGTTCACCCGCAGCTGCCACTTCAACCGCCCATCGGGGAAGCAGGTGACCACGCACGTCCGCAAGATCCAGTGCGGCGGAGGAGCCGACAGCCTCCCGATCATCGTCATGGGGGGTCGCGTCCGCACCACCCATGGTGTCGTCGCCATCATCGGGAACCGGTTCCTCGTCGACGACCCCGCCCTCGAGGACGGCGCAGACGTGATGAAGCGTGTGCGCGCGGACGATGGAGATTCCACTGACCGCTTCGAGCTCAGCCGTCCCGCGGGACGCCACGATGACTCGTTCCAGACCGGCCTGTCGTGCCGCAAGAACGGCCGCCAGCATCCCGCGTGATGGCCGGACCCGACCGTCGAGGCCGAGCTCTCCGATCAGTGCCGTAGATGCGATCGCGGCGGGAGGGAAGGCTCCGTCGGCCGCCAGGATGCCTATCGCCATCGGAAGATCGAGTCCTGCGCCGTGCTTTCGCACCTCGGCCGGCGACAGGCTCACGGTGATTCTGCGATTCGGCCACTTCCGGCCGGATGCTTCGACGGCACACCTGGCACGCCAGCGTGACTCGGCCACCGAGGCGTCCGGAAGACCCACGACACCGACACTGGGAAGCCCATCTGAGACGGCGACTTCCACGCGCACCACGATTCCCTGAACGCCCACGATCACGACCCCCTGCACGCATGCCAAGGGCATGTCACTCCACCCCGCGCAGGTAGTTGATGATCGGCGGTCCAGACGCAGGGACGAGAACGCCCACCACATCGAACCGGATGACCGGTACGTAGACCTCCTGCTCATCAAGCCACTTCAGCGCCAGTTCGCGAAGGCGTCGCATCTTTCGCGGCCCCACCGCTTCAGCCGGCGACCCGTGCGCGAGACTCCGACGCGTCTTGACCTCGCAGACAACGAGACTCTCCCCGTCTCGAGCGAGCACGTCCAACTCGCCTGCATCGCACCGCCAGTTGCGGTCGAGAATGATCAGTCCCTCTCGTCTCAGCAGGTCGACCGCAAGGTCTTCTCCGTATCGCCCCAGGGCGTCCTTCGCGCGCATCCGCAGCACCTCCACGTGAATCGTGCGACGGCTTCGCGTCAGCGGCGAGAGGGCCCTGCGCGCCTGTGGATGACCACCCCTCGATGGTCAGGGGTGTGGACAACGCGACAAGGATCAGGGTTGATCGTCAGTCGTCACTCCGGGCAGGCGCCAGCTTCGGCGGTGCAGGCTCGTGGGCCCCAGCCGCGACAGTGCGTCAATGTGCTCCGGCGAGGCGTATCCCTTGTTCCCCGCCCATCCGTACTCGGGAAACTGCGCTGCAAGATCAGTCATGATGGCGTCCCGCTCGATCTTGGCCAGGACGCTGGCCGCAGCGACCGAGGTGCACGTCATGTCCGCCTTGACCTGCGTCACCACGCGGCTGTTGAACGCAGGGCGCCCGTCCGGTGAGCCGAAATCCGTCTCGCAGAGGTCCTTCTCGAGGAGATCCTCCTCGAAGAGGCTCCCCTGCTGCGGCGGAGTCAGCCAGTCATGTCGCCCGTCGAGCAGCACCACCTCGGGCATGACCGTGAGCATCGCGAGCGCACGGTTCGCGGCCAGCCGCAGCGCATCGATGATTCCATGAGAGTCGATCTCCTCGGCTGACGCATGACCCACCGCCGACGACAGCGACCAGTCCCGTATTCGTGGAGCCATCTGAGCTCGGGCCCGCGGTGTCAGCACCTTGCTGTCGCGAAAATCCGTGGCAGGTGGAGTGGATGCGTCGACCACGACTGCCCCCACGGACACCGGACCGCTGAGGGCGCCCCGACCGACCTCGTCCATCCCGCACACGAGCTCGGCACCGTCCCGGAGCAACCGGCGCTCCAGGCGCAAGGACGTTGAGATCGGCATCGCTAAGGCGTCGCGCCCTGGGTGATCTGGGGGTTCGCGAAGATCTCCGGAATGGGCACCGTGGCAATGCGGTTGAGCGGCCACAGCACCAGGACCACGCGACCCACGACGTCGCTGACGGGCACGGCGCCGTCGTCGACGTCGAGATGGAACCGGGAGTCCCGCGAATTGCCGCGGTTGTCTCCCATCATGAACACACCGTCCTCGGGCACCACCACGTCGAACAGGACCTGATCGGTACGACCCTTGACGTAGTCCTCGACCAGAGGAACGCCGTTCAGCAGGACGCGGCCTTCGGCGTCGCAGCAGGCGATCCTGTCTCCTTCCACGGCAATCACCCGCTTGACCAGATCGTCGCCGGAGTCGCTGGGCAGAAGGCCGATGAAGGTCAGGCCGGTCTGCACCGCACCGCGGAATCCACTGGCCGGTGGCGGCGGATCAGGCAGCCAATCGCCCGGATCCTTGAAGACGACCACCTCACCCCGGCTCACCTCACCCAGCGAGGTGGTGATCTTGGAGGCCACGATGCGATCACTGATCGCGAGGGTGTCCTCCATGGACGAGCTGGGAACGAAGAAGGCCTGAACGAGGAACGCTCGGACCAACGCCGAGAGCACCAGTGCCGAGACGATGATGATCGCCGTCTCGCCGAGCCAGCGGCCAAGGCCGCTCCGACTCTCACGCGGCTCCCGGCCACGCGCATGGCGTCCACGGCCGGTGGGCTGCTCCCGAGGAGGACCCTGCGGATCTCTCGCAGACACGGCCATTACGAGCCCGAGCCTGCTGGGATGTCCGCGAAGGTCTGCGGAATCTCAAGGGAGCCAAGACGAGGGATCGGCCAGAGCACGTTCATCGCGCGGCCCACCACCTTCGACTCCGGGACGAAGCCGCCCCCAGGATCGCCGAGATGTGCTCGCGAATCCGCAGAATTGGAGCGGTGGTCTCCCATGACCCACAGCATCCCCTCCGGAACCACGACATCGAATGCCTGCCAGCTGGGGGCGTCGCCGGGGTACAGGTAGGCGCTCTCGTCGAGAGGGACGCCATTGACCGTCACGCGCCCGTCCGCGTCACAGCACGCGACGCGATCCCCGCCCACACCGATCACCCGCTTGACGAAATCCGTCGAGTCGGGCGCCATGAAGCCGAGTGACTGACCTACCCAGACGGCCGCACCGGCGAGCGGATTGCGCTCGGGAATGGACCCTGCTGGGACAAAACTGTCGGACCCGTCGAAGACCACGATGTCTCCACGCTCGATCGGGCGCAGGTGATACACCACCCGATTGACCAGGATTCGGTCGCCGATCTGAAGCGTGTTCTCCATCGAACCCGATGGGATCGAGAACGGCTTGGCCACGAATGTGGTGAGGAGCAGCACGACGCCCACCGCGATCGCGATGGTGACGGGAATATCCCACCAGGATTGCCCGCGACCCTCTTTCCTGCTCACAGTCCTGATCTCCCTGCCTTTCGGGTGGTCCCGAGTCGGCCTGGAGTCAGCCCTACGGCTTGACCGTTTCGCGGCGTTCGCGGATCTTCGCCTTCTTGCCGCGCAGGTCACGCAGGTAGTAGAGCTTGGCGCGACGAACGTCACCGAGGGTCACGACCTCGATCTGCTCGACGATCGGAGTGTGGATCGGGAACGTGCGCTCGACGCCGACTCCGTAGGAGACCTTGCGCACGGTGTAGGTCTCGCTGACTCCCGATCCGGAGCGAGCGATCACCACCCCCTGGAAGACCTGCACGCGGGTCTTGTTGCCCTCGACGACCTTGACGTGCACCTTCACGGTGTCACCGGGTCGAAAGGCCGGGATGTCGGTCTTCAGTGATGCTGCATCGACAGCGTCGAGCGTCTTCATGGGGTGTCACTTCCTGCAGGCGCCACAGGTCGCCCACTCACGTGGGGATGGAGGTCGTGCGTCGCGGCCGGAGCCGGCACCCTTCCGGACCGCTTCCCCTGTGGCGGGGCGGACCGGGGGCTGCCCAAGGGCAGCCCGACGATGGGCCTGCACAGTCTGCCACGATGGGTACCGACAACCCAAACCAGGGGGCAACCGCCCTGGGACTGAGCCTCGAGGAGTCGCGCCGATGAGTCTGGATGCCAGAGCGGGCACCCCCGCGTCGGAGAGCGATCTTGTCGACCTGCCCGCACTGCTCACCGCCTACTACGCCCTGCACCCCGATCCCGGTGACGTCACCCAGCAGGTGTCCTTCGGCACCTCCGGCCATCGTGGCTCAAGCCTGGATGTGGCCTTCAATGACGATCACATCGCGGCCACCACCCAGGCCATCTGCAAGCATCGGAAGGCTGCTGGCATCCACGGCCCCCTGTTTCTCGCCCGTGACACTCATGCGCTCAGCGAGCCCGCCTGGACGACGGCCATCGAGGTTCTCACGGCCAACGATGTGCAGACCCTCGTCGACTCCCGCGGCGGTTACACGCCAACGCCGGCGCTGTCCCACGCCATCGTCACCTACAACCGCGGACGCGCCCAGGACGATCCGGGTCGAGCCGACGGCATTGTGGTCACGCCCTCGCACAACCCACCACGAGACGGTGGCTTCAAGTACAACCCCCCGGATGGCGGACCCGCATCAGGGGAGATCACCTCGGTCGTTCAGGGCCTCGCCAATCAGTATCTGGCTGACCGCCTGTCCGGCGTTCGTCGCATCACCTGGACCCAGGCGCAGGCATCAGGCCGGGTGAGCCCCCATGACTTCCTCGGCCAATACGTCGACGACCTCCCGTCGGTCATCGACCTGGCTGCCATCCGCGAGGCGGGCGTCCGGATCGGCGCAGACCCCCTCGGCGGAGCGAGCGTCGAGTACTGGCAGGCCATCGCCCAGCGGCACGACCTCAACCTGGAGGTGGTCAATCCGCACGTGGACCCGACATGGCGGTTCATGACCCTGGACTGGGACGGCAGGATCCGCATGGACTGCTCGTCCCCTCACGCCATGGCATCGCTGATCGAGCGGAGGGCCGGATACGACATCGCCACCGGGAACGATGCCGATTCCGATCGCCACGGCATCGTGACACCGGATGCCGGACTCATGAATCCCAATCACTTCCTCTCCGTCGCGATCGACTACCTGCTCGGTCACCGACCGCAGTGGCGCGCTGACGCCGCTATCGGCAAGACGGTGGTCAGCTCGTCCATGATCGATCGAGTCGTGGCATCAGCTGGTCGTCGCCTGTGGGAGGTGCCTGTCGGCTTCAAGTGGTTCGTTCCCGGTCTCGCTGACGGGTCCGTCGCCTTCGGCGGGGAGGAGAGCGCAGGCGCCTCGTTCCTCCGACGAGATGGATCCACCTGGACCACCGACAAGGACGGCATCATCGCCGCGCTGCTGGCCTCAGAGATCCTCGCCGTCACGGGAGTCAGCCCTTCGGTGCACTACACCGAGCTCACCGGCCGTTTCGGCAGTCCCGCCTACGCGCGGGTCGACGCAGCGGCCACGCGTGAGCAGAAGGCCGCACTGGGTCACCTCTCTGCGGAGCAGGTGACCGCGACAACTCTGGCCGGCGAACCGATCCTCGAGCGACTCACGCACGCACCGGGCAACGGGGCCGCGATCGGAGGGCTCAAGGTGGTCAGCGAGAGCGGCTGGTTCGCCGCTCGACCGTCGGGAACCGAGGACGTGTACAAGATCTACGCCGAGTCGTTCCGGGGCCCCGAGCACCTGCGGCAGATCCAGGAGGATGCGCGCGCCGTGGTCGACACCGCTCTGGCGTAAATCGCCGCCCCGTCGTAGATCGAAGCTCTGGCGCAGACCGACGCTCTGGCGCAGATCGCCGAGCCACACTCCCCGACGGTGACGTCAGTCACCCAGCAGGTCGGGGCGGCGCTCGGCCGTACGCGCATCCGCCTGATCGCGCCTCCACTGCTCGATGTTTCCGTGATGGCCGCTCAGAAGGACTTCCGGGACGTGGAGATCCCGCCACTGCGGTGGCTTGGTGAACACCGGACCCTCGACTCGTTCGGCCATCTCGCCCGGTGCGAACGAGTCCTCCCGCGCGCTGTTCTCATTCCCCAGCACTCCCGGCAGCAGCCGAGCGACGGCCTCAACCATGACGAGCACGGCTGCCTCTCCCCCAGCGAGCACGTAGTCACCAATCGAGACCTCACACACTCCATCCCAATCCTGACGGCCGGAGAAGTGCTCGACGACTCGGGAATCGATGCCCTCGTACCTCCCACATGCGAACACGAGCCAGTCACGACCAGACCATTCCTGAGCGATCGCCTGTCGGAATGGTCGTCCGGATGGCGTCGGCACCACCAGTGTCGGGCGCACTGACGGCTCATCAGCGCGGACGTGATCAAGTGCCTCACCCCACGGCACCGGACTCATGACCATGCCCGGACCGCCGCCATAGGGAGTGTCGTCCACCGTGCGGTGGCGGTCTCGCGTGTAGGCCCGCAGATCATGCAGGTGCAGGTCGATGATGCCCGCGTCCACCGCCTTGCCGACCAGGGACAGTCGAAGGGGCTCGAGGTACTCGGGAAAGATGGAGACGATGTCGACGCGCATCAGGCGTCCTCGTCGTCCCCATCATCGGGCGTGTCAGCATCCAGCAGGCCCGCCGGCGGATCGATGACGATGCGGCGGGCGGCCAGGTCCACGTCCGGAACGATCTCCGTGACAAAGGGAACGAGCACCTCGCCGCGGGATCCGGTCACCACCAAAAGGTCCTGGGCGGGCAGATGGGCCACCTCGGCCACGGTACCGACGAGTTCCCCGTCGACGGTGACCACCGTGCATCCTGTCAGGGCGCTGTCGTAGTACTCCTCGGGATTCTCAGGAGTCGCATCGTCGGGTCGTTCCACTTCAAGGATGAGACCACGAAGGGCCTCCGCGTCATTGCGGTCGACCACCCCCTCGAAGGTGACAAGCAGACGCCCCGAGTGCCAGTGCATCCGGTCGACGACCAGTTGTTGAACTGGTCCATCGACAAGCAGCACGGCACCCGGGGCGAAACGCTCATCGGGCTCGTCGGTCCTGGTCTCGACGGTCACTTCCCCACGAATGCCATGGGGACGACCGATGCGGCCGATGACGACGCGCATGAGTGTCTAGCGCTCGGCGACGTCGAGAAAATCGATGCGCACAGCACGATCGTCGTTGAGGGCTGTCACCACCGTGCGCAGGGCTGTCGCAGTACGACCCCCACGCCCGATGACGCGGCCCATGTCATCCGGATGGACACGCACGTCAAGCGAGCGTCCCCGACGTCCGTTGCGCATCTGCACATCGACATCGTCCGGGTGATCGACGATCCCACGCACCAGGTGGCCAAGGGCCTCCTCGAGCATCAGGCCTTCGCCTCTTCTGCAGACTCACCGGCAGCGGCATCTTCGGCGGCCGGCGTCTCGTCGGCCTTGTCACCGTGCACGGCCTCTTCGACCTTCTCCACGATGTCCTCGACCGCATCCTTGACGGTCTCAGCAGCCTTCTCGACGACGTCCTCGACGACCTCGGCGACCTTCTCAGCAGCCTCCTCAGCCTTCTCGACGACGTCCTCGACGACCTTCTCGAGCTTGGGCTTCGGCTTCGGCTTCGTCTTGGGCTCGTCCGCGGCTGCCTTGACGGCCGCCTCGAAGGCGATGATCTTGTTCGGCTTGACCTCGGCCACCTCGAGGGTGCCCTCAGCGCCCGGCAGGCCCTTGAACTTCTGCCAGTCGCCAGTCACCTTGAGAATGGCCATGACAGCCTCCGTGGGCTGCGCGCCCACGCCGAGCCAGTACTGGGCACGATCGGAGTCAAGCTTGATCAGACTCGGATTGTCCAGCGGCTGGTAAATGCCGATCTCCTCGATGGCGCGGCCGTTGCGGGCCGTGCGGGAGTCGGCGACGACGATGCGGTACTGCGGGGCGTGGATCTTGCCCACGCGCTTCAACTTGATCTTGACGGCCACGGGTGGCTTATCTCCTGATGTGTGGGGGCGGTCCGCTTGCTCGATCACGTGGGGACATGATCGACGAGGCGAGCCTGTTGACTGCCGTTCCGGAGGGTAGAGGGCCTACCGGGCGACAAGTGCGGGCTCAGTCTGCCAGACGCAGACCCCGGCCCCCCAACCGACCCGTGTTCAGGGCCGACCGAGGGGATGGCCTGCCCGTGGTCAGCCCAGCAGGTCGCGCAGTTCCTTGGGCAGGCTCGATGGGTCGAAGTCCTCCGCGGGACCCTGTGTCTCGGGGGCGTCGACGATCTCCTGGGCGCGCTTGGCGGGATTTCCGCTGCGTCGCTTCCCCTTGGCGGGCTTGCTGGCCTTGGCCATCTTGCCCTTGGACTTCTTGCTCCCGCCCATGCCCGGCATTCCCGGCATGCCACCCATTCCGGGCATGCCCCCCGGACCCATCTGGCGCATCATCTTCTGGGCCTGGCTGAACCGCTCCACCAAGCCGTTGACGTCACTGACCAGCGTGCCCGAGCCGGCCGCGATGCGGGAGCGACGTGAGCCGTTGAGGATCTTCGGGTCGCGGCGCTCCGCCGGTGTCATCGACTGGATGATGGCGGCCACTCTGTCGAGCTCCCGATCATCCACCTGATCCAGCTGGGCCTTCATCTCGCCCATGCCGGGCAGCATGCCGAGGATCTTGCCCAGTGAGCCCATCTTCTTGACGGCCTGCATCTGCTCCAGGAAGTCCTCGAGCGTGAAGTCCTCACCCGACGAGACCTTCTTGGCCATGCGCTCGGCCTGGTCGGCATCGAAGGCCCGCTCGGCCTGCTCGATGAGCGTGAGCACATCGCCCATGTCGAGAATGCGCGACGCCATGCGGTCCGGATGGAAGGCCTCGAACTCGGTGAGCTTCTCGCCGACCGAGGCGAACATGATGGGCCGACCCGTGACGGTCACCACCGACAGCGCCGCGCCACCGCGCGCATCTCCGTCGAGCTTGGTGAGGACAACAGCGTCGAACCCGATGCCGGCCTGGAATTCCTCGGCCGTGCGGACGGCATCCTGACCGATCATGGCGTCGATGACCAGCAGCACGTTGTCCGGCTGTGCAGCATCGCGCACATCGCGTAGCTGCTGCATCAGGTCTGCGTCCACAGCCAGCCGACCGGCAGTGTCGACGATGACGACGTCGTGCACCTTGGCTACCGCGTGGTCCCGCGCCGCTCGTGTCACGGCAACCGGGTCGCCTACGCCATTGCCCGGCTCCGGTGCGAACACGGCCACGCCTGCACGCTCCGCGACGACGGTGAGCTGGTCGACCGCATTGGGGCGCTGAAGGTCAGCCGCGACGAGAAGCGGGGTGTGCCCCTGCTCCTTCAGATGAACGGCGAGCTTGCCAGCCAAAGTCGTCTTGCCAGCACCCTGAAGACCGGCCAGCAGGATGACGGTCGGCCCGGATTTCGCGTAGACGAGGCGGGCAGTCTCGCCACCGAGGATGGCGACCAGTTCCTCGTGCACGATCTTGACGACCTGCTGAGCAGGATTGAGCGCGCCCGACACCTCCGCTGAGAGCGCCCGCTCCTTGACCGTGGAGGTGAACTGTCGCACCACTGGCAGGGCGACGTCGGCCTCGAGGAGCGCGGTGCGAATCTCCCGCACGGTGGCATCGACATCAGCCTCCGTCAGGCGTCCCTTGCCCCGAAGTCCCTTGAAGGTCGCCGCCAAGCGGTCGGAGAGGCTCGCAAACACGTCCGCCACCCTACCCGCGGCAGCTGCGACCCCGCGATCAGGCGGGTGCCGGCGACAACGGGCTAGCCAACGTGGACAGGACGGTCACCCGGAGAGCGTCGAGTCGCTCGTCGCTCAGCGATCCCCCATCCGGTGCCCGGACGAAGAAGGCGTCCACGACTTCCGAGCCGAGGGTGCTCACCTTCGCCCCGGTGATGTCAACATCAGCAGCAGCCACCGCACGCGCCACGCGAAACAGGAGCCCGGCAGCATCGTGAGCCCGGATCTCGACCACGGCACTTGATCCATCGGGATGCCGAATCACGCGAACGGTCGGCGCCGGAGCAGACATCGACGAGGCCGGCTGGTCAGCCTCTCGCGCCCGGAGCCGATCGGCCACGTCGTAGGTGCCCTCAATCGCTCGGCGAACATCCTCGCTCAGCTGGGGCGCTGACGGCGGATCGCCGAACACCGGTCGCACGGTCCACTCCTGGACCGCTCGCCCGTCGACCGTCGTGACGCGCGCCGCCAGCACGTGGAGTCGATTCAGGGCCAGCACTCCGGCGACAGTGCCGAGCAGCCCCAGTTGATCACGAGCGGCCACCGTGATCACATGCGCGCTCTCCCCCTCCTCCATCAGCACCCACACGCCCTCCTGACTCAGAGCCAGGCGCTGGTGCTCGGAGAGCGAGGGCGGCTCAGGGAGGGGTCGGCCGTCGAGCACCCGCCTCGTTCGCCGAGTCAGGTCCGCCATGAGGCCAAAGCGCCACTCCGTGCAGACGGTCGGCCCCGTCGCCAGCGAATCGGCGACGGTGACCTCGTGCAGAAGATCGAGAACCTCGATGGACCCGACGACCGCGGCCATGTGTCCCACAACATCGGGGTCGTCGAGGTCACGACGCGTGGCCGTGTCTGCGAGCACCAGATGGTGTCGCACCAGCATCTCTACGACGCGCGTGTCGTCGTCATCGAAGCCCATCCTCGCGCACAGATCGAGCGCGATTTCGGCACCCACGCGACTGTGGTCGCCGCCACGGGCCTTGCCAATGTCATGCAGCAGGGCTCCCATCAGCAGGAGGTCGGGACGATCCACGTTTCGCGTGAGAGCGCTGGCGCGTACGGCAGTCTCCAGCAGGTGTCGATCAACAGTGAATCGATGCAGGGCGTTGCGCTGAGGAGCCGATCGCACCGCATCCCATTCCGGTATCCATCGATGGATGAGACCGGCTTGATCGAGCGCTTCCCACACCTGCGGCAAAGCAGGTCCTGATCCGATCAGCGAGATGAAGGATTCGCGCATGGCTCGGGTCCAGGTGGCGGGAAGGTCCGGGCACTCGAGCGCAAGGCGATCGACGGTGTGGGGCGACAGCAGGACTCCCGCCTGCGCGGCCGCCGCAGCGGCGCGGAGCGCGAGTCCAGGATCCTTCGCCGGCTGGGCATCGAGAGCCAGAACCGCCTCGCCGTTCTGCAGAACGACACCATCGACCAGCGGAACTCGTGCAGGAGTACGGCGCTTGATCGCTCGGAATGACTTGCGCTGGCGCCCCGCTGCGATGCGCTCGACCCGATGCCACGCCACATCGCTCGCATAGGCGATCGTGCGCGCCCCCTCGTAGACCCGACGCAGGAGTTCATCCGGATCCGCTGCTCCGAGGACATCCTCGGCGACCGCCTCCTGCTCCTGCATCACGAGTGAGTCCTGAGCCCGTCCGGTGCGCAGATGGAGCGAGTCGCGGACATCCAGCAAGAACTGCACGGAGTCCTGCCAGCCGGTGTGGGGGACGTCCGTGAGCCAGGACGCAGTGATGCCGGTGAGGATCGCCGCATCCCGCAGCCCCCCGTAGGACTCCTTGATCTGCGGCTCCACCATCTGGCTCAGCTCGCCGAACTGACTGCGTCGGTCACGCACCATCCCATGCAGCTCGAGCAGTCGATCAGCGGCCATCGCTCGCCAGTCCGCCAGAACTCCCGAGGTCAGTTGCGCTGCCAGGGCTTCATCGCCCGCGATGACTCGAGCATCCAGCATCCCCAGGACCACTTTGACATCCGAGCTCGCGATGAGCCGTGCCTCACTCACCGTGCGAACGCTGTGATCCAGGCGCACGCCCGAGTCCCAGATGGGATACCACAGGGCATCCGCAGCAGGGCCGACATCGCTTGCACGCGTGGAATGAAGAAGGACGAGGTCGAGGTCGCTGCCGACCGTGAGCTCTCCACGGCCATATCCCCCCACCGCGAGAAGACACAGGGGGGAGGACAGCAGCCCCTGCGCCTGGGCGAAGAGCTCCTGCAGCCAGTCGTCAGTGAGCGTCGTGAGAGCAGCACGTCGCCCCGGACCCTTCAGTCCGGGGCGACGTGCCACCTCGTTCCGCATGGAGGCGAACTCCCGCGGTTCCATCCTGTCCGCCTCCTAGAGCGCTTCGGCCCCACGCTCGCCGGTGCGGACGCGGACGATGCTGTCGATCGGGCTGACCCACACCTTGCCGTCCCCGATCTTTCCGGTGTTCGCAGCAGAGACGATGGTGTCGACGATGTGGTCGACCGATCCATCCTCAACCACGATCTCGATGCGCACCTTGGGCACGAGGTCGACGGTGTACTCCGCGCCTCGGTAGACCTCGGTGTGGCCCTTCTGCCGACCGAAGCCCGAGACTTCGGAGACCGTGAGCCCGTGGATCCCCTGTCCTTCGAGAGCGGACTTCACGTCCTCGAGCTTGAACGGCTTGACGATGGCAGTGATGAGCTTCATGCCTGCACCTCCTTGTTCCGAGCAGCGTGACCGACGCCCGCGAAGGCACCGCCGCCACCAGAGTCTCCCAGTTCATAACCTGATTCCGCATGCACGGCCAGGTCGATGCCGGACACCTCGACATCCTCGTCGACCCGAAAGCCCCGAGCCGCCTTGATGATGAGTGCGATGATCGCGGCCACGATAAGCGAGTAGAACAGAACGGCGAACGCGCCGATAGCCTGCTTGCCCAACTGGTCGGCGCCACCTCCGTAGAGCAGCCCGTTCACGCCGGCAGGAGCCGCCTCCGTGGCGAGGACGCCAATGAGAAGCGTGCCCACGAGTCCACCGACGAGGTGGACACCGACGACGTCGAGCGAGTCGTCGTAGCCCAGCTTGTACTTCAGACCCACAGCGAGGGCGCACAGCACGCCAGCGACGATGCCGATCACGATGGCACCGATGGGACTCACCGACGAACAGGCCGGAGTGATGGCGACCAGGCCGGCAACAATGCCTGACGCGGCGCCGAGACTCGTGGCATGACCATCACGGATCTTCTCTACGGCCAGCCAGGCGAGGCCCGCGGCCGCAGTGGCGACGAAGGTGTTCAGGAACACGACGGAAGCCGAGTTGTCAGCGGCCAGCGCGCTTCCTGCGTTGAAGCCGAACCAGCCGAACCACAGAAGACCCGCGCCGATCATGACGAGCGTGAGGTTGTGCGGCCGCATCGGTGTCTTGGGCCAGCCGACGCGTCGGCCGATCACGATGGCCAGCGCCAGTGCAGCTGCGCCCGCGTTGATGTGGACTGCCGTGCCACCCGCGAAGTCGATGACCCCCATCTCGAAGATCCAGCCGCCGGCGCTCCACACCCAGTGCGCGACCGGGAAGTAGACGATGATCGCCCAGATCCCGCCGAACACCAGCCACGCGCCGAACTTCACGCGATCGGCAATGGCACCAGCGATGAGGCCCACAGTCAGGGCCGCGAACATGGCCTGGAAGGACACGAACGCCATCGCCGGAAGACTCGCCTCAGGGTCGTCGGCCATGAGTCCCTCGAGTCCGAAGAACTCAGTCGGGTTTCCGATCAGGCCGTTCTGGTCGGTGCCGAAGGCCATTGAATAGCCGAACAGCACCCAAAGGATCATGACGACGAATGCCGCCCCCATGACCATCATGAGCATGTTCAGGACCGACTTCGAGCGGACCATGCCGCCGTAGAAGAACGCCAGTCCTGGGATCATGAGCAGCACCATCGCTGCAGCGGTCAACACCCACGCGGTGTTACCTGTATCGAGCATTGATTCCATGCGAGCTCTCCCTCCCGTGGTGATGTTCACCTCGCGAGGCAGACACTTCCCATGCCAGGTTTCGCCCGGATCGTTCTCAGGTTTCGTCGCGGTGACGTCAGGACGGCCCCTGTTAACAGCGAGTTACGAGCCCGCTCATTCAATGGACCCGCTCATTCAATGCAGACGTGTCACTCGTCGATGAGTGCGGCCACGAAGGCCTCGGGGTCGAACGGCGCGAGATCGTCCGGCCCCTCCCCCAGTCCCACCAGCTTGACCGGAACGCCAAGTTCGCGCTGGACGGATACGACGATTCCGCCCTTGGCTGTGCCGTCCAGCTTCGTCAGGACGATGCCCGTCACCTCGACCACCTCGGAGAACACCCGCGCCTGCACGAGGCCGTTCTGACCCGTGGTCGCGTCGAGTACGAGAAGCACCTCGTCGATCGGCGACTGCTTCTCCACGACACGCTTGACCTTGCCCAGTTCGTCCATGAGCCCGGTCTTCGTGTGGAGTCGTCCGGCGGTGTCGATGATGACCGTGTCGACTCCAGCCGCCAGTCCGGTCGAGACCGCATCGAAAGCCACCGCAGCCGGGTCGCCGCCCTCCGCTCCCCGCACCACAGCGGCACCAACCCGATCTCCCCAGGTCTGCAGCTGCTCGGCGGCCGCGGCCCGAAAAGTGTCGGCCGCGCCGAGTACGACGGCCTGATCATTCGCGACCGCCAGTCGAGCGAGCTTGCCAGTCGTGGTCGTCTTGCCTGTTCCGTTCACTCCGACGACCAGAACGACTCCTGGTCGATCACCCTGCCGCTCGGCGCGAACCGTGCGATCCATCGCCGGATCCACCAGGGCGAGCAACTCCTCACGGAGAATCGTCTGCACAGCGGAAGCGCCCTCGGCTCCATCCACTCGTACACGGGCTCGGAGGCGGTCCATCAGCTCGGTGGTCGGCCCGACTCCCAGATCCGCGGTCAGCAGGATCTCCTCCACCTCGTCCCATGTGCTCTCGTCAATCTGGTCCCGGGTCAGGAGGGTGAGAAGACCTCGCCCCAGCGCATTCTGGGAGCGAGCCAGCCTGGCTCGCAGTCGCTGCATGCGTCCACGGGCCGGCTCGGGCACCTCCACTTCGAGCAGGCCCTCGAGCTCCTCGACCGGAGCTGGCTCGGCGAGGTGGTCCTCGATGATCGTGTCGGTGCCAGCGGCAAGAGCGTCGCCGACATCGATGACGTCGATCGATCGTCGAGGGGTGTCGCGGGGCTCGCTGTCATCATCGCCGACACCGGGCGCGTAATCGATTCCCGGGCGAGGAGCCTCTGGCCGCGGAAGCGTCGCCGCGCCACGTCGGCGAACAAGGGCGATTCCCGCCCCCACGACGATGACGAGGAGGAGAGCAGCGATGACCAGGTAGACGAGGACGGAATCCATGGCCCTCATCCTTCCACGAGCCGTGAGGCGGCAGGATGGCCTGCATGGCCGCGCGCTCGTTTCTCTCCGCCTATCTGCTGGTGGGTCTGCTCAATGTGATATCCGTCGCCACCAGCAATGACCAGGGCGTCATCTTCACCAAGCCGTTGCTCATGCCACTGCTGATGGCCTGGCTCATCGCTGAGACCAGATCCGCCTGGCCCACCCCGCTCAGGCTCTTGCTGGCAGGCCTTGCCTTCGCCTGGCTCGGGGACCTGCTGCTCATGGGTGACTCCGACATGCTGTTCGCCCTCGGCATCGCAGCGTTCCTCGTCACGCAGGTCGCATACGCCTACGGCTACACCCGGGTCGAGGGAATCGCCTTCCGGAGGGGGATTCCGCATCACAGCGACGCGCCCGTTCGCGGCATCGTCTCTCGCCGACCCGTGACCCTTCTGCCATTCGCGCTCTTCTACGTTGTGCTGGTCCTGGCCATCTGGCCCACGGCCGATCAGTTCCGTCTGCCGGTTCTCGTCTACGGCATCTGCCTTGTCGCCATGGCCATGAGCGCCCTCAACCTCATCGGGCGCGCGCCTGCCAAGGCGGCATGGACCACGTTCGGGGGCGCTGCCTTGTTCGTCTCCTCCGACTCCCTGATCGCCCTGACATCGTTCGGGCCGGTAGCTGACTCACCGGCGATGGGGGCGCTCATCATGCTCACCTACGTGATCGGACAAGGGCTGATCGCCGTCGGCCTCGTCACCGTGGTCCGAGACCTGCGCCAGGTGCGCGCGGCGCTGACCAGCAGCACGGAGGCACCGAGTATCTAGGTTGCCGGCAGCCTATGCGCTGACAGCCTCGCGAAGGCGCTGGCCGATCACCTGCGTGACGCCGTCGCCTCGCATGGAGACTCCATAGAGAGCATCGGCAATCTCCATGGTCCGCTTCTGGTGCGTGATCACGATGAGCTGGGAGTTGGACTTCAGCTCCTCGATGATGTCGATCAGACGCCCGAGGTTCACGTCGTCGAGGGCCGCCTCGACCTCATCGAGAACGTAGAACGGGCTTGGGCGAGCCTTGAACAGGGCTACGAGGAAGGCGACAGCCGTCAGGGATCGCTCACCACCCGAGAGCAGCGACAAGCGCTTCACCTTCTTGCCTGGCGGACGGGCCTCAACGTCCACGCCCGTGTTCAGCATGTCGGAGGGATCGGTCAGGATGAGCCGGCCCTCGCCTCCGGGGAAGAGACGGCTGAAGACCCCCTCGAACTCCCGCTCGATCTCGGCGTAGGCCTCGGCGAAGACCTGCTGCACTCGCTCGTCGACCTCCTTGACGATGTCGAGCAGGTCATCGCGCGTGCGCTTGAGGTCGTCCAACTGCTCGCTCAGGAAGCGGTGACGCTCCTCCATGGCGGAGAACTCCTCCAGCGCGAGGGGGTTGACCTTGCCCAGCAGCGCCAGATCCCGGTCAGCGGCCTTCAGACGCTTCTCCTGCTCAGCCCGCACGAACGGGTAGGGCTCAGGCGCCTCCTCCGGGATGTCATCGCCCGGTGAGGGCGGTGTCGGGGGCACCAGCTGCTGCGGGCCGTATTCGGCGATGAGAACGTCCGGCTCGACGCCGTACTCCTCGAGGACCTTCTCCTCCAGCTGCTCGATGCGCAGGCGCTGCTCGGCTCGCGCCACCTCATCACGATGCACCGAGTCCTTGAGCCGGTCTGCCTCGGCGGTCAGCTCGCGCAAGGACGTGCGCAGGGAGGCCAGACTCGCATCGCGCTCCTTCGTCGCTCGCTCGAGGGCCGAGCGCTCCCGGCCCGCGACCGAGACAGATGCGTCCAGGCGGGACGACACGATGCGGGTCGCATCAAGAATGGCCTGCGCCACGACCAGCTCACGCGCCCGGCGCTCGCGGCGCTCGATGGCGGCCGCGCGCGCCTGCCGCTCCGCTTCGGCGGCCTTCTCCAGCTGCTGGGCCCGAGCCCCCACCGCCGCCACCCGCTCCTCGGCTGTGCGAAGCGCGAGGCGCGCATCCACTTCGTGACGACGCGCTGCGGACGCCTCGGCGTTCAGGTGCTCGCGGTTGTCCGCTCCACCGTCGAAATCCGGAGTCTCGGTAGCCGAGGTCAGCCGCGACTGCAGCTCCTCAAGCTGACGACGGTCGGCCTCAAGCGCCTCCTCGGCGGCCTGTCGAGCCGCGGTGAGCCGCTCGGCCTCTGCCGTCGCTGCCCTCGCAACCTGGCCCAGCTGACCCAGCTGCTCGGCCACCGCTGCCAGTTGCGCATCGGACTCATGCAGGCGCGAGAGCGCTGCCTCAGCTCGAGCGGCCGCCTGGGTCTGGCGGTCCTTGGCGCCCGCGAGCTCGAAGCGCAGGCGCTCCAGTCGCTGCGTGACCTCGTCGAGATCGCTGACCGTCTCGTCGTAGGCGGCCTGCGCTTCAAGCAGGCTGGGAGTGCTCGATGATCCGCCATGCACGACACCCGCGGCAAGCACATCGCCCTCGGGAGTGACGAAGGACAGGCCCGGATGCTGACGCAGCAGGGCCGATGCCTCGCGCAGGTTTGGGACCAGCATCCATCGATCCAGCAGGTGATCGACCACCGGCTGAAGGCTGGCATCGCATCTGACCATCTCGACCAGTGGCGTGCCCGCATCACGCACGTGCGGCCGAGGAGGACGCGACTCCTCGGCGTCGGCAACAAGGATCGCCGCACGGCCGGCATCCTCGCTCTTGAGCAGCACGACGGCCTGCATGGCGGCATCCATGCCACTGACGACCACAGCGTCCGCAATGTCCCCGAGAGCCGCAGCAACAGGTGTCTGGGCTCCGTGCTCGACATGCAGGAGGGTCGCCAACGTTCCCATGACACCGGGCAGACGATCATCTGGCCGCACGAGACGGGCACCCGCGTCCTTGCGCTCCAGGCCGATGGCCAGGGCCTCGCGCCTCGCTGCCAGTGCCGCGCGCTGGCGCTCGGCTGCAGCCTCCTCGGTGCGCAGGCGCTCCACATCGCCGTCGACCTCAACGAGCTCAGCCTCAGCCCGCTCATGCTCACGGTCGAGATCCACCTCGCCGGCATCGAGGCCGGCGACATTGACCTCGATGTGCGTGAACTCCTGCTGGGCGGCGTCGCCTCGTTCACGCGCCTCACTGATCTGACGCGCAAGCCGATCGATCTCGGCGGCGCGGGTCTCCATGCGGGACTTGGCCGAGTTGACCTGGCCGGTCAGCTTGGCCAAGCCCTCCCGGCGGTCGGCCGCGGCACGCTCGACCTCGGCAATGCGCTTCTCCTCGGCCGCTGCGGAGGACTCGGCCGCCATCCTCGACGTCTCCGCGTGCGTGAGGCCCTCCCGCGAGGACTCGACAAGTCGCCCGAGCTCGAACTCCTCCGCGCGCAAGGATCTGGCTTCGGCGTCGATCTGCTCAGGATCTCGTCCGTGCTCCTCCTCCTCCGGTTCAGGCTGAAGGTGGCGGACCCGCTCGACCGCAACCTGAGTCAGACCGTGGAAGCGCTCGCGGAGTCCGTTCAGGGAGAACCACGTCTCCTGGGTCGCCGCCACGCGAGGCGCGTCCAGGGCCGCCGACTCCTCCGCTGCCGTCTGCTCTGCCGTGAGTGCCGCGATCCGGCCGTCGACCTCCTCCTGCCTGGCCCGCAGTGCTGTCTCGTCAGCGACTTCGGCGTCGAGGGCCTCGCGCAGGCTCACGAGATCGTCAGCGCGCAAGCGCAGACGTGCATCGCGCACCTCGGACTGGATCACTACGGCCCGGCGAGCGACTTCGGCCTGCCGGCCGAGGGGCTTCAGCTGACGCCGGAGCTCGTTCGTGAGGTCCTGCAGACGAGTGAGGTTCGCCTCCATGGCATCGAGCTTGCGGAGCGCCTTCTCCTTGCGCTTGCGGTGCTTCAGGACGCCCGCGGCCTCCTCGATGATGTGACGGCGGTCCTCCGGCGTGGCCTCCAGCACGGAGGTGAGGCGGTTCTGGCCGACGATGACGTGCATCTCACGCCCGATGCCGGAGTCGCTGAGCAGCTCCTGCACGTCGAGCAGCCGGCACGGCTGACCGTTGATCGAGTACTCCGAGCCCCCGTTGCGGAACAGCGTGCGCGAGATGGTGACCTCGGTGTAGTCGATGGGCAGAGCGCCATCGGTGTTGTCGATCGTCAGCGCCACCTCCGCGCGGCCCAGGGGCGCACGACCCGATGTGCCCGAGAAGATGACGTCCTCCATCTTCCCGCCACGCAGGGACTTGGCACCCTGCTCGCCCATCACCCAGGACAGGGCATCGACGACATTGGACTTGCCCGAGCCATTCGGCCCGACGACACATGTGACTCCCGGCTCGAAGGTCAGGGTCGTTGCGGATGCGAAGGACTTGAAGCCCTTGAGTGTCAGGTTCTTCAGGTGCACATGCGGACTCTACCCACGAACCGAGGGTCTCCTGCGTGGGGCACGCTGGCAGGACGGGCACCAGAAGCTCGAGCGATTCATGAAGGCCTCCCGACGGATCAGGGCACCACACCGAGAGCAGGGAAGGCCAGCCTGCCCATAGGCCTCCAGGCTCCTGTCGAAGTAGCCGCTCTCCCCGTTCACATTCACGTACAACTCATCGAAACTGGTGCCCCCCTGGGCCAGCGCCTCGGACATCACCTCACGCACCGCCTGCAGGAGAACCGCCACGTCCGCTCGCCGCAGGCTGCTGCCCAGGCGACGTCCGTGAAGGCGCGCTCGCCACAGGGCCTCATCCGCATAGATGTTGCCAATTCCAGAGGCGAGGGTCTGGTCAAGGAGAAGTCGCTTGATCTCAACGTCGCGAAGCCGGATCCGGCGGATGAATTCAGCCTCGTCGAAGAGCGGGTCGAGCGGGTCCCGGGCGATGTGCGCTGCCGCGTCAGGCAGCAGGCCGCCTGCTCCGTCGTCAACGAGCGCCGTGATGTGGAGGCCGCCGAACGTGCGCTGATCGACGAAGTGCAGTTCCTGATCGGTCTCCTCGAACGCCATGCGCACCCTCAGGTGGCGGTGTGGTGGGGCCGAGGCAGACACGATGAGCAACTGCCCGCTCATCCCCAGATGACCCATCAGGGCTTCTTCGGCCGGGCCCTGATGGCCTGCGGAAGCCAGGGGGAACCACAGGTACTTGCCCCGTCGGGAGACGTACGGAATGGACGCTCCCGTCAGTCGCGCGGCGAAATCCCCGGGCCCCTCGGCGTGACGCCTGATCGCCCGCGGGTGCAGGACGTCCACTCTCCTGATCGTTCGGCCTGACACCCAACGCTGCAGCCCCGTCCGAACCACCTCGACTTCGGGCAGCTCAGGCACGCCGAGAGCGCCCGTCAGTCATGGGCCGCGGCTGGTCCATCGGTTGGCGCAATGCGTCGGTAGGCACGCTCTGCTGCCTGCTGCTCGGCAGCCTTCTTGGACCGCCCCTCCCCCATGCCGATGACCTCGCCATCCACGAGCACCTCAGCCGAGAACTCGCGCGCATGGTCTGGCCCCTCGAAGGAGACGCGGTACTCCGGCACTCCGGATCCAGCCGCGGCAGCGGCCTCTTGGAGCGATGTCTTCCAGTCCAACCCCGCGCCCAGCTCCGAGGCACGCTGAATCAGTGGCTCCACCAGTCGATGGATCACGTCCCTCGTCTCCTCCAGCCCCACGTGAAGGTAGATGGCGCCCAGAACCGCCTCCATCGTGTCAGCGAGGATCGAGACCTTGTCGCGCCCACCGGTCGTCTCCTCCCCGCGACCCAGGTAGAGGTACCGGCCAAGATCGAGGGTTCGGGCGACCTCAGCCAGTGCCTGCGCATTCACCACAGCCGCGCGCAGCTTGGCGAGCTGCCCTTCGGTCACATCCGGGTAGGCGCGATACAGCCGCTCGGTGACCACGATGCCCAGGACGCTGTCGCCGAGAAACTCCAGGCGCTCGTTCGTGGGCAGCCCACCGTTCTCATAGGCATACGAGCGATGCATGAGCGCCAGGTGCATGAGCTCGTCATCGACGACGACTCCGAGATCGTCCTGAAGTGAAGCGGCCTCGCGCGTCATGCCAGCTCCCGCCAGCGACGCTCGATCACGGAGGTGAGATCGGCGAGCGTCAGGCCCGCCGCATGCTCGGGCATGTCGTAGAAGTCCTCGTCGTGCAGGCTGCACTCGGCTCCCTGCCGAGCGGCCAAGGCGGCGATGCCATCGGCAATCGCCACGGCATCGGCGGACTGCATCCCGAGACTCGATCCCGCCCCCCAGACAACGGAATCGGATCGAAGGCTGGAGACGACGGCCGAATCGAAGACCTGCGACAGCGCGGTTGCTGCCACCAACACCGGGTCCATGGTCACGACCTGCCTCCCGCCAGAGCTTCGGACGTTCGTCGCGCAAGACCAGCATCAGCCGCACGCGCAGCCAGCCGAACACAGGCGGCGATCTCCTCCGCCGATCCAGCTCCGTGCCCGATGACCGTGACCCCCTGCACCCCCAGGAGCATGCCGCCGGCGAACTCCGAGGTGGCTGTCTCCCGCACGACTCCGCGGGCCGGCCCGATGTCGCCGTAGGCCGCTCCCATGCGCACGGCGGCCCACTGGACCGCCCCCTCCAGCGCCTTGAGCACCACATTTCCGGTGAATCCGTCGGTGACGATCACCTGGGCGCGTTCGCCGAGGGCGACGTCGTGGCCCTCGACCGGTCCGGCATACCTGATGCCCGCAGCAATCAGGCTGTCGCGCAGGAGTTCGTGGGCCGAGCGCCTGAGTAGATCCCCTTTGCCGTCTTCACTGCCGATGGTCAGCAGCCCGACCGCCGGATCGACAGCACCCAGACCCTCGGCGTAGGCGTGGCCCACCATGGCGAACTGCCTCAGGAGGTCCGGCGTGGCATCGGGCGCAGCGCCCGCGTCCAGGAGGACGACCCGACCTGCAACGCCCGGCACCACCACGGCGAGAGCGGGTCGAGACATGCCCGGGATCCGACCGAGCTCCAGAACGGCGGCAGCAACGGCAGCCCCCGTATGGCCCACGGAGACCCAGGCGTCCGCACTGCCCTTGGCGACGAGCCTGGCCGCCACGGAGACCGAGGCATCGGCGTCTTCGCGGAGAACGCGGAGCGGGTCCTCGTCCATGCGCACGGCGCGGGAGGCGTGCGCCAGGGCGATACAGCCTCCTGAAAGTGGGCCCCCTGACAGTGGGCCGCCTGTGGGATCGCCTCCTGCTAGGCGCCCTCCTGTCAGCCCGCGGGCCGCCAGAAGATCACGGGCCTGTTCCTCGGGCCCCACCAGGATCAGGCTGATGGGCTCCTGCTCGCGCAGAAGGGACGCCGCCGCATCAGCGACGACGTCGGGCGCACCATCGCCACCGAGAAGGTCGAGGGCGACTATGGGCAACGGCTAGACGTCCAGCACGCGACGCTTGGCATACGTGCCGCACGTCGGGCACGCCGTGTGGGCGATGTGCTTCTCCTTGCAGCGGGCGCACAGCACCAGCGTCGGCGTGGCTGCCTTCCACTGCGAACGACGATGACGGGTGTTGGAGCGGGACATCTTCCGCTTGGGAACGGCCACGGCACTTCCTCTGTGTCAGGCACCTCAGGTGAGGTGTCAGGCTTGATGGTCATCCGATTCGAGCAGGTCTGCCAAGGCAGCCCAGCGCGGATCGGACGTCTCGTGCTCGTGCTGCGGATCCTCCTCGAGCCTGAACCCGCATTCGGGGCACAGGCCAAGGCACTCCTCGCTGCACAGCGGAGCGAGTGGCAGGTCTATCACCACAGCGTCCCGCAGCACCGGCTCCAGATCGATCAGATCGTTCTGCAACTCCGGCAGTGGATCCTCGGACTCGTCCACCTCCACCACCACGGCGCCACGGGCGTCCGTGCTGGGGTAGCGGAACAGCTCGGTGAAGTCCACCTCCTCGTGCCAGCCCACCGGCTCCAGACACCGCGAGCATTCCGCGTTGATCTCCAGATCCGCTGTTCCCGTCACGAGGACGCCTTCGAGAACGGACTCCAACCGAACATCGAGTTCGATCGGCGATCCCTCAGGCACCCGAGCCATCGCGACGCCAAGGCCTGTCGGGGCAGGAGCACTGCGCGTCACCGTGATCATGAATCCCGGGCGACGCTGCAGCGTCCGCACGTCTATGACGAGCGGATCGGTCGGGTCAAGGTCGGTCACGGACCCTCACTACTCTCAGCACGACGAACCGTGGCCTCGCGAGAGGCCCCGGAAAGGCTACCCTGCCGGTGCCCTGAGCACCTAAACGGTCCCGGCAGTGGGCCGTTGTCCGGAGATCTCGTCAGCGCCGCTTCCTGGAATCGAGGGCGTCCAACTCCGTAGTCTCAAAACCGCGGTCGTCGTAGACCTGGTCAGCAAGGCCTTGGTCGTCGAAGCCCTGGCCATCCAGCGCCTGGGCATCGAAAACGTCATCCTGCGCTCGCGGGTCACCCATCCGAGGATCCGCCATGGGCGCCAGCTCCTGATACATCTGGCTCCGCAGCCGCTCACGCCCGCGATCGACCGTCTGGAGGGTCTTTTGCAGGGTGATCTCGAAGGTGGCGAGCTTGGCGTCGATGTAGTCGTCGGTCTCCTTGCGCATGCGCGCGGTGTCCTGCGAGGTGATGTCGACCAGCGCCTGCGCCTCCTGCACGGCCGCGAGGTAGACCTCGTGCTCAGACACCAGACGATCGGACTCGGTACGCGCACGCTCAAGAATGCGATCGGCCTCGCGTCGACCGTCCTGCACGACTGCCTCGCGGTCGGCGAGCAGCTCATCGGCGCGCTGGACCGACTCGGGCATCATCTGCCGGATCTCCTCGATGAGATCCAGGACCTGGGAGCGGTTCACGATGCATGACGCGGACAAGGGCATGGCCTTGGCGTCCTCGATCAGCACGGCAAGTTCGTCGAGTCTTTCCTGAAGGTCCACAAATGCTCCTTGGCAGCGGTTCAGTGCTCAGGCCATTGTGTCCGACAGACGGCCTCTCAGCCGGGACAACACGGCGTCGGGGACCAATCCGCTGACATCTCCCCCGAACTTGGCCACTTCCTTGACCAGGCTGGACGAGAGGAAGCTGTAGAGGGGATTCGTGGTGATGAAGACCGTCTCGACGTCGGACAGTCGATAGTTCATCTGGGCCATCTGCAGCTCATAGTCGAAATCGCTCACCGCACGCAGTCCCTTGACGATCGCAGTGATGCCGTTCTTCTGGCAGTAGTCGACGAGGAGCCCGTGGAAGGACTCGACCCGGATGTTCTCGTGGGGGGCGACGACCTCACGAAGCATCTCGATGCGCTCGTCGATGGTGAACAGGCCAGCCTTGGAGTCATTGATGAGCACCGCGACAACGACCTCATCCGCCATCGCCGCGGCCCGCGCGAAGACGTCCAGGTGGCCATTCGTCACCGGATCGAAGGACCCCGGGCACACCACCTTGCGCATCAGGGTGCCTCCTCACGAGCCGGATCCGGATCGTCCACGTGATCCCCATGCGGACGTGCTCGACCGTACCAAAGTCGAGTGTCGCCGAAGGTGCGCTCTCGATCACTGCCCCATGCCTCCGGCAGCGGAGTCTGCCCGTCCCTGGTCGGGCGCTCGACCACCACTCTCGCATCGTCCGCGATCCAGCCAAGCCCTGCGAGACGCTGCAGCTCCTGTGCCACCTGTGGCGCCGGTACGTCGTACGGCGGGTCCGCGAAGACGAGATTGGCCCCGGATGCCGTCGGTGGCTCACCGGCCAGAGCCTCGACTCGTCGACCTAGAGCCAGGGCTCCTGGCATCCCCACCGCCTCGCAGTTCGACCGGAGTGTCTTCATCGCGCTCCGATCCCCCTCCACCAGCCAGGCCGCGCGCGCTCCCCTGCTCAGTGCCTCCAGCCCCAGAGCCCCGGAGCCCGCGTAGAGGTCGAGCACCGCAACGGAATTCCACGGAATGCCGGCTGCAGAGAGTTCGGAGTCCAAGGAGGAGAAGAGCGACTCGCGGACTCGATCCGCGGTCGGCCGCGTGCCACGGCCCGGGACGGAGAGTCTGCGGCCGCGCGCCACCCCCGCGATGATCCGAGTCATGCCTTCTCCAGGTAGTCAGCCTGCTCGTGCTCCGTCAAAGACGCCACCGCGCGGGCCAGGGCCGGATGCTCAGACAGCGTGACATCCTGATCGATCACGGCGGTCGCCGCCAGACGGGCATCCGCGATGACATCCTGATGGCGCGCGACTTCGAGCAGACGCAGGGTTCGCCTGCTGCCCGACTGCGAACTCCCCAGTACGTCACCCTCGCGACGCAACTCCAGATCCAGCTCAGACAGCACGAAGCCGTCGGTCGTCGACGCAAGGGCGTCAAGTCGCTCGCGTGCCGGTGACCCAGCCTCGGAATCGGTCACCAGAAGGCACAGGCCGGGGAGACTCCCACGACCGACGCGACCGCGGAGCTGATGAAGCTGTGACAGGCCGAATCGGTCAGCATCGACGATGACCATCATCGTGGCGACGGGCACGTCGACACCCACCTCGATCACCGTCGTCGCGACCAGGACCTCAAACGGATCACTGGCGTTCGGATCGGCGAAGCGTCGCATGACGTCGTCCTTGTCCTCGGCCGACATGCGGCCATGGAGGATTCCCACCCGCACGTTCGCGAGTGGACCCTCCTGAAGTCTCGCGGCGACGTCTAGCACGCTCGCCGGGCGTGGACCCTCAGGCTCGTCGGGCGACGCCGGATCAGTCGTTCCCTCGTCTGTGTCGTCGCCGATGCGCGGGCAGACAACGAAGACCCGATGCCCTTGCCTGACCTCCTCACCAGCTCGCTGCCATGCGCGCGCCAGATGACCCGGCTGCTCAGGCGCCACGATGATGTGGGTCGCCACCTCCGATCGACCCGCCGGCACCTCGTCCAGAGTCGAGACGTCGACATCGCCGAAGGTCGTCATCGCGACAGTCCGAGGAATCGGCGTAGCGGTCATCACCAGCACATGCGGCCGGGTGTCGCCACGTGACTTGGCGGCCAGCGCCGCTCGTTGCTCCACTCCGAATCGGTGCTGCTCATCGACGACCACCAGGGCCAGATCATGGAAGTCGACATGCTCCTGCAGCAGCGCATGTGTACCGATCACGATTCCCGCGTCGCCAGACACGACGTCGAGGAGGTTCGTGCGTCGCTCCTGGGCCTTCTGCGAACCGGTCAGCAGCGCTACCCGCGTGCCGATATCGGCTCCTCCGAGGAGTCCGCGCTCAGCCAACGGACCCAATGCCCTGGTGATCGAGCGGTGGTGCTGCACGGCCAGCACCTCAGTGGGGGCCAGCAGTGCCGCCTGCCCGCCCGCGTCGACAACGCGAAGCATGGCTCGCAGGGCGACGATCGTCTTTCCGCTGCCTACATCACCTTGCAGGAGGCGATGCATCGGGTGATCGCCGGCGAGGTCCTCGGCGATCTGCTGCGATACCGCCTGCTGACCTGCCGTGAGCACGAACGGCAGTCGGGCATCGAACGCCTCCACCAGCGGACTCGTCTTGGGCACCCGACGGGTCGCAGGCAGGGATCGCGTCACGGCCCGCCGCTGCGCAAGCAGCACCTGGAGGACGTACGCCTCCTCAAATCGCAGGCGCGTGACGGCCGCGTCGACGTCCGCGCGCGAGGTCGGCCGATGAATGAGACGCAAGGCCTCGCTGAGTGACATCAGGTCACGTTCGCGTCGGACGAGTTCGGGAAGGGGGTCATCGATGTCGTCGACCTGAGCAAGCACGACGTCGACGGCCGTATGGACCTGCCAGGACGTGACTCCCCTGGCGGCTCCGTAGATGGGTATCAGCGCACCCGCGAAGGTGACCATCGCCTCCTCGTCCTCCTGCACCCCCTCGGCAAACAGGTGGAACTCCGGGTGCGCAAGCTGGAGAGTCCCGCGATAGCGACCTACCTGACCGGCGAACAGGCCGCGCCGGCCCGCTCGCAACTGCCGTTCCCGCCACTTCTGGTTGAAGAAGGTCAGCGACATCGACTGCTGTCCGTCGCTGATGACGGCCTCGAGAATGCTGCCGCGACGATTGCGCATGGGGCGCACGGTCACGGACTGCACCTCTGCAAGGACCGTCACCTGCTCCCCCTCGTCGAGCAGCGCGAGATCAGTGAGCTCTCCCCGCTCGGCGTACCTCCGGGGATAGTGGCGCAGGAGATCCTCCACCGTGTCGAGACCCAGGCCCGTGCGGAGTGCGTCCGCCGTCTTGCCACCGAGAATTCCCGAGAGCCGGGTGTCAAGAATTCCTCGGGTGGTCACTCGACCCCCACGATGACCGGCCACAGGGACTGACCGCCATCGACCGCAACCACCTCCGCGAAGGGAAAAGTGGCAGTCAGCCACTCGACCAGGTCATCTCGGAGTGACGCGGATGCATCCGCTCCGAAGACCACGGTCACGAGTTCCCCGCCGATCGCGAGCATCCCCGTCAGAAGCTCCTGCAGGGCATCGGGAACGGCAGCGGAAATCACCACAATGTCGCCATCCACGAGCCCGAGGACATCGCCCGGCGCACACGGTCCCACCGTGGTCAGTGCCGCCCGGGAGGCCACGGTCACCGCTCCGTATCGCGTCGCCCCGGCTGCCCGGGTCATGGCGATGACATCGTCATCGAAGTGCGCATCGGGCACGTGGACCGCAACGGCAGCGAGAGTCTGAACGATGGAGCGCGTGGGGATGACGGCCGATCGAAGGCCCCGATCACGAGCCTGATCCGCGGCAAGCTCGGCTGCCGATGCTGTGTCCTGATCGCTCGGGAGCACGACCACCTCGCCCGCGCTCGCGCGCTCGATGGCCTCGAGAATCTCCTGCACGGACGACCGCACGCCCGCCCGCGCGTGCACCACCTCAACCCCGGCGTCACTGAGCAAGGACGCAATGCCCGGACCATGAGCGACGGCGACCAGCCGCCGCTGCCCGCCCCGGATCTGAACGTCGGCTCGATCCACAGACTGCAGGTGGGTGACGCGAATTCGATGTGGCCGCCCGATCTCCAGTGCCGCCTCGATCGCAGCTCCCGCATCGTCGACGTGCACGTGGACGTTCCACAGGCCGTCACCACCCACGACGACGAGGCTGTCGCCCAGCGCATCGAGCTCGGCCCGGAGTTCAGGGACGCGCCCGTCTTCTGCATCAAGGAGGTACATGACCTCGAAGGCAGGTCCGTCATATTCCGGGCCCACCGCATGGGCGACTGCCTCGGACATCTGAGCGCTCCCCGAACCCCCATGGACAGTCATCTCGGGCCGAGGGGCTCCAGACATGGCCTGGGCCAGGGCATGGAGGACGACGAGCAACCCCTGTCCGCCCGCATCGACGACACCTGCCAGTCGAAGCGCTTCAAGCATCGACGGTGTGCGCTCCAGCGCCTCCTCCCCTGCCGTGATCGCTTCCTCGAGCACCGCGAGGGCATCGCTGCTGCCATCCCTGACCGACTCCGATGCCCGGCCAGCCGCGTCGGATGCCTCGCGGATCACCGTGAGGATGGTGCCCTCGACCGGGTGCGCGACTGACTCGTAGGCCAGATCCGACCCGCGATGGAGCAGGCGATGGACCGCTGCCCCGTCGAGAGCCCCCTCGTTCAGCTCTGCCATCACCTCGCCCACCCCGCGGAGGATCTGCGACAAGATCACGCCCGAGTTGCCCCGGGCTCCCAGGAAGGCTCCCATCGCCATGGCGCGCGCAGCATCGGCTCCCGTCGCGGGCCGTCCGTCCGCTGGTGAGCCCTGACAGCAGGTCTCGACCGACTCTGCCGCGGATTCCACCGTGAAATAGAGGTTCGTTCCCGTGTCGCCGTCGGGCACGGGGAAGACATTGAGCGCATCGATGCGCTCACGGGCAGCCGAGAGTCCCGAGACTGCGTGATGGACCCAGTCGCGGACCAATTCCGCCGTGACCTGCCCCGTGGACGACACGACCACTCCTTCCTCAAGGACCGCCGCGGGTCCCTGCCGACCGGGACGCTCAGCGCACTTCGCGGCCCCGGTGAGTCCCTCAAAGAATCGACCCGGTTCCGGCCGACCGTACCCTCAATTTGGGGCCCGATGCCCGGCTCGGCTAGTCTGTCCCCTCGCGGCACGTCGTGTCGCACCCACCCCCGTCCCTTGGGACGACTAACGACGCCCGTCAGATGACGGAGAACGAAGGAGTGCACCGTGGCTGCCAACTGCGATGTCTGCGGCAAGGGTCCCGGCTTCGGGCACAGCATCTCCCACTCACACCGTCGCACCAAGCGTCGCTGGAACCCGAACATCCAGTCTGTGCGCACCGTCCAGAACGGGACGCCCAAGCGAGTGAACGCCTGCACGTCCTGCATCAAGGCCGGCAAGGTCGCCCGCGCCTGACGACGGCGTTCCCTGTGCTCAATCCCAGTCCCCTCACCGGCTCCGCTAGCCGAAGTGGCGGAATCCGCCGGCACTCTCCCTGACCTGGCCATCAACGCTGACCGATGGCCCCCCGGGAGTTACCGCACCGATGACACGGAATCCCTCCGGTAGCTCAACATCCGGTGGGAAGGTCGCCACCAGCGCGTGATCCTCCCCGCCGGTCAGGATCCACTCGCGCGGATCGAGGTTGTACGCCGCAGCCGCCGCCTGCATCGCCTCCGGGATCTCCCACCCATCGGTCGAGAGGTCAATAGCCACCTGCGATGACTCGGCGATGTGCCGCAGGTCCGCGACCAGCCCATCGCTGACATCGATCATGGCGGTCGCACCCGCCATCGCTGCGGCCGGCCCGGCCGCATACGGCGGCTGCGGGAATCGATGCCCGTCCACCAGCACCTTCGGGGAGCGAAACCCGCGCGAGAGCAGCGCCAACCCGGCTGCCGACCATCCCAGCCGACCCGCCACGGCCACGACGTCCCCCGGACGTGCTCCTGAGCGCACCACCGGGGAATGACCGGCCAGGTCTCCGATGGCGGTGACGCTGAGAACCAGAACGGGACCCTGAACCACATCCCCGCCGACCAGGGAGGCACCTACCGCGGCGGCCTCCTCACGCAGCCCGGCGGTGCACTCGACCGCCCAGGCGGTCGGCAGGTCGGGAGGGGCTGCGAAGCCCACCACCAGCGCTGTGGCCGTTCCACCCATGGCTGCCACGTCGGCAAGCGAGGCGGCGGCGGCCTTGCGTCCGATATCGATTGCCGTGGACCAGTCACGCCGGAAGTGCTGTCCCTCCACGAGCACGTCGCACGTGACCGCCACGGATCCACTCGTGACGGCGAGAACCGCAGCATCGTCGCCAGGTCCCACCAGAACGCGAGGATCCGCATCCAGATCAGCGGTGATCCGATCGATCAACTCGAACTCGCCCGTGTCTGCGATCGTCACTTCGGAACCCATGGCCACAGTCAATCAGGAGAGCCGTCAGCGCAGGCCTGTCCCTCGCCGTAGCGCATCCTGAACGAGAGAATCGATCAGCGAGGGGTAGTCGAGTCCAGAGGCCAGCCACATGCGCGGGAACATGGAGATGGTCGTGAATCCAGGCATCGTGTTCACCTCATTGACCACCAGGGTCGGATCCCCGGCACCGTCACTCTCGGTGCTGTTCCTGAGGAAGAAGTCCACGCGAGCCAGCCCCTCGCAGCCCAGAGCCTCGAAGGCCTGGACGGCCAGCCGCTGAACCTCTGCCTCCACATCGGCAGGCAGGTGGGCGGGCACGATCAACTCAGCAGAGTCATCGAGGTACTTCGCCTCGAAGTCGTAGAAGTCATGGCCAGCTCGCACGACGATCTCGGCGCAGCGGCTGGCCTGCGCTTGGCCATGCGCATCCGTCAGCACCGCACATTCGATCTCGCGGGCGTGCAAGACCGCCGCCTCGACGATGACGCGCGGGTCGTGAGTGCGTGCCTCCTCGATGGCTGCGCGCAGGTCGACTGCGGTGTCGACCTTGGAGATTCCCAGGGAGGAACCGGCGCGAGCAGGCTTGACGAACACCGGGAACCCGAGCCCCTCGAGTGACGCAAGCACGCCGTCGGGGTCGTCATCCCACTCCCGGCTCGCCACCATGCGCCATTGACCCACGGGGAGTCCCGCAGCCCGAAGGAATGTCTTCATCAGACCCTTGTCCATCGTCACGGACGATGACGCGATGCCGCTTCCCACGTAGGGCACCTGGAGGGTCTCCAGCACCCCTTGGAGGGAACCGTCCTCCCCCCACGGGCCATGGAGAACGGGGAAGACGACGTCGGCGTCCAGTGCAGCCTCGATCGAGACTCCGGCGGCGCCGGCAGACACCTCCGGGAGGGGTCCGTCGCTCACCAGCAGGTCGTCGAGACTGTCGGCCGTCACCCAGGATCCGTCGCGGCCGATTCCGATGACCGTGATCTCGTATCGGGCGGGATCCAGCGCCTCGACAATCGAACGTCCGCTGATGCACGAGATGGAGTGCTCGCTGCTGCGCCCGCCCAGAATGACGGCGACTCTCGTTCGATTCACAGGAGGACGCTACCGCCAGCACACCGCGCCCGAGGGACGGCGCCACTACGCTGCGAGCCGTGACCTCACAGAACGAGAACGACAAGACCGACGAGACATGGTCCTTGGAGACGCGTGCCGTGACGGCAGGCCGGCCGCCGGCCGCACCCGACGCCCCCATGAACACGCCCATCGTGCCCGCCTCGACGTTCCACGCTGGTGGCGACTGGGGTTACGCCCGCGAGGGGTCACCGACGACCGCCGCCCTCGAGGATGCCCTCGGAGATCTCGAACAGGGCACCGCCGTCGTCTTCAGCTCAGGCATGGCCGCCGCCAATGCCGTCATGGATCTGCTGCCACTCGGTGCTCATGTCGTCGCCCCGAGCGCGGCCTATACCGGTGTGGCCGTGCGCCTGCGGGAGCTTGCCGAGATCGGTCGTATTCGCCTGACGATCGTCGATGTGGACGACACGAACGCTGTCCGGGACGCCGCCACCGGGGCTGACCTCCTGTGGCTCGAGTCGCCCACGAATCCCCTCCTGCAGGTCGCCGATCTCGCCGCGTGCATCCAGAGTGCCCAGGAGTCCGGCTCACTGGTGCTGGTGGACAACACCTTCGCGACCCCCATCCTTCAGCAGCCCTTGACGCTGGGCGCCGACCTCGTACTGCACAGTGTCACCAAGGCGCTCAGCGGACATTCGGACGTGCTCCTGGGAGCTGTCATCGCCGGCGATCCCGAACGCGCGGAGCAGATTCGAAGGCGGCGGGTGCTCCTCGGGGCCGCGCCCAGCGCATTCGACTGCTATCTGGCACTGCGCGGGATGCGCACTCTGGCCCTTCGGGTCGAGCGAGCCCAGCACAGTGCTCAAGTCATCGCACCGCAGCTGGCCAGCCACCCAGCCGTCAGCCGTGTTCGGTACCCCGGCTGGGGAACGCTGGCCTCCATCGAACTGGTGGGAGGTGCCCCCGCGGCTGACCTGCTGTGCGAACGCGTGCGCCTGTGGGTGCACGCCACCAGCCTGGGGGGTGTCGAGTCCTTGCTCGAACGCCGACGGAGGTGGCCGCTGGAGAGCGACACGGTTCCCGAGAACCTCGTGCGCCTCTCCTTCGGAATCGAGTCGACAGACGATCTGTGGTCGGATCTGTCCACGGCCCTTGACGAGCTGCCCGCCGGCTGACGCCATCCTGCGTCCGGGGGTGATGGCGGCTACGAGTCCCTGAGCAGCGCTTCTGACTTGGTGTCACGCGACATGAAGGCCGCCGCCATCATCTTGGGGGATCGGCCGTTGTACAGGACTTCAACCACCTGCTCGGTGATGGGCATATCCACGCCATGCTCGCGACCCAGGGCGAGAATCGGCTGGCAGCTCTTGTAGGCCTCACAGGTCTGGCTCGTGGCAGCGATCGTCTCGTCGACAGACAGGCCCTGCCCGAGGTTGAAGCCGAAGGTCCGGTTGCGCGACAGCGGCGACTGGCAGGTCGCCACCAGATCCCCCACACCTGCCAGACCCTGAAAGGTCAGCGGGTCAGCCCCAAGGGCCACCCCGAGCCTGGCCATCTCCGCCAGGCCCCTGGTGATCAGCGACGCTTGGGAGTTCTCACCTAGACCCATGCCGGCGGCCATCCCGTTGGCGACCGCGATGACGTTCTTCACCGCGCCACCGATCTCCGTGCCCACGACGTCGGTCGTCCAATACGGCCGGAAGTAGTCAGTCGTGCAGGCCTCCTGCAGTCGGCGAGCACTGGCCTCATCCACACAGGCCACCGTGGTGGCCGCTGGCTGACGCGCGGCGATCTCCCTGGCCAGATTCGGGCCCGACACCACGGCGACGCGCTCCGACGTGACTCCGGCCGACTCCATGATCACCTGGCTCATGCGCTTGGTCGTGCCGATCTCGATCCCCTTCATGAGACTGACGAGGACGGCATCGTGATCGATCTCCTCCCCCCACGCCCCAAGATTGGCTCGCAGCACCTGCGCGGGCACCGCCAGCACGACGATCGACGCATCCGCCAGCGCAACACGAGCATCAACCGTCGCCGAGATCCGCGTGGGCAACACGACGCCAGGGTGGAAGGCCTCGTTGCGGTGATTCACATCGATATCTGCGACCACCTCAGGATTGCGGCCCCAGATCACCACATCACTGCCTGCATCAGCGAGAACCATTCCGAAGGCAGTTCCCCAGGAGCCGCTGCCCATGATCGCCACGCGCGTCATAGCCGCCTCCTAGGTTGATCGTCGCAGTGCTCCCGGTTGCCGAAGGACATCATTCCGGGGAGCCCCTGCGGAAGACCATACGGCTCGGCGGCGGGGTCTCTCCGCGAATCTCGGCGAGCAGTCCAGTGATGGCGTCCATGAGTCGCTCGCCGGCGAGGGCAATCGTGTCAGCGTCCAGCGGGCGATCCACGAGATCACTGAGATCCACGGGCGCCCCCACCCGAACGTGCATGGTCTTGCGCGGAAAGAGCCGGATCCGCTTGGAGTACGGCGCCATGACGTCCTGTGACCCCCACTGAGCCATCGGAAACAGTGGCGCACCCGACATCACGGCCATGCGCACCGCACCCGTCTTGGCGGACATCGGCCAGAGACCCGGATCGCGCGTGATCGTGCCCTCCGGGTAGACGACGATGCACTCGGACCGGTCCAGGGCATCAAGCGCGTCCCGGATGGCATTCGACGCATCGGCAGTCTCGCGGTAGACCGGAATCTGGCCCGCGTTGCGAATGATGGCTCCGATCAGAGGAACCCGGAACATCTCCTCCTTGGCCAGGAACCGCGGTGGCCGATCCGCGAACCACGCGACATAGGCGACCACCAGTGGGTCGAACCAGGAGAGGTGATTGGTGGCGATGATCGCACCGCCACGCGCACCGGTCAGTTGAGCTGCTCCGCGGATGTCCCAGCGCACCGTGGTCCGCAGCACGGGCCATAGGAGCGCCACCGCCAGCCGGAACCCCGGTCCGAGGCGGTCTCGCCGGGTGACTCGACTATGCACCTCGCGCCTCCCTCATGGAGATGTCCCGTCTCGGAGATGTCCCGTCTCAGCACCACTGCGTCCCGCCTTCCCCGACACTAACGCCTGCGCTCCGTTCCCGGGGCAGGTCACGCATGTGCAGTGGAGTGCCCATGGGGTGTTGGATGGGGAGGTGACCAGCCGACGGTGGACCGTGATCGTGCCCGTCAAGTCCCTGGCATCAGCGAAGTCGCGGATGGCCGAGGAGTACTCTGCACCGGCAGATCTCGCGCGAGCCTTTCTCGAGGACGTCCTCGCCGCTATTGCCGACACAGCCGAGGTCGAGCAGATCCTGATCGCTTCGCGCGACCCCAGCGTGACGCACATCGCCCGCCGACACGGGGCGCAGATCATCGACGACTCCGGTCACGAGGGCATCAATGCCGCCGTCACCTGGGCCGCCGGGTTCGCACCTGCCGGAACACGAATCGCCGTGGTTGTGTCCGACCTTCCGCGCCTGACGTCGGACTCCCTGTCCGCTGCTCTCAACGCAGCACAGGAGCACGAGGTCGCATTCCTGGCCGATGCCGAGGGCACCGGAACCACCATGTGGATGGCCGGCAGTCTGTCGGCGTTCCCGCCGCACTTCGGAGCAAACTCCCGAGCCGCCCACACCGCCATGGGTGCCGTGGACCTCGCCCTGATTGATCCGGATCCCCGCGTGGAGCCAGCTCGCCGCGATGCCGACACCCTGGACGCCCTGACGGCCGACCCATCCACGTTGGGTCCACACACCGGCCGACTGGTCCAGGATTCACGCCTGATTCAGGTCAACCCCTGACGGGGATCAACCCTCATTCACGTCACCTCTCACTCACGTCACAACTCACGTCACAACGAAGAGGACCTCCTGCGCCGGTATCGGCGCAGGAGGTCCTCTTCGTCAGTCAGTGCTACTTGCGACGTGCAGGTGCCTTCTTGGCGACCTTCTTGGCGACCTTCTTGGCCGGAGCCTTCTTGGCCGGAGCCTTCTTGGCCGGAGCCTTCTTGGCCGGAGCCTTCTTGGCCGGAGCCTTCTTGGCCGGAGCCTTCTTGGCCGGAGCCTTCTTCGCCGGAGCCGACTTGCTCACGATCTTCTTGGCACCCGAGACCACCGCCTTGAACTCCGTGCCGGGACGGAACTTGGGCAGCTTGGTGGCCTTGATCTTCACGGTCTCGCCCGTACGCGGGTTGCGTCCCAGGCGGGCCTTGCGGGCCTGGCTCTCGAACACGCCGAAGCCGCTGACCGCGACCTTCTCGCCGCGAACGACCGCCTTCTTGGTCTCCTCGATGAACGCATCGACGATGTCTGTCACGTCACGCTTGCTGTGGCCGAGTCGTCCCGCCACTGCGTCAATCAGTTCAGCCTTGTTCACTAGTACCCCTCCGGAGGGTGTCAGGCCGGCACCTATCTGCCGGCGATGCCACCCTACGTGCGCAGGTACCCCGCACGTCCGCGCCACGCCGACGAAATCCTTGTGGGCCAACGGATTCACGCCGCCGGGATGCGGCCACCTCTGCCGTGATCCACATCACGTAATCACCCGCCGATTCGACAGGTCCAGCATCAGTCGGGATCAGGCAACGGGGGTAGTGGTCGGCTTCCACGCGGGTCGGGTGGCTTCGAAGGCATCGATGGCGTCCGCCTGCTTCAGCGTGATGCCGATGTCATCGAGCCCCTCCATCAGACGCCAGCGGACGTAGTCGTCGACGTCGAAATCAGCGACGATGTCGCCAGCACGCACCTGTCGGCTGTCGAGGTCGACCGTGACCTCCATCGAGGGATCAGCCTCGATGGCAGCCCAGAGGCTCTCGATGACGTCCTGATCGAGTTGAGCAGTCAGCAGACCGCCCTTGCCTGAGTTTCCCCGGAAGATGTCCGCGAACCGCGAGGACAGCACCACGGCGAACCCGTAGTCCTGAAGCGCCCAGACGGCATGCTCGCGACTGGATCCGGTACCGAAGTCAGGACCGGCAACGAGGATGCTCGCCCCCGCGTACTCGGGTCGGTTCAATACGAAGTCCGGATCCTTGCGCCACGCCGAGAACAGGCCGTCCTCGAAACCGTGACGAGTGATCCGCTTGAGGTACTCCGCAGGAATGATCTGGTCGGTGTCGACATTGCTGCGCCGCAGCGGGATCGCCGTTCCCGTGTGGACGATGAACTTCTCCATCGGATGCTCCGTTCGGTCTCAGGAAGTCGCGGACGACAGGTCGGATGGGGCGGACAGGTGGCCGGTGACTGCCGTCGCGGCAGCTACCGCGGGTGAGACGAGGTGCGTTCGACCACCAGGTCCTTGACGGCCCTCGAAGTTGCGGTTCGAGGTGGAGGCGCTGCGCTCCCCCGGTGTCAGCTTGTCCGGGTTCATCGCCAGGCACATGGAGCATCCGGCCTCGCGCCATTCGGCCCCGGCCGCAACGAAGATCTTGTCAAGCCCCTCGTCCTCGGCTTGGTGCTTGACGCGAACCGAGCCGGGCACCACCAGCATGCGAACCGAGTCGGCCACCCGTCGTCCCTGCAGGACTTCTGCAACGGCTCGCAGGTCCTCGATGCGCCCATTGGTGCACGAACCGACGAACACGGTGTCCACAGTTATGTCTCGAAGCGGCATCCCCGGTGTGAGATCCATGTACTCCAACGCACGTTCGATGGCCACCCGATCGACGTCGTCACGAGCATCATCAGGCGAGGGCACGCTGGCATCGAGCGGCAGGCCCTGCCCGGGGTTCGTTCCCCAGGTGATGAAGGGTGCCAGCGTTGTCGCATCGATCACGACCTCGGCGTCGTACGTCGCATCGTCGTCGCTGGGAAGAGTGCGCCAGTAGTCGACAGCGGCCTCCCAGTCAGCACCCTTCGGTGCGTGCTGGCGTCCGGCGAGGTACTCGAAGGTCACGTCGTCAGGAGCCACGAGTCCGGCACGTGCGCCGGCCTCGATGGACATGTTGCACAAGGTCATGCGGCCTTCCATCGACAGCGCCCGGATGGCCGATCCGCGGTACTCAAGGACATATCCCTGTCCGCCTCCCGTGCCGATCTTCGCGATCACCGCCAGGATCACGTCCTTGGCCGTCACACCCGCGGGAAGGTCACCCTCGACGGTGATGGCCATGGTCTTGAAGGGCTTGAGAGGAAGTGTCTGCGTGGCGAGCACGTGCTCCACCTCGCTCGTGCCGATGCCGAAGGCAAGGGCACCGAAGGCCCCATGCGTCGACGTGTGCGAGTCGCCGCACACCACCGTCATGCCGGGCTGGGTCAGCCCGAGCTGCGGGCCGACGACATGGACGATGCCCTGGTCGATGCTTCCCAGTGAGTAGACGGGAACCCCGAACTCGGCGCAATTGCTCCGAAGGGCCTCGATCTGGGCCCGCGAGATGGGGTCCGCGATCGGCTTGAGGATGTCGATGGTGGGCGTGTTGTGATCCTCGGTCGCGAGCGTCAGATCCGGCCGACGCACGGTTCGGCCTGCGGCGCGGAGCCCGTCGAATGCCTGCGGACTCGTGACCTCATGGACCAGATGCAGGTCGATATAGAGCAGGTCCGGCTCTCCCTCAGCCTGTCGGACGATGTGGTCCTGCCAGACCTTCTCGGCCAGCGTGCGTCCCATGCTTCCTCCGGTCGCTCATTCAGTCGTTGCTTCGGTCGTTGCTTCGGTGTGCGCTGCTCGGGACGGTCCGAGGTGTCTGCGACTGAATCTCGAGACTCACCGCTTATGTGCCGTCGATGCAGAGGCTGATTCTATCGGTGGTCTCGTGCGCGCTTTCGACCGGCCATGAGCCCGCTCCCTGCTAGGGACGGCGCGAATTCAGTCGACGGGTGACGGGAGAAGTGACAAGGGAAATGGCAGGCGAAATGACAGAAGGCCCCCCCTCACCGGGAAGGCCTTCTGCTTCGCGTAGCCCCGACGGGATTCGAACCCGCGCTACCGCCTTGAGAGGGCGGCGTGCTAGGCCACTACACAACGGGGCCGTGCAGATCGTCCGTACTTTCGCAAGCGAGGCGAACTGTAGCGAACGGGAACGAGACCACGACAGGCACCTCGTATCGCTGGGGTACCAGGACTCGAACCTAGACTAACTGAATCAGAATCAGTTGGGCTGCCAATTACCCCATACCCCAAATGGCTGCCGCAAGCGGCCTGACGAGTATAGACGCCTTCTCCACACGCGCTGACACCGGTCGCCTGCAGGCGTGACTACTGGGCCGCCGCCAGCCGTGCCAGTGATGCGTCCCTGCCCAGAATCTCCATGGACTCGAACAGCGGCGGTGAGACGCGACGCCCGGTCACCGCGACACGAACGGGCCCGAAGGCCAACTTCGGCTTCAGGCCCAGACCATCAATCAGTGCTGCGCGCAGGGCGCCCTCGATGCTCTCGGCATCCCATGCCTCCAGATCGGTCACCGCAGACAGCGCGGCTGCAACCACGGCCCGGCCCTTCTCGTCGAGCTGGGACGCCGCATCCGCCTCATCGACGGTGAAATCCGATCCGGAGACGAGCAGGAAGCCGAGCATCGAAGGAGCCTGGTTGAGGGTCTCCATCCGCTCCTGCACGAGCGGCACGGCACGTCGAAGGACGTCGGAAGTCGACGCCTCCACGATGTCCGTCACCAGCCCTGCGCGCTGCAGGAACGGCACAATCCGATCGATCAGGTCGTCGACCGAGAGCGTCCGAATCCAATCCCCGTTGATCGCCGTGCACTTCTTCAGATCGAAGCGAGCGGGATTGGGGCTGACCCGATCGAGAGTGAAGGCCGCCGCCAGTTCCTCCTTGCCGTAGAACTCCCGGTCCTCACCCATCGACCAGCCGAGCAGCGACAGGTAGTTGAGCAGCGCCTCGGGCAGATAGCCCTCGTCTCGGTACCACTGCAGCGACGACTCCGGATCCCGCTTCGACAGCTTCTTGTTCCCCTCCCCCATGACGTAGGGAAGGTGCCCGAATGCCGGGATGGATCCGTCGGTGACGCCGATCGCTCGCAGCGCACCGTAGAGGGCGAGCTGACGTGGGGTGGAAGACAGCAGATCCTCACCGCGCAGCACATGGGTGATACGCATCAAAGCGTCGTCGACCGGGTTGACCAAGGTGTAGAGGGGCTCCCCGTTCGCCCGGAGCAGCACGAAGTCAGGAACCTGATCAGGCGCAAAGGTGATGGGCCCACGCACGAGGTCGTCCCAGGTCCACTCCTGATCGGGCATCCGGAAGCGGAGCACGGCGCTGCGCCCCTCCTCCTCATACGCGTCAATCCGCTCAGCGATGAGCTCTCGGCAGTGACCGTCATAGCCAGGAGCGCGGCGCTCGGCCTTGGCTGCCTCACGTCGTTCCTCAAGCTCTTGAGGTGAGCAGTAGCACCGATAGGCAAACCCCGCAGCCTCGAGTCGCTGTGCGACATCCGAGTAGACGCCATCGCGCATCCGCTCAGACTGCCGGTAGGGGCCGTAGGGACCTCCCACGAGCGGCCCTTCATCCCAGTTCAGGCCGAGCCAGCCAAGAGCTTCCAGCAGGGCGTCGTAGGACTCCTCGCTGTCGCGCGCGCTGTCGGTGTCCTCGATCCGGAAGACGAAGGTTCCACCCGTGTGGCGCGCGAATGCCCAGTTGAACAACGCCGTGCGGACCATTCCCACATGGGGATTGCCCGTGGGCGAGGGGCAGAAGCGGACTCGAACGTCGTCAGCCACGATCTGTCACCGGATTCGTCAGGGTCCCGATCCCACTGATCGAGACGCTCGTTTCGTCGCCCGCTTCCAGACGGCCCACGCCGGCTGGAGTTCCGGTAAGGATCACGTCACCGGGCAGCAGCGTCATGACCGAACTGATCCACGCCACCAGTTCAGGAATCGCCCGCACCATATCGGCGCCGACCGCCGACTGCCGGAGCTCACCGTTGACGCTGCACGTGACGGTGGCGTCCTCAACATCCAGATCCGTCTCGATCCACGGACCGAGGGGGCAGAACGAATCGAAACCCTTAGCCCGCCCCCATTGCCCATCGGTGCGCTGGAGATCCCGCGCGGTGACGTCGTTGGCGCACGTGTAACCCAGGATCACCTCGTTCACACGGTCCTCGGGCACGTCTCGACAGAGCCGGCCGATGACCACCGCGATCTCCGCCTCATGCTCCACCTGTTCGGACTGCCACGGCAGCAGGATCGGCTCCCCCGGACCGATCACGGAGGTACTGGGCTTGAGGAAGATCATGGGTTCGCTCGGTGGCTTGTCCCCGCCCATCTCATGCACATGGTCGAGGTAGTTCCTGCCCACTGCCACCACCTTGGACGGCAGGACCGGCGCCACCAGACGGACGTCAGCTAGGGCGAACACCCGACCCTCCGGCTCGAACGGCCCGAACGGGTGGCTGGTCAGAAGAGCGACGCCCTCTCCTTCGATGACTCCATAGTGAAGCTCGTCGTCCACGGACACTCGACAGATGCGCACGCGGCGACCCTACCGAGAGAGCCTCAGCAGCCCGTAACGGACGGCGTCCTCCAGCGAACGCCAGGACGCTGCGATGACGTTCTCGTGCACGCCAACGGTGCTCCACGATTCCTGACCGTCACTGGTGCCGATCAGCACACGGGTCTTGGCCCCGGTGCCAGCCTTCTCGTCAAGGATGCGCACCTTGTAGTCGACGAGCCGCATGCCTTCCAGCTCGGGGTACTTCTGGACGATCGCTCGACGGAGCGCTCGGTCGAGTGCATTGACCGGGCCGTTGCCCTCGGCAGTGGAGATGATGCGCTCGCCGTCCAGGTGGATCTTCACCGTCGCCTCGGTGCGCACGACACCGTCAGAGTCCTGCTCGACGATGGTGCGCCATGACTCAACCTCGAAGGAGAGCTCCTTGCCCTCACTGCCCAGAATGAGGAGTTCGAAGGAGGCATCCGCCGCCTCGAAGCTCCACCCCTGCGACTCCAGGACCTTCACCTGCTCGACGACGCGACTGACCACTTCCGGCTTGCCTGAGAGGTCGTGGCCGAGCTCGGCGCCCTTCAGCTCGATCGATGCACGACCAGCCATCTCGGTGACGAGGATGTTCTGCTGGTTGCCCACCACCGACGGATCAATGTGGTTGTAGAGGTCCGCGTTGACCTTGAGCGCGCTCGCGTGCAGGCCGGCCTTGTGCGCGAATGACGCCCACCCGGCATAGGGCTGATGGGTGTTGGGAGCAATGTTGGCGATCTCCGCGATCGCATGGGAGATGCGCACGGTCTCCTGCAGAGCACCGTCGGGCAGGCAGTCGATTCCCAGCTTCAGCTGCAGGTTCGGAACGACGACGAAGAGATCGGCATTGCCCGTGCGCTCCCCGTACCCGTTCGCCGTGCACTGGACATGGGAAACACCCGCCTCGACGGCCGAGACGGAATTCGCGATGGCGCATCCGGTGTCGTCCTGACAGTGGATTCCAAGGCGCACACCCGAGCGCTCCTTGACATCCGTGACCACCTCGAACATTCCGTGGGGCAGCATGCCGCCATTGGTGTCGCACAGGACACCCACCGAGGCGCCGGCGTCGGCAGCCGCGGTCAGGAGCCGGACGCCGTAGTCCCGATCGTGCTTGTAGCCGTCGAAGAAGTGCTCCATGTCGACGAAGACACGGCGTCCCTCGCTCACGAGGAAGCGGACCGTGTCCCGCACCATGGCCTCGTTCTCGTCGAGCGTGGTCCGCAACGCCTCGGCCACATGCCGAACATCAGACTTGGCGACCAGGGTGATGACGGGCGCCTGAGAGTCGAGCAGCGCTCGCACCTGCTGGTCCTCCTCGACCGCGACTCCCGCCTTGCGCGTGGCGCCGAAGGCGACCAGTTCCGCGTTCTTCAGGGAGAGCTCGCTCTGCGCACGCTGGAAGAACTCCGTGTCCTTGGGCAGCGCACCCGGCCAGCCGCCCTCGATGAAGCCCACGCCGTAGTCGTCGAGAAGGCGAGCAACCGCAAGCTTGTCGTTAACCGAGTACGAGATCCCCTCGCGCTGGGCTCCGTCCCGCAGGGTCGTGTCATAGACGTGGAAGCCGTCAGGCCGAGCCATGGCTCTTCCTCACAATCCGGTCGCACCGCCAACGAAAAAACCCCCCGCGGGTGCGAAGGGCTGCGCGTCGACGAAGGTCGACGCGCTAGTTAATGATGATCACAGCGTGCTGCACGCCCCAAGTCTTGCACACGTGGCACGACGAGGTCACCCCGAACCCGACGGACCCGCTGTCAGACGAGACGATGGAGCCAGTTGTGTCGATCCGTCGTCGCACCGGTCTGGATGTCCAGCAGCTCCTGACGCAGGCGGGTGGTGACCGGGCCCGTCTCGCCACCCCCGATCGCCCAGGCCCCGTTCGACCTGGTCTTGACCTCCCCGACCGGGGTGATCACGGCAGCGGTCCCACAGGCGAACACCTCGGTTATCTCGCCCGACTCGCAGCCTGAACGCCACTCGTCGACACTGATGCGTCCTTCCTCCGCCCGGATCCCGAGATCCGCCGCAACGGTGAGGAGAGATGATCGCGTGATTCCAGGCAGGAGCGACCCCGTCAGCTCCGGCGTCACGAGTCGCGCAGAATCACCCGACCCGTACACGAAGTACAGGTTCATTCCGCCCATCTCCTCGATCCAACGGCGCTCGACGGCATCGAGCCACACGACCTGGTCGCAGCCATGCATGGAGGCCTCGGCCTGTGCGACCAGGGATGCCGCGTAGTTGCCAGCGCACTTGGCCTCGCCGGTGCCTCCCGGTGCGGCTCGCACGTAGTCGTCGGATACCCATACCGACACCGGCTTGAGGCCACGAGGGAAGTAGGCGCCTGCCGGTGAGGCGATCAGGAGGTACTCGTACCGATTCGCGGGCCGAACCCCCAGTCCCACCTCCGTCGAGATCATGAAGGGCCGCAGGTAGAGCGAACGCTCCTGACCAGATGGCACCCAGTCGCGGTCCTGGCGCACCAGTGCCTCGATGGATCCGACGAACAACTCGATCGGCAGCTCAGCCATCGCCAGTCGACGAGCAGAGTTGGCGAACCGCTCGGCATTCTGGGTGGGTCGGAAAGTCCAGATGCTCCCGTCGGCATGGCGGTAGGCCTTCAGGCCTTCGAAGATCGCCTGTCCGTAGTGCAGGGAATTCGTCGCAGGATCCATCGAGATCGGCCCGTATGCCTCGAGCCGAGCATCATGCCAGCCGTCTTCAGTCGTCCAGGTGGCCCGCACCATGTTGTCGGTGAACCGCTGGCCGAATCCGGGATCGGCCAGAACTGACTCGCGATCAGCCGCAGGGATGGGGTGATCGGAGGGATGGAGGGACACCGGCCACAGTGCGGTCCCCTGATCAGTCGCGGTCATGGAGTCAGAACCTACCCGTTCGCTGCTGCCTGGGCAGCCGTCGCGAGGGCATCGCCGATCTCGCTGGTGCTCCGAACGGAGTCGCCGCGAGCCTCGAGGTCAGCGGCCACAGCGGCCTCCACCCAGCGCGCTGCTTCGGGCTGACCCACATGGTCGAGGAGCATCGCCAGCGACATGACCGTCGCGGTGGGGTCGGCTTTGCCCTGCCCCGCAATGTCGGGTGCGGAGCCGTGAACCGGCTCGAACATGCTCGGGTTCGTTCGGGTCGGGTCGATGTTGCCGCTGGCAGCGAGCCCGATGCCTCCCCCGATGGCCGCGCCGATGTCGGTCAGGATGTCGCCGAACAGGTTGTCGGTGACCACCACATCGAACGACTCGGGGCGGGTCAGGAAGAACATCGAGGCCGCATCCACATGCTGATAATCGGTCTCGACGTCCGGGTACTCGGCCGAAACGCGATCGAAGGCCTGCTTCCACGTCTTGCCGGCGTGCACGAGCACATTGGTCTTGTGGACGAGAGTCACCTTCTTGCGCCTCTTCATCGCCCGGTCGAAGGCGTCGCGGATGATGCGCTCAGCACCGAAGGCCGTGTTGATGCTCACCTCGGTCGAGACCTCGTGCTCCGTGCCGGCCCGCAGCGTGCCCCCGGCGCCGACGTACGGCCCCTCCGTGCCTTCACGGCAGACCACGAAATCGATGTCCTCCGGCCCCTTCCCCGCAAGCGGACCGTTCGTCACGCCCGGGTAGAGCCTCACCGGTCGCAGGTTGACGTGATGGTCCATCACGAACCGCAGCGGGAGCAGGACACCACGCTCGAGCACGCCGGGCGGGACCGACGGATCCCCGATCGCCCCCAGAAGAATGGCGTCATAGCCGCGGAGCTCCTCGACTACCTCATCCGGCAGGAGCTCACCGGTGGCGTTGTAACGACGCGCCCCCAGGTCGTACTCCGTCGCCGAGACCTCGAGATCAGCCTGCGGGGCGATGGCCTGGAGCACCTTCATGGCCTCGGCCACGACCTCCGTGCCGATGCCATCGCCAGGAATGAGAGCAATGTCGAGTGAGTGCGCCATGGGTCGAGAGTAGTGAATCCCGAGTGGACACGCCTCGGTGGCATGGGTCATGGTGGAGTGGAAACGGGCAGACACCCGACGAAGGCACACGGAGGCGTGCGATGACTAGGAAGCGCTGGGCGGACCTGTCGGACGCGCAGAAGACCGCAGTCCTCGTGGCGGCTTCAGTTCAGTTGTCCCTGGCCGCGACCGCCTGGGTGGACCTCGCTCGACGGCCGGCCGCACAGGTCCGGGGCCCCAAGGCCCTGTGGGCCGTGGGTATCGCCGTCAACTTCATCGGCCCCATCAGCTACTTCGTGGCAGGTCGCCGCAAAGCCGTCGCCGCGGCGTGAGAGCAGTCACCTCGACGAGATCGCGAGGCCCGCGCGGTCCTCATTGCGCCCCCGCGCCATGAACAGTCGGCCCATCAACCCGTACCGGTGCTTGATCAGGTCTGCAGCGTGACTCGTGCCTTCGGCATTGAGAAAGACCACATGAGCCGGGGCCTGAGGTCCACGGGGCCGTCCCCGCATGTCGCATGGCCCCACGAGGACGTCGGGATTGTTGCGCACCCGCTTGACCTTCCCCGAGTCGCTCTGGGTGACGACGAGCAGGGAATCTCCCTCGCGGACACACCACACCGGAGTCGAGACTGTCGTCCCATCCTTCTTCGAGGTCGTCAGCAGCAGGTACTTGGGCTCGCCGAGTTCGCTCCATGACATGGGAACAGCCTCCCACCTCCACCCGCTGGTAGGCTGACAATGTGCATACGGCGCTGCTGCTCCTTCGTCGCCGCGGCGAGGCCTAGACCACCGGCCTCCTCGTCGCGGGATTCGTCGTCCGCCGGTTCCCCTGAACCAGGCCTCGGATGCTGACCAGCCCGGGCCAACCGACGAGAACCAGGAGCACCACATGAACGGCGCATTCGACCGCACGGTCCCCTACGAGCAGCGCAACACGCAGCAGGCATCGCAGATGCCCTTCCAGCGCTACTCCCCTTTCACTCCCATCGAGCTCCCCGATCGCACCTGGCCAACTCAGGTCATCAGCGCCGCGCCCCGGTGGTGTGCCGTGGATCTGCGAGATGGCAATCAGGCCCTGATCGATCCGATGACCCCGCAGCGCAAGCTCCGCATGTTCAACCTCCTGGTGAGCATGGGCTACAAGGAGATCGAGGTCGGGTTCCCATCTGCCTCGCAGACCGACTTCGACTTCGTGCGAATGCTGATCGACGACGGGCTCATCCCGGACGACGTCGTGGTGCAGGTGCTGACCCAGTCCCGTGAGCACCTGATCGAGCGGACCTTCGAGGCCATCCGTGGGGCCAAGCAGGCCATCGTCCACCTCTACAACTCCACGTCCACGCTTCAGCGCCGAGTCGTATTCGGACTGGATGAGGACGGCATCGTGGACATCGCCGTGCATGGTGCTCAGCTATGCCAGAAGTTCGCCGACGAGATGGCCGACGAGACTGACGTCTTCTTCGAGTACTCCCCCGAGTCGTACACCGGCACGGAGCTTGAATTCGCCCTGCGCGTCTGCAACGCCGTGACGGACGTATGGCAGCCCACCCCCGAACGCAAGGTGATCCTCAACCTTCCCGCCACAGTCGAGATGGCGACGCCCAATGTCTATGCGGACTCCATCGAATGGATGAGTCGCAATCTCGCACGCCGCGACTCGATCGTGCTCTCACTCCACCCCCACAATGACCGGGGCACGGCGGTAGCCGCCGCGGAGCTGGGCTACATGGCGGGCGCCGATCGCATCGAGGGCTGCCTCTTCGGCAACGGCGAGCGGACGGGCAATGTCTGTCTCGTCACCCTCGGCATGAATCTGTTCAGCCAAGGGGTCGACCCACAGATCAACTTCAGCGACATCGACGAGATCCGCCGAACGGTGGAGTACTGCAATCAGATTCCCGTGCACGAGCGCCACCCCTACGGCGGCGATCTCGTCTACACGGCCTTCTCCGGATCCCATCAGGACGCCATCAACAAGGGCCTGAACATGATGGCGGCCGATGCTGCAGAGGCCGGAATCGATGTCGATGACTTCACCTGGGGCGTCCCGTACCTGCCGATCGACCCGCAGGACGTCGGTCGCACCTATGAGGCCGTCATTCGCGTGAACTCGCAGTCGGGCAAGGGCGGGGTCGCCTACATCATGCGCACCGAGCACAAGCTGGAACTGCCGCGCCGACTGCAGATCGAGTTCTCGCAGGTGGTCCAGCACGTCACGGATGAGGAGGGCGGGGAGGTGAGCCCTGGCGAGATGTGGGCGACCTTCTCCGGCGAATACCTCCCTGACCCCGCGGCTCCGTGGGGGCGCCTGCAATTGGCAAGCGTCAAGCAGGACTCGGAAGTCGACGGCGAGACCGTCATCACGGTGAGCCTCACCGATGCCGGTCAGGAGATCGAGCTCACCGGACATGGCAATGGTCCGATCGCCGCGTTCTGCCAGGCGCTGGGATCCCACGGCATCGACGTCCGGGTCCTTGACTACGTCGAGCACGCCATGTCGGCGGGCGGGGATGCGAAGGCCGCCTCCTACGTCGAGTGCGCTGTCGCCGGATCAGTCCTCTGGGGCGTGGGCATCGACCCCTCGATCACCACGTCCTCCCTGAAGGCGATCATCTCCGCCGTCAACCGGGCCGTGCGTGCTTCCTGACCTGCCCAACTTCCGCGACGTCGGCGGACTTGCCTCGGGAGAGCTTCGCCCAGGGTCTGTCTTCCGTTCCAGCGAGCTCACGTCCCCCGACACCGCCGTTCACGACGCACTGGTGTCCCTGCGCGTGAGTCAGGTCTTTGACCTGCGCACCCTCCCTGAGACACACGCCCAACCTGATGTTCTTCCTGCGTCCGTGGCCATCACGTCTCTGGACGTGATGGCTGACGTCGCCGAGGACGGTGCCAGCGCTATCGCTGCCGTCTTCGCCCACGCAGCCGATCGCTCCGACGTGGCCGCGCTGAGCACCGGCCTCGGCGGAGGGCAGGGACATCGACTCATGGTGGAGGCCTACGCCGAACTCGTCGCACTGCCCTCGGCCCACCGCGCCTACCGGAGCCTGCTCCTCGGGATCGCGGAGAATCCCGGCGCTAACGTGCTGCACTGCACTGCACTGCGGGGAAAGACCGAACCGGGTGGGGAGCAGCGGTCATCCAGATGCTGGCCGGCGCGGACTCGGATCATGTCGCGGAGCACTATCTCGAGAGCAACGAGGCCTGGGCGGATTCCTTCACCACGATCATCGGCGAGTTCGAGCAGGCAGGCGGTGACCCGCAGGCACTCGGGGACATCCTGTGGGTTCGCCCCGCCTACCTGCAGTCCGCCTTCGACGCTGTGGAGTCGATCTACGGCTCCTTTCACGGCTATGCCAGCAAGGGCCTGGGTCTGCAGCCGGATCAAGTCCGGCAGCTTCAATTGCGACTGATGGACTAGCCGTTGCCCGACCCGAGGAACTGGCTTCGATAGAGCGTGGCGTACGCCCCCTCGTCCGCCAGCAGCTCGTCATGACTTCCCTGTTCGACGATCCGCCCATCCTCGAGCACCACGATCACGTCGGCGTTGCGAATCGTCGAGAGCCGATGTGCGATCACGAATGCCGTGCGCCCGGCACGGAGCTCAGCCATGGCCTGCTGGATGAGCACCTCCGTGCGCGTGTCGACCGAACTCGTCGCCTCGTCAAGAATCAGGATCGGCGGGTCCGCGAGGAATGCCCGAGCAATAGTCAGCAGCTGACGTTCACCGGAGCTGATGTTCTCGCCTGACTCCGTCAACTGCGTCTCGTATCCAGCAGGCAGTGTCCTGACGAAGTGATCCACACGCGCCGCTCGTGCCGCTGCGTCGACCGCCTCCTCAGTGGGATGCAGCGCACCATAGGCGATGTTCTCTCTGATCGTTCCGTCGAAGAGCCAAGTGTCCTGCAGCACCATGCCAAAGCTTCGCCGGACATCATCGCGTCGCATGTCCTGAGTGGAGACACCATCCATGGCGATGGTTCCCGAGTCCACGTCGTAGAAGCGCATCAGAAGGTTCACCAACGTCGTCTTCCCTGCCCCAGTCGGCCCAACGATCGCCACGATCTGTCCCGGCTCGACATCAAGCGTGAAGTGCTCAATGAGAGGCCGCTCCTTCTCATACCTGAAGCAGACATCGTCGAAGACGATTCGCCCGCTCACCGGCGATATCGAAATGGCCACCTCGGGGTCGGCGCTCTCCTCGGGCTCGTCCAGCAGTTCGAATACGCGCTCAGTCGAGGCGACACCGGACTGGAGCAGATTGGCCACCCCGGCAATCTGAGTGATCGGCATCGTGAACTGCCGTGAATACTGGATGAAGGCCTGAACGTCGCCCAGTGACATGGTTCCGCTCGCCACCCTGATCCCACCGATGACCGCAATAGCGACATAGTTGAGATTGGAGATGACCATCATGGCCGGCTGGATGATGCCTGAGATGAACTGAGCCTTGAAACTGCTCCGGAACACCATCTCGTTCGCCTCGTCGAACTGGGCGACGGTCGCCTCTCTATGGCCGAACACCTTGACCAGTTCCTGACCAGTGAACGCCTCCTCCACCTGACCGTTGAGCTTCCCAGTCCACGTCCACTGCTCGATGAACTGGGGCTGAGATCGCTTCGCAATGAGCATCGTCACCCAGAAGGACAGTGGGATCGTGAGCAGCGAGATGACAGCCAGCAGCGGGCTGATCCAGAACATCATGATCAGGACGCCGAAGACCGTCAGTACCGCGGTGATGAGCTGCGTCAGTGTCTGCTGGAGGGTCATGGAGATGTTGTCGATGTCATTGGTGACCCGACTGAGAACGTCGCCGCGCGAAGACGAGTCGAAGTAGCGCAGCGGTAGGCGGCCCAGCTTGTGGTCCACCTCCTCCCGCAGCCGGAACATGGTCCGTTGCGTGACGCCAGCCATCAGGTAGTTCTGCGCCCAGCCGAGGATGGAGCTGAGCACATAGACAATGACGATCACCGCCAGCAGTCGAGCGAGCGCGCTGAAGTCCACGCCCACACCCGGATCCAGAGTCATTGCCGAGACCATCTGCGCCTGATCTGACTTGCCTTGGGACTCAAGGAGGGTTACCGCCTGCTCCTGAGAGATCCCGGCAGGCAGCTGGGAACTGATGAAGCCGTCGAACACGATGTTCGTGGCATTGCCGAGCAGCTTCGGGCCCAGGACTGCGAGGAACACGCTCGTGACGCCGAGCACGAGGACGAGGGTCACGACCCATCTCTCTGGCCGAAGGCGTCGACTGAACCTCGCGAGAGTCCCTCGGAAATCCTGTGCCTTGGTCGCGCCGGGTGCTGCTGCCGCCCCCATCGGTCCGCCACCCATGGGACCTCGACCCATCGGTCCGCCACCTATGGGACCTCGACCCATCGGTCCGCCGTGACTCATGGCGTGGCCTCCAACTGAGCCTGTGACTCCGCAATCTCCCGATACGCCTCGCACGTCTCGAGCAGGTGGTCGTGTGTTCCCACACCTACGATGCCGCCCTCATCCAGCACGATGATGCGTCCTGCATGCCGCACCGTGCTGATGCGCTGTGCTACCACGATCACCGTGCGATCGCGCGTGAGCCCTTCAAGCGCTGAGCGCAGGCGCGCATCGGTCGCATAGTCCAGGGCCGAGAAGCTGTCGTCGAACAGGTAGATCGCAGGCTCTCGAACCACGCACCGAGCAATGGCCAGACGCTGCCTCTGCCCGCCGGAGAAGTTCACTCCTCCCTGGTCCACTCGAGCGTCGAGTCCCTCGGGCAGCGCCTCGACGAAGTCCCGCGCCTGAGCGATCTCCAAAGCGGCCCATACCTGCTCATCGGTTGCGTCCGGCTGACCGAAACGGACGTTGCTGGCCACTGTTCCGGCGAAGAGGAATGACTTCTGCGGCACGATTCCGAAAAGGGACCACAGGTCAGCCAACGTCATCCTCTGCACATTCACGTCGTCGATGAGGATCTCGCCCTCAGTCACGTCGAGAAGTCGAGGAAGGAGATTGACGAGAGTGGACTTGCCCGAGCCGGTTCCGCCCACGATCGCGGTGGTCATACCCGGCTCGAACGTGCAGGAAAGCCCACGGAGGACCGGCTCCTCAGCTCCGGGGTAGCTGAACGAGACTCCTCGCAGTTCGATACGACCCCGGAGCGAGAGGTCACGGATCGGCAATTCCGGCTCCGCGATCTCAGGGTTAGTGCTCAGGACCGCCTGGATCCGCTCGGAGGAGGCAGCGGCGCGAGGGACCATCATCATGGTCATCACTGCCATCATCACGGAGAAGAGAATCTGCATGATGTAGGACTGGAAGGCAAGAAGGTTGCCGATCGGCATGCTGCCGTCGTTGACGAGGTACCCTCCGAACCAGATGGTGGCCACGATCGTGAGATTCATGATGAGCATGAGCGTCGGCAGGATGAGCGCGAACAGCCGAGTCACACGGAGAGCCACGCTGGCGAGCTCACCGTTGGCCTCGGAGAACCTGGCCTCCTCATGCTGGGTGCGCACGAAGGCCCGGATGACACGAATACCCGTGAGGTTCTCCCGGAGCACCTCGTTCACCCTGTCTATCCGACCCTGCATCGAGCGAAACAGCGGAACCGCGCGAGCGACCATGAAGCCGATCACCACGAGCATCAGGGGAACGGTGACCACGAGGATCGACGAGAGCTGCACGTTCTCTCGGAGCGCCATGACAACGCCGCCCACAGCGGTCACTGGCGCAACGACCATCATGGTCAGACCCACCATGACCAGCATCTGAACCTGCTGCACATCATTGGTGTTGCGCGTGATCAGCGACGGTATGCCGAAGGAGTGCATCTGGGCGAGGGAGAACTGCTCGACCCGCCGGAAGAGGTCACCGCGCATGTCTCGCCCCACACGCATGGCTGTGCGCGCACTGAAGTACACGGCCACCACCGTGGCGATCCCCACGAGGATGCTGAAGGCCAGCATCACGGCGCCTGTGCGGATGATGTAGCCGGTGTCGCCTCCCACGACGCCCTCATTGATGATGTCCGCGTTCAGGCTGGGGAGGATGAGGGTTCCGATGGCCTGGACCAGAAGAAGACACGCAATCAGCAGCAGTACCCACCGATGCGGGGACAGGTAGGTCCGAAGCAGGGTGAGCACACCTGACCTTACCTGCGCGGATCCGCCGTTCGCTGATTGGGAACGTGGGGTCTTGACGGGCAGGTCAGCAGCGGATGAGCACCCGCTGCTCGGATCCGCTCTCCTGCGCCTCGTGCGCAGCCACAATGTCGTCCAGCTCGAAATACCGCGTCGATGGCATCGTCAGTGCGCCATCGGTCAGCGCCGCTTCGACCGCTGTCACCGCGGCGGCGAGTCGCTCGGGTCCGATCGTGTACAGCAGCATGAACTCCAGTGTGAGTCCCGCTGTCATGAGGCTGCGGCGCGGAATGACCGGATCCTCTCCGTCAGCGGCGTAGACGACCACCACCGTGCCGGGCCTGCTGATCTGGATGTCCGTGTCGAGGTTCGCCGCCAGATTGACCTCGATGATTCGATCGACGGGTCCGACGGCCTTGCGCATGTGCTCGGCAACGTTCGGATCGCGATAGTCGAAGGCATAGTGCGCACCCGCATCAAGGGCCGCCTGCTGGCGCTCTTGCGTCGAAGCGGTCGCGACAACTGTTGCGCCCGCCCAGACCGCGAGCTGAACGGCGCAGCGCCCCACACCACCGGCGCCGCCCTGAACGAGCACCACCGAGCCGTCAACCGGACCATCGCCGAGCACGCAGTACGCGGCCGTGACAGCAGGCACCCCGAGGGTCGCACCCAGAGCAGGCTCGACGAATTCCGGAAGTGGCAGCGCTCGAGAGGCGTCGACGATGCAGTACTCGGCCGCCGTTCCGTAGACACTGCCGAACGCCGCCAGCATGACCCAGACCCGCTCGCCGATTCGGGACGGATCCACATTTCCGCCGACGATGTCGATGACTCCAGCCCCGTCATGGTGCGGGATCTGGAACTCGGGCAGTTCACGCGGCACGGCTCCCGATCGAGATTTGACGTCAGTGGGGTTGACACCTGAGAAGGCCAGGCGCACGCGCACCTCATTCGGTCCAGGTTTCGGGATTGGGATGCTGTCAACGGTCAGCACGGAGGCCGCTGGACCGAGGGAGGAATACCTCGCCGCGCGCATGAAGCTCATGGGTCACAGTGTCCTCCATCTGCCCGGCCTAGGCGACCTACTCCTCCGGCGCGACCTACTCCTCCGGCGCGATGAGGGGCCGCGCTCGGCTGCGCTGCGCCCACGCCACCGCAATGACCACGACCATCGCAGCCAGGACCGTGCCCCAGGTGATGACCTCACCCAGCAGCAGGGCTGACCACAGGAGCGTCAACAGGGCCTGCAGCTGCTGGACCTGCCCTCCGTATGCCGTGCCTGCCATCGCCAAACCGCGATACCAGGCGAAGAAGCCCACGTAGGCCGAAGAGACGCCCAGAAGGATCAGTCCCGTCCAGGACGACGCCGTGGCCGTGTGATCCTGCTGGGTCATGAACCAGGCGGTCGCGGCTATCGGGATGGTGAACGGCAGGCTCAGGGCAGAGACCCATGAGATGACCTCCCAGCCGGGCAGTTCGCGCGATGCGGCCGCTCCCTGCACGTACGACCAGGAGCTCGCGACAACCGCGCAGATCAGCAGGGTGTCGGGAAGCCACCCCCCATCGGTGAGTCCACCGCGGGCTGCCGCATAGACGACCAGGGTCACTGTTCCGAGCGCCGCCGCGATCCAGAAGGTTCGGGTGACGTGCTCTCCACCAAACCAGACGGCGAATGCCGCCGTGACCAAGGGCATCACCGCGGTGATCACCGCCGCATGAGCCGACGTCGTGTACTGCAGCGCAAGAGACAGCAGGAGCGGCCAGCCCAGCATTGCCCCCAGGGCCGTCCAGGCCAAGGGGCGCCACAGGTGCCTGGGCGGCCAGCGGCGCCGTGTCAGAAGCAGCACCGGCAGGGCCAGCGATCCCGCGATCACGCCCCGGCCGGCCGCGACCGTCACGGCGTCGAAGCCCTCCACCGCCAGTTTGGTGAACGGCAGCGAGAACGACCACAGGACGACGGCGAGAAGAGCCCAGAACAGGCCCTCCCGGACCGACCGGTCCATGGTCGCGACAGTGTCGATTCGCGGGACTAGTTGAGGTCGACGGCCTTGCCGGAAGTCGCGCCGATCTCGGAGACGATGGCCTCGAGCTGATCGGGAGCAACAGCGGTGTCGACGGTGAGCACCGTGAGTGCGTTGCCAGCGTCATCCCGGCTTACCTGCATGCCGGCGATGTTGACCCCGGCATCGCCGAGAATGCGCCCGACCGTTCCGACGACACCCGGTCGGTCGGTGTAGCGCAGGAAGCCCATGTGCTCACTCACCGGGACGTCGACGTCGAAGCCATCGATATCGACGACCTTGGCGACATGGCGTGGACCGGTCACCGTGCCAGCGACGCTGACGGTGACGCCGTCTGTCAGCGTCAGCGTGACGCGAACGAGCGAGCGGTGATCCTGACTGGTGCGATCGGTCGTGAGAGCGACCTCAACACCGCGCTGCTCGGCAAGGACAGGTGCGTTGACGAAGGAGACCGGATCATGCACCAGCTTCTGGAAGACGCCCTTCAGCGCTGAGAGCTCGAGGACACGAACATCGTGATCGGCGATCTCCCCCAGCGCTGCGACATCCACGCGCTCCACCGCTGCGCCAGCCAGCGAGCAGGCAATTGCGCCAAGCTGCTCGGCTAGAGGCAGGAAAGGCTTGATGACCTCTTCGAGCTGACCGCCCTGGACGTTCACGGCATCGGGCACCAGCTCGCCGGAGAGCGCCAGCCGTACCGACTTGGCCACGGCGATACCGGCCTTCTCCTGCGCCTCATCCGTCGAGGCTCCCAGGTGAGGAAGCCCGACGACCGTCTCCAACGTGAACAGCGGTGAGTCGGTGCAGGGCTCCTTGGCGTAGACATCCAGACCTGCACCGGCGACGCGGCCCTCCACCATCGCCTTGTACAGGGCGTCCTCGTCGATGATGCCGCCGCGCGCGGCGTTGACGATGTGGACGGTGGGCTTCACCTTGTGCAGCTGCTCCTCACCGATCAGCCCGATGGTCTCCGGGGTCTTGGGCAGGTGCACCGTGATGAAGTCGGCCTCAGCGAGGAGCTCGTCGAGAGACATCATGCGAACGCCGAGCTGGGCGGCCCGCGCCGGCTGGACGTAGGGGTCGTAGGCAATGAGCTTCACGCCGAAGGCGCTCAGCCGCTGCGCGACGAGGATGCCGATGCGTCCCAATCCGACGATTCCCACCGTCTTGTCCGCAACCTCGACGCCGGTGTACTTGGAGCGCTTCCACTCGCCGTTGCGCAGCGCCGAGCTCGCTGGCACCACGTTGCGAGCAGAGGCCAGCAGCAGCGCGACAGCAAGTTCGGCAGCACTGACGATGTTGGAGGTCGGGGCGTTGACAACCATGACGCCGGCCTGGGTCGCCGCCTTGATGTCGACGTTGTCCAGACCCACTCCCGCGCGAGCGATCACCTTCAGGTTCTTGGCGGCCGCGATCGCCTCAGCGTCCACCTTGGTGGCTGAGCGCACGAGGATCGCGTCAACATCGGCGATGGCTGGCAGCAGAGCCGCACGATCGGCACCGTCGCACTCGACGACCTCGAAGTCTGGGCCTAGGGCCTCGACGGTGGCAGGGGACAGTTCTTCGGCGATGAGTACACGGGGCTTGGTCACTCACCGATCCTACCGATGGCCTCAGGGCCCGATGACGCCCCCGCCAGCCTTGCGCCATGCAGAGAACGACGCTACCGAGCCAGCATGCGGGCGAATGAGCCACGGCCACGGATGGACCATCGCCAGCGTGAGCCGATCGCTGATGGAGCGCCATCCGGGCACCGGTGCGAATGTCGTCGCCACAGGACGATCCGCCAGCAGGGCGCTCGGGTCTCCTCGCCAGACCTCGACGTCGCGGTGACCTGACAGATCGGCCAGGGTCTCGGCCAGGAAGGTGATCCGCGTCACGGACAGGCGCAACTGCATGAGCAGCCTCTCGTCGAAGACGAAGACGAGCGGGAGCTCCGGGTGAGCCCGGATCGCGGGATCCTCCTGCCCCAGGCTCTCGGCGGTGAGCCAGACCGCCTCGGGGATGCCACGACTCACCGCATGCTCCGGGCCGGACGTGCCCTCGACATCCTGATCACGACGCAAACGGGGGTCGGCCATCGGCAGAGGTGCGCGGGGCTCGTCAGGAGGCCAGTCCGCAATCGGGCACGCATCCTCGACCGGGCAGGAGGCGCACAGGCCGGGGGCCCGCTTCTGGACCTGCCAGCGACTGAAGCCATACGACTTGCCCGTGAGTGCGCCAGCCGTCCATTGCCACCCCACGCGGTTGGCCGCCCGTGAGCCGTCCAGAAGGTGCCGAAAGAAGTGGTCCTCGCCGTCGCGCCAGCCACCCCCCTGCCGCACGGACCAGTGCGAGGCGAGCCACATGCGCATCTGGTTGGGGAGCCACCCTGTTTCTCTCAACTCCTGCAACGCCTGCGAGAGGCAGGCTTCGTCTCCGGACCACAGGTGCTCACCCACGGCACGATTTGCATCCGGCCCGCCGTGTGCGCGATCCACATCTGTCGACCCCCGCTCGGGAACCGAGAACCTCAGTGAGTGACGCGTCGCAGTCCCCAGACGCGCATAGAGGTGGCGCGCATACTCCTGCCAGAGCAGTTCGTCGCGAAACCGGGAGACATCGTGATCGGGGCCTCCCTCCACCGCGTTCCACACTCGCCCCAGCGTCAGCAGTCCGTGCCGGATATACGGCGAGAGGCCAGATGCGCCTCGTCGACTCAGCGGCCACGCCTCATTGCGGTGGTCGGCATACCCCCGGACGTCGAAGGCAGCCAGAGCCGCGTCCGCTGCCTGCTGCCCCCCTGGGATCGACGACGCCTCACCAACATCCCCGCAGAGGTCAGCCAGATGGGTGCGGACCCATCTCGACACCTCGCGACGCCCATCCGGCAGCCCAGGCAACCGGTTCACGAGGCCGCCCGTCGGACACGGATCGGGCCCTTGGCCGTGGAGGGATCAACGACACGACCGTCCTGAACGATCTCGACGACACCCGCCGCCGCCAGTCGTCGGGCGGCGCGACGTGCCGGCTCGGACAGTGCCTGTTCGGTCAGTGCCGGCTCATCCACGTCGGATGACACCAGGTGGATCGCCTCGGTGGGGCAGATGGTGCCACCTCGCTGGTCCAGCAGGTCCACGATGGCCGCCTCCAGCGCGCGATCCACGCTCGAGACCCGACGACGCCTGCAGGCTTTCGAGCAGTAGCGGACCTCATCCCAATTTCGGTCCCACGACTTGCGCCACGACATGACTCGGCCGCAGGACCAGCACACTTTCGTGTCGGTCCTGCGGCCTGAGGTCATGCCTGAATTGTGGTGCCGAGTCGTGGTCCCCGCATCACCAGCGGAGACCGCTTGCGCACCGCTCAGCGAGCAGCAGTGCCCTCCACGTAGTCGTCGCCCTTGGTGTCGACCCAGCTCATGAGCCCGCGAAGCTCGCGACCGACCTGCTCAATGGGATGCTGCTCGCCCTTGGCCCGAAGCGCCTTGAATTCAGGCGCGCCCGCGCGCTGGTCGTCGACAAAGCGCTTGGCGAATGCCCCGTTCTGGATGTCCGCGAGAACGGCCTGCATGTTGGCCTTGACGTTGGCGTCGATGACGCGGGGGCCTGAGACGTAGTCGCCGTACTCCGCCGTGTCCGAGACGCTCCAGCGCTGCTTGGCAATGCCGCCTTCGTACATGAGGTCGACGATGAGCTTGAGCTCGTGGAGGCACTCGAAGTAGGCGACCTCGGGCTGGTAGCCAGCCTCCACGAGGGTCTCGAAGCCGTACATCACCAGCTGCGATGCGCCACCGCACAGCACAGCCTGCTCACCGAAGAGGTCCGTCTCTGTCTCCTCCGTGAACGTGGTCTTGATGCCGCCCGCACGCAGTGCGCCGATGGCCTTGGCATACGAGAGGGCGAGGGGCCATGCCTGACCCGTGGCATCCTGCTCGACCGCCACAATCGCCGGAACGCCGCGCCCGGCGACGTACTCGCGCCGCACGAGGTGTCCGGGACCCTTCGGGGCGACCATGCACACATCGACGGAGGCCGGCGGAGTGATGTAGCCGTAGCGGATGTTGAAGCCATGGGCGAAGAACAGTGCGTCACCGGGCTGCAGGTTCGGCTCGATCGACTCCTTGTAGAGCATCTCCTGAACCGGATCCGGCACCAGGATCATGATGACGTCGGCCTCAGCAGCGGCTGTGGCAGGGTCCACGACGCGCAGTCCGGCCTCTTCGGCCTTCGCGCGGCTCTTGGAGCCCTCCTGCAGGCCCACTCGCACATCCACCCCCGAGTCACGGAGGGACATGGCATGGGCGTGCCCTTGGCTGCCGAAACCCATGATCGCGACCACGCGATTTTGAATGATGGACAGATCAGCGTCGTCGTCGTAGAACAGCTCAGCCACGTCGGGCACTCCTCTTATGAGTCGAATATGCGGGTGAAGGCTATCGGTTGGGGGTGGGCAAGCGCCGAGGGGCCGTTCAGGCCGTTCGGTCGATTGAGCGAATAGCACGGTCGCTGATCGAACGGGGACCGCGGCCGACCGCGACCATGCCGGACTTCACGAGTTCCTTGATGCCGTACGGCTCAAGGACCTTCAGCAATGCCTGCAGCTTGTCGACCTTGCCCGTGGCCTCGATGGTGATCGCCTCCGGTGCCACGTCAACCACCTTGGCTCGGAACAGCTGCGCCGTCTCCAGAATGTGCGAGCGGGTGTCGGTGTCCGACCTGACCTTGACGAGCATGATCTCGCGCTGGACCGAGGCATCCGGATCGAGTTCGACGATCTTGATGACGTTGATCAGCTTGTTCAGCTGCTTGGTCACCTGCTCCAGCGGAAGGCCCTCGACATTCACGACGATCGTGATGCGCGAGATCTCCGGCAGCTCCGTCGGCCCGACAGCCAATGACTCGATATTGAATCCTCGACGCGAGAACAGGCTCGCCACGCGGGCAAGGACTCCGGGCTTGTCCTCGACCAGCACGGACAGGGTGTGTCGTGACATCAGTCGTCCTCTCCGCTCCAGTCAGGCGCCATCTCACGCGCGACCATGATGTCGTCGTTGCTCGTTCCGGCGGCCACCATCGGCCAGACCATGGCGTCCTTGTGGACCACGAAGTCGATCAGCACCGGCGCATCGTCGATCGCCATCGCCTTCTCGATCACGGAGTCGACCTGCTCCGGAGACTCGCAGCGCAGCCCGTAGGCCCCGTAGGCCTCGGCCAGCTTGACGAAGTCCGGAACCCGGAACGAGTCCAGGTTCGTGTTCGAGTAGCGCTCGTTGTAGAAGAGCGTCTGCCACTGCCGGACCATGCCCAGATTGCCGTTGTTGATGAGGGCGACCTTGATGGGAATGTCGTTGATCGTGCACGTGGCCAGCTCCTGATTGGTCATCTGGAAGCAGCCGTCGCCATCAACCGCCCACACGGTGGCGTCTGGGCGCGCGACCTTGGCGCCCATCGCCGCCGGGATGGCGTACCCCATCGTGCCGAGGCCGCCGGAGTTCAACCAGGTGTTCGGGTGCTCGTAGCCGATGAACTGAGCCGCCCACATCTGGTGCTGCCCTACGCCTGCAGTGAAGATGGACTCAGGCCCACTGATGAGCCCGAGACGCTGGATCACGTACTGGGGCGACAGCGTGCCGTCGTCGTAGGTCTCGTAGCCGAGCGGGTAGGTGTCGCGCAGTCGGTTGAGGGTGACCCACCAGCCCTCGTAGTCCCCCACCGCACCCCCGGCCTGCTCCGCTTCAATCGCGGCGATGAGCTCGGGCAGGGTCTCGGCCAGATCGCCGACAATCGGCACGTCCGCTTCGCGGTTCTTGCCGATCTCTGCAGGGTCGATGTCCGCGTGGATGACCGCGGCGTCAGGGGCGAAGGTCGAGAGCTTGCCAGTCACACGGTCGTCGAAGCGAGCCCCGAGCGTGATGAGGAGGTCGGACTGCTGGAGCGCCCCCACGGCCGCGACCGTCCCGTGCATGCCCGGCATCCCGAGGTGCTGAGGGTGGGAGTCAGGGAAGGCACCACGAGCCATGAGCGTCGTGACCACCGGGATTCCGGTGATGTCGGCCAGCTTGCGCAGGGCCGCAGACGCACCCGACCGAATGACTCCGCCGCCCACGTACAGGACCGGCTGCCTCGAGCCAAGGATCATCCGGGCCGCCTCGCGAATCTGCTTGGAGTGCGGCTTCGTCACCGGGTGATAGCCGGGCAGGTCCATCTGCACCGGCCAGGAGAACACGGTCTCAGCCTGCAGTGCATCCTTGGAGACGTCGACGAGAACCGGACCCGGACGGCCAGTGCTCGCAATGTGGAAGGCCTCGGCCACCGCACGAGGGATGTCATCGGGATTCGTGACGAGGAAGTTGTGCTTGGTGATCGGCATCGTGATGCCGCGGATGTCGGCCTCCTGGAAGGCGTCCGTGCCGATGGCACCGCTCGGCACCTGACCGGTGATGGCCACGATCGGGACCGAGTCCATGTTGGCGTCGGCAATCGGGGTCACGAGGTTGGTCGCGCCGGGGCCACTGGTGGCCATGCAGACCCCGACACGCCCCGATGCCGCCGCGTACCCCTCCGCCGCGTGACCGGCGCCCTGCTCGTGTCGCACGAGAATGTGACGAATCGTGGAATCGAACAGTGGGTCATACAGGGGAAGGATGGCGCCCCCGGGGATACCGAAGACATCGGTGACCCCCTGCGCCTCCAGGGACCTGACCAGGCTCTGCGCACCTGTGATCTTCTCGCCCATGGTGTTCGTGTCCTCATTTCCGTCCGTGCGTGCCGTGATCTCTTCGTCCGTGCGTGCCTCGCTGCAATGCTGCCAAGAAAAAACCCTCCGACCCGAGTTCGGGAGACGGAGGGTGCGCGCGGGTGACGAGCGTCAGCCCACGCGCCTGTCTACTACGAGAATCCGTGCCACGGCGCTGATGCTATCAATCTGACCGGTGGGAGGGAACCCCTGAACCTCCGGGGACCCCCGTGACCGGCGTCACATGACCCCCGGGGTGCGGGGAATCAGTCGCATACCGCGCCCTTGGATGCCGAGCCCACGAGCTTGGCGTACTTGGCCAGGACCCCCCTGGTGTACCGAGGTGGCAGGGCGACGAAGTCCGCACGCCGCGTGGCGAGCTCCTCCTCGCTCACGAGCAGATCCAGCGTCCGGGCGCCGATGTCGATGCGGACCCGATCACCATCCTTGACGAGCCCGATGGGGCCACCGTCGACCGCCTCGGGCGCCACGTGCCCCACGCAGAGCCCTGTGGTGCCGCCAGAGAAGCGTCCGTCGGTGATGAGCAGGACGTCCTTGCCCATCCCGGCACCCTTGATGGCACCGGTGATCATGAGCATCTCTCGCATGCCCGGGCCGCCCTTGGGGCCCTCGTAGCGAATCACGACGACATCTCCCGCCTGAATGACGCCGTTGGCCAACGCATCCATGGCCGCCTGCTCTCGCTCGAAGACGCGAGCCTCCCCCTCGAACACGTCGACCGGAACGCCGGCATTCTTGACCACCGCTCCCTCAGGACTCAGCGATCCGGAGAGAATCGTGATTCCGCCGGTGGCGCCCAACGGCGCGCTCAGGGATCGCACCACCTGGCCATCGGGAGCGGGCGGGGACAGTTCGGCAAGATTCTCGGCGACCGTCCGGCCTGTCACGGTGAGGCAGTCACCGTGCAGGAGGCCCTCGTCCAGGAGGGCCTTCATCACGACTGGCACCCCACCGACATGGTCCAGGTCGTACATCAGGTATTCGCCGAAGGGCTTCAGGTCGGCAATGTGCGGAACGCGCTGCCCGATCCGATGGAAGTCCTCAAGGCCGAGCTCGATACCGCACTCATGGGCGATCGCCGGAAGGTGCAGAACGGCATTGGTGGAGCCGCCGAGGGCCATGACGACCGCAATAGCGTTCTCCAAGGACTCCTTCGTGATGATGTCGCGGGCCGTGATCCCGGCCTCGATCAGATCGACGACCGCAGCCCCGCTTCGACGCGCCAGCGTGTCGCGCCTGGCATCCACGGCCGGCGGCGACGACGAACCCGGAAGCGACAGGCCCATGGCCTCCGCTGCGCTCGCCATCGTGTTAGCCGTGTACATCCCCCCGCAGGTACCCGCGCTGGGGCACACAGCCCGCTCGATGCGATCGACATCCTCCTCGCTCATGAGGCCTCGGGCCCGCGCGCCTACTGCCTCGAATGACGTCACGATATTGACCGTGTGCTCGACTCCATCGGACAGCCGCACATGCCCTGGCAACAGCGAACCTGCGTAGAGCACCACCGCGGCCACATCGAGGCGCCCGGCAGCCATCATCATCGCGGGAATGGACTTGTCGCACCCCGCGAGTGCCACCAGGCCGTCGAGCCGCTCGGCCTGCATGACCGTCTCGACGGAATCAGCAATCACCTCTCTGGACACCAGCGAGAAATGCATCCCCTCATGGCCCATAGAGATGACATCGGACACCGTGATGGTGCCGAACTCCATGGGAAACCCACCGTTGCCCTCCACCCCCTGCGCGACTCCGGTCGCCACATCACGCAGGGACATGTTGCAGGGCGTGATGCGGTTGTAGCTGTTGGCGATGCCGATCTGCGACTTGCGCATGTCGGCATCGTCCATGCCCAACGCCCTGAGCATTCCTCGATTCGGCGAGCGCTCGGGCCCATCGGTCACGAGGAAACTGCGCGGCTTCGACTGCGAGGGCGTGGTCATCTCCGTAGTCTAGGAACACAGGGGATGACGATCAGAGCAACCGCCACATCAGAAGAGGAACCCCGTGGGCCATCGCACCATTATCTCTCCGTCAGAACTCAACGACCTCATGCGCACTCATCCCGACCTTGTCGTGCTGGACGCGCGCTTCAACCTCGACGACGAGTCATGGGGTGATCGCGCGTTCGCTGAGAGTCGCATCCCCGGCGCACTTCGCGCCGATCTGGCGCGCGAACTCGCGGGCCCCATCATTGAAGGCCGCACAGGACGTCGTCCGTTCCCCAGCCCGGAGGAGTTCGAGACGACCGTGCGCACCTGGGGCATCACACCCGAATCACAGGTGGTCGTCTACGACGCCGACCGGGGGCTGATGGCGGCATCGAGGGTATGGGTCATGCTCCGCTGGCTGGGTCATGACGATGTCGCTGTGCTGGACGGTGGCTGGCCGGCATGGATCTACGCTGGGCTGGACCTCGAGTCGGGCGACCCGCACACCCCTGCCGCGTCTGACAGTTTCACCGCTCATCTGCGCCCGGCCTTGCTGGCAGAGGTCGATGAGGTGGACATCGCCCGCACGCAGCTCCCCACGAGGGTCTTCGACTCGCGTGGCGCCGAGGGGTACCACGGCCAGGGGAAGTATTACGACCCGGTTCGAGGACACATCAAGGGTGCCGGCCTCGCTGATCGGGCCGAGACCATGAACGGCGATGGCACCTTTCGATCCCCGGAAGAGCTTCGCGCGCACTACTCGTCCCTGATCGGCACCAACGATTCCAGCGACGTCATCTTCTACTGCGGCTCCGGCGTCACCGCTGCCCAGAACGTGCTGGCCATGGAGATCGCAGGCCTGCCAGGCGCTCGCATGTACGTCGGCTCATGGAGCGAATGGATCCTCGATCCGGCACGTGAGGTCGAGACGTGAGACGTCCGTATCGCTTTGCCGTGATCGGGTGCGGCTTCTTCGCCCAGAACCACCTGAACGCGTGGGCAGATATGCCCGAGGTCGAGTTGGTGGCCACGTGCGACATCGACCAGACGTGCACCGAGGCAGCAGCAGCAACGTTCGGGGGCAAGGCGTACACGGACGCTGCGCTGCTCCTGAAGGAGCAGGAGCTCGACTTCGTAGACATCGTCACCACTCCACCCACTCACCGCATGATGGTCGAACTCGCCGCCGAGGCTGGCGTCGCAGCCATCTGCCAGAAGCCGCTCGCCTGGGACATGAACGATGCCAAGGCCATGGTCAGCGCCATGGACTCACGAGGACTCCCCTTCATGGTTCATGAGAACTTCCGCTTCCAATACCCGATGCGACGGGTCAAGCAGGTCGTGGAAAGCGGAGCCATCGGCCGACCCTTCTTCGCCCGCATCAGCTTCCGATCAGACTTCGACGTCTACGCCAATCAACCGTGGTGCAAGGATGCCGAGCGCATGATCATCGCCGACGTCTCGGTGCACCAGTTCGACCTGACACGCTTCTTCCTCGGTGAGCCCACGCGTCTGTTCACCGAGGCCATCCGGGTCAATCCCGAGATCCGAGGCGAGGACGCGGCGACGATCCTTCTCAAGCTCCCCGACGCAACCTGCATCGTCGACACGAGCTACGAGAGCCGGTCCGATCACAGCACTTACCCGCAGACCTTCGTGACCATCGAGGGAACCGAGGGAACGGTGACGCTGGGGCCGGACTATCACCTGCAGGTGGTGAGCCCTACCGGAGTGACTGAGGAGGATCTCGTCATCCCCGCGCACGATTGGGCATCCCAACCGTGGGACTGCATCCAGGACAGCGTGGTGAACGTTCAACGCCACTGGATCGAATGCCTCGACACCGGGCGCGCTCCTGAGACCAGCGGTGCTGACACTCTTCGCGTACTGGACCTCACCCTCGGCGCCTACGAGTCGCTCGAGACCGGCGAGCCCTACGTCGTCGGCAGCCGCTTGTGAGCCAACGCCAGACGGTCACGCGAGGCGCGCTCGCCGTGACGATCGACGGCGCGGATCTGCGCGACATCCGCTGGGCGGGCAAGGAGGTTGTTCGCCGCATCTATCCCGTCTTTCAGGATCGCAATTGGACAAGCCGGCCTTTCCGCATCACGCAGCACTCGATCACAGAGACCGATCAGGCGATCGCCTTGACGGCTGCAGGCACCGGTTCCTTCGATGCCGAGCATCTGCGTTGGAGCGTCGAGGCACGGATCTCCGAGAGGGACATGGAGGTGCGATTCACCGCCACCACCTCGGCGGCGTTCCTCCGCAATCGCCTCGGCTTGTGCGTCCTGCACCCCATGAGCGCCGCGGGCGCTCCCTGCACCGTCCATCACGTGGATGGATCGGTGACGCGCGCGCACCTGCCGGAGCACATCTCTCCCGCGCAGCCGTTCCTCGATATCCGATCGATAGAGCACGAGCCTGCAGCCGACACGATCGTTCGCATCTCCTTCGAGGGCGACACGTTCGAGATGGAGGATCATCGGAATTGGAGCGACGCCTCCTTCAAGACCTACTGCACGCCCATCTCCCGGCCCTTTCCGGTCACGGTCAATCCCGGCGACACCCTCGATCAGTCACTACGGGTGGCGATCACGACCACCTCAGATCCTGATGTCCCGCACCATCACGGCGGGCACACCATGCATGTGTCGCCGACGACCTCGAGGTTGCCATCCTTGGGCGTCGTCATCTCGCCATCCGATCTCGAGTCTCCCCAGATTGCCGAACTCGCGGAGCTGTCTCTTGCCCACCTGCATGTCGTCATCGATCCCCGTTCTCCGGAGGCGATCACGGACGTCCAGCGTGCCGCCCGCGCAGCGCGCTCGATCGGCTCGAGACTCCACGTGGCAACGACGTGCGAGAGCCCGACGGATCTCGGGGTCTTCGCTGCCCTCGACCACGACTCCGCTGCGACCATCGAGCGCTGGTATGTCTTCAGCGCTTCGTCAAAGGTGACACCGGATGCCTGGTGTTCGGCCGCTCGCACAGCCCTCGGCGATCTCAGCGCCGACTGGATCCTCACCGGAGGAACTGACCTCTACTTCACCGAGCTCAACAGGGAGACTCCTAGCGAAGGCGGCTTCGACGCCGTGAACTTCTCCTTGAATCCGCAGGTCCACTCATTCGATGACCGCACCCTGATCCAGAATGCCGCGACGCAACGGGTGATCGCAGAGAACGCAGCGCGTATCTCCGGGTCGGTGCCCATCTGCGTCTGTCCCATCACCCTGAGACCTCGATTCAATCCGAATGCCACTGACCCGGAATCGGACGTGAGCAATACTCCCCTGCCCAGCGACGTGGATGCGCGCCAGCGCTCCTGGTTTGCCGCGTGCTGGGCCGCCCTGAGCCTGAAGTACCTGTCAGCACCCGGGACAGTGAGCACCGCCACGTACTTTGAGGCCTTCGGATGGAAAGGCATCGCGGCCGGAGCCGACCCATCACCCGATCCAGAGAACTTCCCCTTCACACCCGGGGAGCATTTTCCCGTCTGGGAGGTCCTGAGCGCAGTCGCGGGCGCATGCGACGCCCACGAGACGACGGCAAGCCGCCCCGAGGAGGTCGATGCGCTGGTCATCAACAGCGGAGAGGGCCATCGGGCCCTGGTGGCAAACTGGACGGACACGGAGCAGACGGTGACCCTCACTGGCGTGGTCCGCACGCAGATTCACGTTCCACCACGATCATTCACCGTTCACGATCTCACCCCTCGGTGACACGTCACCCCTCGATGACACATCACCCCAGGAAAGGAACCTGATGCGCCCAGCTCCCTCTCTTCCACCGGTACCGGACCTGTTCCGCATGAACGGCATGCGAGTGCTGCTCACTGGAGCCGGTGGGGCCATCGGCTCCGTTCTCGCTGAGGCGTTTGCTCAACTCGGTGCCACCGTTGCGCTTCACGACGTGAGCCACGACCGAGTCGAGCCTGTCCAGGCTGCCATCGAAGAGATGGGAGGTACCGCACACACCTTCGCCGCGGACATCTCGATTGCTCCGGAGTGCACCAGGCTGATCGACTCGGCGGCCTCCACCATGGGCGGGCTGGATGTCCTCGTCAACGGAGCGGGAATCAATCGGCGCAAGCCCATCCTCGACGTGTCCGTCGAGGACTTCGACGCCATCACGGACGTCAACATGCGAGCCGTCTTCCTCCTCAGCCAAGCCGCTCATCCGCATCTGAAGGCATCAGCCCATGGCGCCATCGTGAACCTGAGCTCACTCAGCGCGCGTTACAGCTTCAACACCATCTCGGTCTACGCGGCCACGAAGGCCGCCGTCTCCGGAATGACGCGCAGTTTCGCGCGGGAGTGGATCGCAGACGGCATCCGGGTGAACTGCATCGAGCCGTCCGTCGTGCAGACCGAGTTCACCAAGCCGCTCTGGGGTGAGGAGCACCGCTCGCGATGGTTTGAGGACACCACGCCGATCGGGCGACTGGCCCACCCGCAGGAGCTCGTGGGCGCGGTCGTGTTCCTTGCCACGCCCGCATCGAGCTACATCACCGGGCAGTCGATCGTGATCGAGGGCGGCATCCTCAGTGGCGGCGACTGGGACTCCTACGCGGAGACGAGCACCTGACGCTGCTCGCCCAGGCCGCTGATTCCGAGCGTCATCGTGTCGCCGACCTTGAGGTACTGGGGATCCGGCATGCCCATCGCCACTCCCGGGGGTGTTCCGGTATTCACCAGGTCACCCGGCTCGAGCACGACGAACTGGCTGACATGATGCAGGATCGTGGCGACATCGAAGATCATGTCGCGCGTCGACCCCGTCTGGCGGCGTTCTCCGTTGACGTCCAGCCACAGGTCCAGACCCGCCTCCAGGTCCACCTCGTCTGGGGTCACGAGCCACGGGCCGCAGGGGTTGAAGGTCTCGCATGACTTGCCCTTGACCCACTGCCCGCCGCCGCGCTCCAACTGGAAGGCCCGCTCGGAGACGTCGTTGCTGATCGTGAATCCGGCAATGTGCTCCATCGCCTGCTCTGGGGACTCCAGGTACCGACACCGGCGTCCGATCACGACGGCGAGCTCCACCTCGTAGTCGACTCGGGTGCCGCCGCGCGGGAAGTGGACGTCGTCCGTCGGCCCCACGAGGCAGTTCGGATGCTTCGTGAATAGCACCGGCTCATCCGGAACCTTCATATTCGACTCGTTGGCATGATCCACATAGTTCAGGCCGACGCACAGGAGGTAGCTCGGACGCGCGATGGGTGCACCGAGTCGCCCCTCGACGACCGGGAGAGTCGATAGATCCGCCTCGCGAAGGGTCGCCATGCCATTCGAGGCGAAGAACTCCGGAGTGAAATCACCGACCAGGGATGAGACATCCCGAAAGAGGCCGTCCGTTCCCAGGACCGTCGGACGCTCTCGTCCCACGTCACCCACACGAGCCAACTTCATCTCTCACACTCCACTCTTGTCGGCCCCCGATGTCATGAACATTCGAGTTCCGATCTAGTCCAGCAGCGAAAGGTCCCTCACAGCGCCGGTATCCGCCGAGGTCACCATGGCTGCATATGCCCGTAGGGCTGTCGACACCTCGCGCTCGCGATTCGTGGGAGTGAAGGCTGACGGTCCGCGTTCGATCATGGCCGCGCGTCGGCGGTCCAGCTCGTCCTCGGACACGTCGATATTGATCCTGCGCTGGGGGATGTCGATCACGATGGTGTCGCCCTCCTCGACGAGGGCGATCGCACCCCCACCAGCCGCCTCAGGGGAGACGTGACCGATGGACAGGCCCGAGGTCCCACCGGAGAAGCGGCCGTCGGTCACCAGAGCGCACGCCTTGCCCAGCCCCTTGGCCTTGATGTACGAGGTCGGATACAGCATCTCCTGCATGCCCGGTCCGCCCCGAGGGCCCTCGTATCGAATGACGACACAGTCGCCAGCGTCGACGCGACCGTTGAGAATGCCCTCCACCGCGGCTTCCTGGGACTCGAAGACACGTGCGGGCCCAGAGAAGGTGAGCAGCTCCTCCGCCACACCGGCGGTCTTGACGATGCATCCGTTCTCGGCCAGGTTGCCGAACAGGACTGCGAGGCCGCCGTCCTGGGAGAAGGCATGCTCGCGATCTCGGATCACGCCCTCCGCCGCATCGGTGTCGACGGACTCATAGCGGCGATCCTGGGAGAACGCGACCTGCGTGGGCACTCCCCCCGGAGCTGCACGGTAGAAGTCCAGGACATCGGGAGCCGAGGTCTGCGCGATGTCCCACTGGGCCAGCGCGTCACGCATCGTGGGCGAGTGCACCGTCGGAAGGTCGCCGTGCAGCAGGCCCGCTCGATCGAGCTCACCGAGGATTCGCATCACACCACCTGCCCGATGGACGTCCTCCAGATGGACGAGTGGGGTCGATGGTGCGACCTTGCAGAGATTGGGAACCTGATGCGACAGCCGATCGATGTCGGCCATGGTGAACGGCACACCGGCCTCCTGGGCCGCCGCCAACAGGTGTAGCACGGTGTTGGTGGAGCCGCCCATGGCGATGTCGAGGGACATGGCATTCTCGAAGGCATCGAAGGTGGCGATGGAGCGCGGAAGAACGGAGTCGTCGTCCTTCTCGTAGAAGCGCTTGGCGATGTCGACAATGAGTCGGCCGGCCTGCTCGAAGAGCCTGCGACGATCTGCATGCGTGGCGAGCACGGATCCGTTGCCCGGAAGGGACAATCCGAACGCCTCCGTCAGGCAGTTCATGGAGTTCGCCGTGAACATCCCAGAGCACGAGCCGCACGTAGGGCAGGCCGACCGCTCCATCGCCTCGACCTGCTCGTCGGAGTTGTTGGAGTCCGCGGCCTCGACCATCGCGTCGACCAGGTCGACACTCCGCTCGGTGCCGTTCCAGATAACCTTGCCCGCCTCCATCGGGCCACCTGACACGAAGATGGTCGGGATGTTCAGACGCATGGCGGCCAGGAGCATGCCGGGGGTGATCTTGTCGCAATTCGAGATGCAGACCATGGCATCGGCCGTATGGCCGTTGACCATGTATTCGACAGAGTCTGCAATCAGGTCTCTACTGGGCAGCGAGTAGAGCATTCCGCCGTGACCCATGGCGATGCCATCGTCGATGGCGATGGTGTTGAACTCCTTCGCGATGCCACCAGCCGCCTCGATCTCTCGAGCGACCAGTTGACCAAGATCCTTCAGATGCACGTGGCCTGGCACGAACTGGGTGAACGAGTTGACCACCGCGATGATCGGTTTGCCGAAGTCGCCGTCCTTGACTCCGGTCGCACGCCAGAGCGCGCGGGCCCCAGCCATGTTTCGGCCATGAGTGGAGGTGCGAGAGCGATACATCGGCATGAAGGGTCCTCTTCGATAAGCGCGGCTAGACGCTCTCACTCTACGGGGGGCGTCGGGCTCCCGCCCGGTGTCCTGCCGATCAGCGCGCACTTGGGCGTGACACGACTGCCCTGAGCTCCCGGCCCTCGACGAATCTCACGAGCTGTTCCTCGACCAGACGACGGGCCCGGGGCAGGAAGGCTGTCGTGTTGCCGCCCACGTGCGGGCTGATCAGAGCGCCGGTCGCGCGCCAGAGTCGATGGTCGGCGGGCAGTGGCTCGGGGTCGGTCACGTCCAGCGCCGCCTTCAGCCGACCGTCGATCACCTCGTCGGCCAGAGCCTCGGTGTCGACCACGGGTCCGCGGGCAACGTTGACAACCACGCATCCGTCAGGCATCCGAGCTAGCAATTCCGCGTCGACCAGATGCCGTGTCTCAGCCGAGAGCGGCACGGCAAGCACGACGGCATCAGCGTCAGCCACGAGCAGCGGCAGTGCATCGACTCCCTGCACACCCTGCCTCGCCTCACGTCCCACCAGCACCACGTCCACCTCGAATGGCTCGAGTCGAGCCTGGATCGCCCGGCCCACTCCCCCAGCCCCTACGACGATCACACGGCGGTCGGCCAGGGCAGGACGGCGACCGGCCAGCCACGCGCCCGTCGGCATTGCCCGAGCGAACTCGTCCAGGCCACGGAGGGAGGCGATGAGCAGGCCTGCCGCCAACTCGGCAGTGCTCGCGTCATGGACGCCTGCGGCGTTGCACAAGGTCACGCCCGGGGGCAGGTGCGGCAGAACGCTGTCGTACCCCGCGGTGAGCAACTGCACGACCTGGAGGGCAGGCATCTCTCGCATGATCTCGAGACTCGACGTCGGACCCATGTAGGGCGGGACATAGAACGCCACCTCGTCCAAGGACGACACGATCGGGATGGGAGGCCGGTCAGGAGTGACATCACCGGGCAGCATCGCTCCCAGCATTGTCAGCCCTCGACGCCGAGACGCTCCAGCAGCAGACTGCGCACCTTGGCCGCGTCGGCCTGACCGCGGGTGGCCTTCATGACCGCACCAACGATGGCTCCGGCCGCCTGCACCTTGCCACCCTTGATCTTCTCCGCCACGTCGGGCTGCTCGGCAAGCGCAGCGTCGATCGCGGTGAGCAGGGCAGAGTCGTCGCTGACCACACCCAGACCACGGGAGGCGACGATCTCATCGACCGTGCCTTCGCCGGCGATGACACCGTCGAACACCTGCCGGGCAAGCTTGTCATTGAGGCTCCCCTCGGCCAGGAGCTCCTCCACCCGCTTAATGTCGTCCGGCGTCACTCCGAGGGAGTCCAATTCGAGGCCTCGATCATTCGCGATACGAGTCAGCTCGCCAGACCACCACTTGCGGGCCGCGGCCTGGTCCACTCCCGCGGCGATCGTCTCCTCGACAAGCAGCAGGGCACCCGCATTGATGAGCGTCTGGAAGTCGTGATCGGAGACGCCCCACTCAGCGCGGAGGCGTGCCCGCTTGACCGACGGCGGCTCGGGCAAGGTCGCGCGGAGCTCCTCCACCCATTCGCGCGACGGTGCGACCGGGACCAGGTCCGGCTCCGGGAAGTAGCGGTAGTCCTCCGCCTGCTCCTTCGAGCGCCCCGAGGTCGAACGCCCGGTGTCCTCATGGAAGTGCCGTGTCTCCTGGATCACTCGACCGCCGGAGGCAAGAACGGCAGCCTGCCGCTCGATCTCCGAGTGCACGGCTCGCTCAACGGAGCGCAGCGAGTTCACGTTCTTCGTCTCGCTACGGGTTCCCCACGGATCGCCGGGAGGTGCCAGCGACACGTTGACGTCGCATCGCAGTGAGCCCTCCTCCATCCGGACATCGGAGACGCCAAGCCCGCGCATGAGGTCGCGTAGCTCAGTGACGTAGGCACGTGCGACCAGGGGTGCCAGCGAACCGGTTCCCTCGATCGGCTTGGTCACGATCTCGATCAGGGGAATGCCGGCGCGGTTGTAGTCGACGAGCGAGTAGTCGGCTCCATGGATGCGGCCCGTGGCACCGCCTGCATGCGTGAGCTTGCCGGTGTCCTCCTCCATGTGCACACGCTCGATCTCGACCCGGAACTCCCGAGGACCGTCGTCGGTCTCGACCGTGACGTCGAGGTAGCCGTCGAAGCAGAGCGGCTCGTCGTACTGGCTGACCTGATAGTCCTTGGGCATGTCCGGATAGAAGTAGTTCTTCCGGGCGAACCGACACCACTCGGCAATGCTGCAGTTGAGGGCAAGTCCCATGCGGATCGTGGACTCGACCGCCATTGCGTTGACCACCGGCATGGATCCAGGCAGGCCCAGGCACACCGGACACACCTGCGTGTTGGCCGCTGCCCCGAACTCCGTGGGGCACGAGCAGAACATCTTGGAGGCAGTGCCAAGTTCGACGTGCGTCTCGAGGCCCAGCACTGGATCGAACTTCTCGAGCGCCTGTGCGAACGGAATGGTGTCGTGGGTGGTGGTCACAGCTGCGGTGCCTCCTCGATGAGCTGGTGTCCCCAGTGGTCCACAAGCGCGGCTTCAAGCGCGCCGCCCACGCGATACAGGCGGTCGTCGGCCATCGGCGGAGCCATGATCTGCAGACCCACGGGCAGGCCGTCCTCCGGCGCCAGCCCGATGGGAAGGGACATGGCCGCGTTGCCCGCAAGATTCACCGGGATCGTCGCGATGTCGTTCAGGTACATCGCCAGCGGGTCGTCCACCTTGTCACCGATCTTGAACGCCGTGGTGGGGGCTGTCGGCGACACCAGTACGTCGACGTCCTCAAACGCAGCGGTGAAGTCCCGCGTGATCAGGGTGCGCACCTTCTGGGCCGAGCCGTAATAGGCGTCGTAGTAACCGCTGGAAAGCGCATACGTGCCGATCATGATGCGTCGCTTCACTTCGGCACCGAAGCCCGCCTCGCGCGTGAGGGCCATGACCTCCTCGACCGAGCGCGAACCGTCATCACCCTCGCGAAGGCCGTAGCGCATGCCGTCGAACCGGGCCAGATTGCTCGAGGCCTCCGAGGGAAGGATCAGGTAGTACGCAGCGAGGGCGTACTCGAAGTTGGGACAGGACACCTCGACGACCTCGGCGCCCAGGTCCGTGAGGATGGCCACCGACTCCTCGAACCTCTGCCGGACCCCTGCCTGATATCCCTCGCCGCCGAGTTCCCTGACCAGGCCGATGCGCATGCCCCGCACATCCGCCGCGCGAGCGGCGCCGACGATGTCCGGCACCTCGGCACGAATGGAGGTCGAGTCCCGAGGATCATGACCGGCGATGACCGCGTGCAGCAGGGCGGTGTCCATGACCGTTCGTGCACACGGGCCCGGCTGGTCGAGGGAGGAGGCCAAGGCCACCAGCCCGTACCGGGACACTCCGCCGTAGGTCGGCTTGACGCCCACCGTGCCGGTCACCGCGGCAGGCTGCCTGATCGAGCCGCCGGTGTCGGTGCCGATGGCCAAGGGAGCCTCGAAGGCAGCCAGGGCCGCTGCGGAACCACCCCCGGAACCTCCCGGAATCCGCTCCAGATCCCACGGATTGTGGGTCGGACCGTACGCCGAATGCTCGGTAGACGAGCCCATCGCGAATTCATCCATGTTCGTCTTGCCCAGAATGACGATGTCCGCCGAGCGGAGTCGTTCCACAACCGTGGAGTCGTAGGGAGGGCGCCATCCCTCCAGCACCCGTGAACCGCACGTCGTGGGCACACCAGTCATGGTGAGGACGTCCTTCAACGCCAAGGGCACCCCCGCCAGCGGGCCAAGTCGCTCCCCCGCAGCGCGCCGACGATCCACCTCCCGAGCCGATGAGATGGCATCGTCGCTCAGGACATGAAGGAAGGCGTGAACTCGATCGTCGACAGACGCAATCCGATCGAGATGCGCACGCGTGATCTCTTCAGACGAGACCTCGCCCTCGACCATGGCCTGGGCGAGCACGCTCGCGTCCTGGCGAACGAGGTCGCCGTCCATCGTCGCCATCGACTACTCCTCGTCCAGGATGCGCGGGACCCGGAATCGGTCGTCCTCCCAGGCCGGGGCTCCGGCCGCCACGGCCGCTCGGTCAAGACCGGGACGAGCGACGTCGTCGCGATAGACGTTCACCATGGGAATGGGGTGCGAGGTAGGCGGAATGTCGTCACCCGCCACCTCCGCAACGCGCGCGACGGACTGGAGGATCACGTCCAGCTGCCCGGCGTAATGAGCGATCTCGTCGTCGCTGAGCTGCAGGCGGGCCAGTCGAGCCAGATGCTCGACCTCCTCGCGCGTGATGGACGTCATGTCGTCAATCCTAGGGAGCCGTCGATCACTGCATCGGGCGGGCGTGCACCACAGCCGCGGCCAGCCCCTCGTCCAGGAGCGCACGGAAGCCCTCGAGCCCGACGACGGGCACTCCGAGGGCAAGAGCCTTGTCCAGCTTCGAGCCGGCGCTGTCACCAGCGATGACCAGGTCGGTCTTCTTGGACACCGAAGACGCCACCTTGGCGCCTCGACTGGAGGCAGCCTCGCTGGCGGAGTCGCGCGTGAAACCCTCCAGCGATCCAGTGATGACCACGGTGAGCCCGGCGAGGGGCAGCTCCCCCGGATCCACGGCCTCGTCGGCCATGCGAACTCCACCTCGGCGCCACTTGTCGACGATCTCGCGATGCCATGGCTCGGCGAACCACTCATACACCGCCTCCGCGATGGTCGGCCCGATCCCGTCAACGGCTGCCAGCTCCTCGACAGACGCCTCCGCCAGCGACTCCAGGGAGCCGAAGGCCCGCGCGAGGTCAGTGGCGGTCGGAGCACCCACATGCCTGATGGACAGAGCCACCACGACACGCCACAGCGGTCGATCCCGAGCACCTCGAAGATGGTCGAGCATGGACTTGGCATTCTCCGTGAGCTGCCGACCCTCCTCTCCCCTCCCCGGCTCGCGAGTGAAGAACTCGCACAGGAGAAGGTCCTCCTCGCCGATCAGGAAAAGATCCCCCTCATCGCTGATGACCCCGCAATCCAGCAGGGCCGTGGCCGCCTTGTCGCCCAGCCCTTCGATGTCGAGTGCACTGCGACCGGCAACGTGTGCGACACGTTCGCGTACCTGAGCGGGACAGGATCGGGAGTTGGGACAGCGAACGTCCTTGTCCCCCTCCTTCTCAGGGCGCAGCTCACTGCCGCAGTCCGGGCAGCACGTGGGCATGATGAATGGGCGCTCGGTGCCAACTCGATCCTCCATCACGGGACCCAGCACTTCCGGAATGACATCGCCCGCCTTGCGGAGGAACACCATGTCGCCGATCAGCACGCCCTTGCGCACGACTTCGAAGGCGTTGTGCAAAGTAGCCATGGAAACGGTGGAACCCGCGACCTTGACCGGCTCCATCACAGCAAAGGGAGTCACGCGACCCGTGCGCCCGACATTCACCTGAATGTCCAGAAGCCGCGTCCGCACCACCTCAGGTGGGTACTTGTAGGCAATGGCCCACCGCGGGGCGCGTGAGGTCTCGCCCAACTGACGCTGAAGTTCGAGGTCGTCAACCTTGACTACCACGCCATCGATCTCGTGCTCGACATCGTGTCGATGGACGCCGTAGTGCTCGATGAACTCCCTGACACCCTGCGCCGAATCCTGGACGGTGACGCGGTCACTCACGGGCAGGCCAAGCGACTTCAGCAGCGAGTACGCCCCGCTCTGGGTCGTGACCTCCACGCCTTCCACTGCCCCGATGCCATGAACGGTCATTCGGAGGTTGTCGAGGCGCGTGACCGCACGTCCCAGTTCGCGCTCCAGGCGTTCGATGCGACCCTGCGCGCGCGCTCCCGAGCGCGCATCGGAGGTCACCTGCTGCAGTTCGGCCTCCCGCTTGTCGATTCGCTGGCGCAGGGAGCCGGCAGCAGTATTGCGAGGGTTGGCGAACACCGGCAGGGCGAGCTCCTGCTGCTCGGAATTGATCCGCTCGAAGTCCGCCACCGTGAAGAAGATCTCGCCGCGCACCTCGAGTAGTCGAGGGACTGCGCCGCCGCGTGCCGTCAACCGCTGCGGCACCCCAGGGATGAATCGAGCGTTGTAGGTGACGTCCTCCCCCACGCGCCCATCTCCTCGAGTGGCGAGAGTCGTCAAGGCGCCGTCAACGTAGACCGCATCCACCGCAAGACCGTCGATCTTCAATTCACACAGCAGCGATGGCAGGACTCCAAGACCATGTCGAACACGCTCGAACCATGCGTCGAGTTCGTCGACGTCGAAGACATTGTCGAGCGAGTACATCCGCTGCAGATGCTCCACCGGGTCGAACATCTCTGACCGCGTGCCACCGACTGTCTGCGTCGGCGACTCCCCGCTGACGAGCTCAGGAAACTCTTGCTCGAGCGCCAGCAGGTCTGCGTAGAGGTGGTCGTACTCGATATCGGACAGTCGAGGCGCATCGTGCTGGTAGTAGGCAGCGCGGGCCTCGTTGACCTGATCGACGAGCTCCGCCCAACGCTCGCGTGCATCCTCACGCTTCATCACTGGCACCGCCCTGCTCGTCCTGTCGGAGCACTCGACCCACGGCTGCACAGGACTCCAGAGCCGCCCTCACCCAGTCAGGTGTCGCCCCCGCCAGCCCACAGGTGGGCGACACCGCGAGGTGCTCGAGATATCGACCATCCTCCAGCCCCAGACGATGCAGCAGGTCCCGCAATGGCGCGCTCACGGAGGCGTCTGACATCCGCCCCGGACCCGAGGCAGCCACCGAGCCTGTGGAGGGGACGGTGCCCACGATCAGCCCGCGCCCATCCTCGATCAATCGGCCCAGTTCACGCTCGGTGGGTCCATCAGCCGGGATGCGGGTGATGTCAACACTGACGAAGGACGCACCAGCCTGCCGGACGACCTCCAAGGGCGGATCGTCCGCACAGCAGTGCACTCCCGCGACTCCACCGGCGTCCGCCACGGCTGCCAGCACGACCCCCAGCAGCCTCCCAGCCACCTGCGGATCCACGGGTGCGTAGCTCGACAGGCCACTCGCCGTTCCGATCCGACCCTCGAGCACAGAGGCAAGCGCCGGCTCATCCCATTGGACCAGCACCGACGAGGCACCGGGAATGCGCGCGCGCACTTCCGCCACGTGTGCGGCGGCCGCTGCGGCCAGCGCATGGGCAAGGTCGTCAACGGCGCCCTCGTCACGCAGCGCCCGTTCACCCGTGCGGAGCTCGATCGCGGCGGCCAGGGTCCACGGACCCACCACTTGGCACTTCACGGGGCCGCCATAGGCCGCGGCGGTCTGCTGGAGCGCATCGAGATCCTCGCCAAGGAAGGATGAGGCCCGTCGCATCTGCCTTCCCCGGGACCCGCTGATCCGCCACCCTGCTGGCGTTGTCTCCACCCCGAAGGTGGTGTCGACCTCGGCGAGCATGGCTGCAGTGCGCCCGATCATGTCGGCCCCCGGCCCTCGGGCTGGCAGTTCGACGACGTGGATCAGGTCCGGGAGCTCCCCCGCCACGATCCTGGAACTCTCGAGAGCGGACGTCCCGGGCATGGAGCCGACCCCCGTAGCAGCGACCGGCCTCCAGAGGGTCACGCGGACACCTGTCTGCGCGTGGCATCCACCGTGGCCGAACCCACGACTCGGGAGTCGTCGTAGACGACCACCGTCTGCCCGCGCGCGAGTCCCCGCACCGGGCTCATCAGCGTCACGTGCATTCGGCCGGCATCCAGGCTTGCCTGGGCTGGGATGGCCTCACCGTGAGCGCGCACCTGAGCATGGACCGCAACCGGCTCGGCTCCCAACGGGTCTCCGGTCCACGTGGGGCGATCTCCCTCGATGCGGTCGACATCGAGGAGTTCGGGCGATCCCACGCGAACGGTTGAGGTAGCGATGTCCACATCGACCACGTATCTCGGGGCCCCGTCCGGAGCGGGGACCCGAAGGTCGAGACCTCGACGCTGACCGATCGTGAAGGCATGGGCGCCATCGTGGTGTCCCACGACGGCTCCTGAGGCATCGTCGACGATGTCTCCCGGTTCCGAGCCGAGTCGCGACCGCACGAAGGCCGCCGTGTCTCCGTCAGGGATGAAGCAGATGTCATGACTGTCCGGCTTGCGCGCAACCAGCAGCCCGCGCTCAGCCGCCTCATCGCGGATCTGGCTCTTGTGGTCACCGCCGATGGGCAGGAGCGTGTGGGCGAGCTGATCCCTGCCGAGCACGCCCAGAACATACGACTGGTCCTTGTCCGGATCGATTCCGCGATGAAGTTCCGGGCCGGCGGCGCCAGCGCGGATCTGCGCATAGTGCCCGCTTGCCACCGCGTCGAAACCCATCGCCCGCGCTCGGTGGAGCACAGCAGCGAACTTGATCCGCTCGTTGCAGCGAATGCACGGATTGGGCGTACGCCCGTGACGGTATTCGTCGAGGAAGTCGTCGATGACCTCGGCCTTGAAGCGGTCGGACAGGTCCCACACGTAGAAGGGAATGCCCAGCAAGTCTGCGACACGGCGGGCATCACGCGCATCGTCCAGCGTGCAGCACCCACGCGAGCGGCCCGAGGCGGCCGCAGCCTTGGACAGGGCAAGATGAACTCCGACCACCTCGTGGCCGGCATCCACGAGCCTCGCCGCCGCCACCGAGGAGTCCACGCCGCCCGACATGGCCGCAATGACTCTCATGTCAGACGACCTGCGCGTCTATGGCACCGGCACGACGAGCACGTTCCACTGCGCTGGGCAGGGCCGCCAGTACAGCGTCGACGTCCCCCTGGCTCGACGACTCGCTCAGGCTGAAGCGGAGAGAGGACCTCGCCTGCGCCTCGTCACGCCCCATGGCAAGCAGCACATGGCTCGGCTCCGGAATGCCTGCAGTGCACGCCGATCCGGTGGAGCAGTCGATACCCGCAGCGTCCAGCAGCATCAGCAGCAGATCCCCCTCGCAACCGGGGAAGGACACGTGCACATTTCCGGGAAGACGGGCATCCGGACTCATCCCGCGGTCGCCATTGATGCGAGCATCCGGTACCGCCGACTCGATTCCGGCCATCAGTCGCTCACGAAGGGCGATGAGGTGACGGGCGCGGTCGCGCTGCCCCTCGACCGCGTGCCGAACTGCGACGGCGAATGCAGCAATCGCCGGTGCGTCGAGGGTGCCCGAGCGAACGTCGCGCTCCTGGCCGCCGCCATGCAGCACGGGCGTGAGACCAGAGCCTGGATCGACGATCAGTGCACCTACGCCGAACGGACCACCGATCTTGTGACTGCTGACGGTGACGGCGTCCGCCCCCAACTCGCCCAGGTTCATCGGCAGATGGCCCAGCGCCTGCACCGCATCCGTGTGAAAGGGGACTTCGGCTGCTCGACACATCGCTGCTGCCTCAGCGACGGGCTGGACCGTGCCGATCTCGTTGTTTGCCCACATGATCGAGCAGACGGCAACCGGCGGGCCCGACAGCGCGTCGGCAAGCGCATCGAGGCGCACCCGTCCGAAGTCATCCACCGGCAGCCACTCCACGGAGGCACCCTGATCCTGCGCCAGCCACTCGACCGGGTCAAGAACCGCGTGGTGCTCGATAGCCGAGGCGGCGACGACCGACGCACCCGTGATGCGACGGGACTCCCAGTACATCCCCTTGATCGCCAAGTTGTCCGACTCAGTTCCACCCGAGGTGAAGACGACAGCGCTCGGCCTCGTACCGAGGAGCTCGGCGATCGACTCGCGCGACTCCTCGACTATCTGCCGCTGACGACGACCCGCGGCGTGGAGAGATGAGGGGTTCCCGACCTGCCGGGCAACCGACAGCCACGCCTCCTGCGCCTGACCGATCATGGGCGTGGTCGCCGCATGATCGAGATAGACGCGCGCCTCTGCGCTGAAACCGGGCTCCACGACCGACCATGCTAGTGCCAGTCGCGCCGGCCCACCTCGTGGTCAGTTTCCGGTGAACTCAGCCGGCCGCTTCTCCACGAAGGCCTGCATGCCGATCTTCTGGTCGTCCGTCGCGAAGAGCCCCGCAAACCGCACCCGCTCGATGTCCAGCCCCGTGGCAAGGTCGGTATCAAGTCCGCGATCGACCGACTCCTTGGCGGCGCGCAGGGCAAGGGCCGGACCCTTGGCGAGCCGCTTGGCAATCGCCAGTGCGGAGTCGTAGGTCTCATCGTCGGGCACAACAGCGTTGACCAGCCCGATCTCCATGGCCTCCTGGGCGTCAACGTGACGTCCGGTGAAGATCAGGTCCTTGGCCCGCGACGGCCCGACCAGACGGGGAAGGCGCTGTGTTCCTCCCGCGCCGGGAATGATGCCGAGCAGGATCTCGGGCTGGCCGAGCTTCGCGGACTCACCTGCAACGCGCATGTCGCAGCACAGAGCCAGCTCGCATCCCCCTCCGAGCGCATATCCGGTGACGGCGGCCAGCGTCGGCTGCGGGATCCGCGCGACCGACGTGAACGCATCCTGCAGATCAGCTGAGGCCAGCAGCATGTCCTGGTACGACAGGTCGCTCATCTCCTTGATGTCCGCTCCAGCGGCGAACACCTTCGGTCCGCCGTACAGGACGACCGCCCCGATGTCCCTGCGCGTCGCGATCTCCTGGGCCGCCTCTCGGATCTCCGTCTGCATCTGACGATTCAGAGCGTTCATCGGGGGCCGCTGGAGCAGCAGCGTTGCGACCTGATCGGAGACTTCCAGGGAAACGAACTCGGCCATCGAACTACCTCTCGTCGGGCGACACATCAACACAGGTGCGACATCACTTCCCGCGCGAGCCTAGCGACGTAAGACGACCTCGCACTGGCCTGTACCGTGTCGCAGGTGACAGGCCATGGCTCCTTCGGCTGGGACCCCCTCGGCGTCACACCGGACGGGCATGGGGGCGCCAACGTCGCGCTGTGGGCGCAAGGCGCCAGCGAGGTCGAACTGTGCCTGTTCGACGAGCAGGGCCGTGAGACTCGCATCCCTTTGCGTGAGCGGGTCTTCAACGTGTTCCATGCACACATTGCCGACATGCCTGTGGGCACTCGCTACGGGTTCCGGGTCCACGGAGACTGGAATCCGGCAGAAGGACACCGCTGGAACCCGAACAAGCTGCTGCTGGACCCCTACGCCAAGGCGATAGATGGATCCTTCACCCTCGACGCCGCAGTCTTCGGCCACGAAGGCAGCGACGATCTCGTCATGAGCACCACCGACTCAGCGCCCTTCGTGCCGCGCTCGGTGGTGGTCGATGAGTCCTTCGACTGGGGTGACGACACCTCGCCGGGGACAGCCTGGGGCGACACGGTGATCTACGAGACCCACGTTCGTGGAATCTCGATGCAGCACTCATCTGTGCCCGAGCATGAGCGCGGAACCTACGCCGGGCTCGCACACCCCCACGTGATCGAGCATCTGACAACCCTGGGCGTGACGGCGATCGAGCTGCTGCCCGTCCATCACTTCGTCGACGAGACACACCTGCTCGATCTCGGACTCACCAATTACTGGGGCTACAACTCGATCGGCTACTTCGCTCCACACGCTGCGTACTCGTCGCTCGGACCTCGTGGCGGACAGGTGACCGACTTCAAGCGGATGGTCAAGGCCCTGCACGCCGCGGGACTCGAGGTCATCCTCGATGTCGTCTACAACCACACCGCGGAGGGAAACCAGCTCGGCCCGACGTTGTGCTTCCGCGGAATCGACAACGACGACTACTACCACCTCAGGGATGGGCGCTACTACGCCGACTACACCGGCTGCGGCAACACCCTGGATGTGTCCAAGCCACACGTTCTCCAGCTCGTCATGGATTCGCTGCGCTACTGGGTGCTGGAGATGCACGTCGACGGCTTCAGGTTCGACCTGGCCTCAGCGCTCGCGCGTTCATTCCATGACGTGAACATGCTGGGCAATTTCATGACCACGATTCAGCAGGATCCCGTTCTGCGCCGGGTCAAGTTGATCGCCGAGCCATGGGATGTGGGGCCGGGCGGCTACCAGGTCGGCGAGTTCCCGCCCCTTTGGACCGAATGGAACGACCGCTACCGCGACAACGTTCGCGACTTCTGGAGCGGCTCGTCGGGCATCGGTGAGCTCGGGTGGCGACTCTCGGGGTCCGCCGATCTCTACGCATCGGAAGGGCGCCGACCTTTCGCGTCCATCAACTTCGTCACGGCGCACGACGGCTTCACCCTGCACGACCTCGTCTCGTACGACCGCAAGCACAACGAGGCCAACCTCGAGGACAACCGGGACGGCACGGACAACAACCGTTCGTGGAACTGCGGTGTCGAAGGGCAGACTCAGGACCCATACATCCTCGGGCTGCGGCAACGACAGATGCGTAACTTCCTGACCACCCTGCTGCTCTCCACGGGCGTGCCCATGCTGGCCGGCGGCGATGAGTTCGGACGCAGCCAGATGGGCAACAACAATGCCTACTGCCAGGACAATGAGATCTCCTGGTACGACTGGAACTGGTCACCCTGGCAGTCGGACCTGAAGGTCTTCGCCAGCAATGTCCTCAGCCTTCGCAGGCTGCACAGTGCCTTTCGCCAGCGCTTCTTCTTCGAGGGCCTGCCCGTCCTGGCCGGCGGGCCGAAGGACCTCGCCTGGATCGGCACCGACGGGCATGAGCTGCCCCCGGATGCCTGGCATGACTCCCAGGCCCGCACCGTGGGCATGTACCTCGCCGGCGCGAGCCACGGAGCGGATGACTCGGGCACCGTCATACGTGATCAGGCGTTCTTCATGATCCTGCACTCCGGTGACGACGTGGTGCCCTTCACGCTTCCGGGGGTTCCCTATGCGTCCGGCTACCGCACGGTCATCGACACCTGGACCGGCCAGTCCACCGAGTCCGACCCCATCCGCGAGGCCGGAGCGACTGTGGAGATGCAGCCGCGCAGCACTCTCGTGCTGCGCGCCCTCACCCCCGACGTGCGCTGAGCAGTCCGATCGCGTCAGGCGGAGAGTCCGTCCGCCAGCACCGGAACGGACTGCAGCCCCAGTTCCTGCGGTGACGCGAGCCCGCGATGCCGCGGCAGCACACGGACGGTGTACCCGAACGGCCCGTTGCGATCCATCTCCAGTTCGCGGCGGAAGAGCCAGCGGCCCCCGTCGTACTGCTCGACGGCCTCCATGTCGGCAGTCTCGGCCCCGACAAGACGATCATCGGCGTCGACTCGACCGTAGACGACCTGGACGCTGAGGTCCGAGGGCTCCAGAACACCGAGGGACACATACGCACGCACGACAATGCGCCCGCCCTGCATGACGGCGTCGCCGACTCCATCAGCCTCGACGTGATCGATGCGGATGCCGCTCCAGGAGTCGCTGACTCGCGACTTCCAGGCGCTAAGTTCGGTCGCGAGAGCATAGGAGTCGGCCTCGATGGCCCGTGCCGCGGCAGCCGCGGGCGTGTACAGCCGCGTCACGTACTCGCGCAGCATGCGGCTTGCCAGCACCTTGGGGCCAAGCGTGCGAAGGGTGTGCTTCACCATCGCCAGCCAGCGCGGAGGAAGTCCGGAGGCGTCACGCGTGTAGAACGCCGGCGCAACCGACGTCTCGATGAGGGAGTAGAGCGCCTCTGCCTCGAGGTCGTCGCGACGATCCGCGTCGTCGACGCCATTGGCCGTGGGGATCGCCCAACCGTTCTCGCCATCGAACCACTCGTCCCACCAGCCATCCAGAATCGACAGGTTGAGCGCTCCGTTGAGTGCCGCCTTCATGCCGGACGTCCCGCTGGCCTCCAAGGGCCTGATCGGATTGTTCAGCCAGACGTCACATCCCGGGTAGAGAGTGGTGGCCATGGCCATGTCGTAGTCCGGGAGGAAGACGATGCGGTGGCGCACATCCTCAGCATCAGCGAACTGCACGAGTTGCTGGATGAGTCGCTTGCCGCCGTCGTCGGCTGGGTGGGACTTGCCGGCGACGACCAGCTGCACCGGACGTTCCGGATCCGTGAGTAGGGCTCGAAGGCGATCCTGATCGCGCAGCATCAGCGTGAGTCGCTTGTACGACGGAACTCGGCGAGCGAAACCGATGGTCAGGACGTCAGGATCGAGCACCGAGTCGATCCACGACAGCTCGGCCTCGGATGCACCGCGGTGCAGCCAGGACTCGCGCAGTCGGTGCCGGGTCATGGCGACGAGTTCCTCGCGCAAGGCCCGCTTGACCTGCCACCAGTGATCGTCGGGGGTGTCAGCGATCGCCTGCCAGCCCTCGGCTTCATCGATCGAGGCTCCTCCGGCGAGGTCGATGACCTGTCGCGCTGTCCACGTGGGGCCGTGCACCCCGTTCGTCACCGAGGTGATCGGTACATCCTCGTTGTCGAATCCAGGCCACAGCCCCGAGAACATCCCGCGCGACACCTCCCCGTGCAGGAGGCTCACACCGTTCGCCCGCTGACCCAGACGCAGGCCCATGACGGCCATGTTGAAGACGCTGGGGTCTCCCCCGTCGAAGCTCTCTGCTCCGAGCGTGAGAACGCGATCCACCGGCACGCCCGCCGAGGAATTGTCACCGCCGAAGTACTGCGAGATCAGATCGATCGGGAAGCGATCGATTCCCGCCGGTACCGGGGTGTGCGTGGTGAAGAGCGTGCTCGCGCGCGACACCTCGAGCGCCTCGTCGAAACTCATCTCGGGGTTGTCGGCGATCAACTCGCGAATCCGCTCCAGACCGAGGAATCCGGCATGCCCCTCGTTGGTGTGGAAGACCTCGGGCTCGGGGCGGCCGGTGATCCGACAGTACGTCCGCATGGCGCGCATGCCACCAATGCCCAGCAGCATCTCCTGCTGGAGTCGGTGTTCACCGCCTCCTCCATAGAGTCGATCAGTGACCTCTCGTTCCGCGGGACCGTTCTCCTCCACGTCCGAGTCCAGCATCAGCAAGGGCACGCGGCCGACCTGAGCCACCCAGATGCGCGCGGTGAGGGACCGCCCGCCGGGCAGACCGATCGTCACCTTCGCCGGCGAACCGTCGGCCTCCCGCAGCAAGGAGACCGGGCTGCCGTCAGGGTCCGAGACGGGGTACTGCTCCTGCTGCCAGCCATCACGCGAGAGCGTCTGGCGAAAATAGCCCGACCGGTAGAACAGGCCTAGCGCGATGATCGGAACGCCGAGGTCGCTCGCCGTCTTCAGGTGGTCACCCGCGAGAATCCCGAGGCCACCGGAGTACTGCGGCAGCGCTGACGTGATTCCGTACTCAGGGGAGAAGTAGGCGATTCCGCGAGGAGCATCTGCGCCCAGGGTCTGGTACCAGCGAGGAGAGGACAGATAGGCCTGCAGATCCGCATTGGCCTGCTCCACCCACGTCACGAAACCCGCGTCGGCCGCAAGCTCCATGAGTCGGTCACCGGACACCTCGCCCAGGAGCCGGACGGGATCGTGACCGCACGCGTCCCACACCTCGGGATCGATGGCCGCGAAGAGGTCCCTGGTGGGAGGATGCCAGGACCAGCGGAGATTCAAGGCCAGGGTCTCCAGGGCGGCAAGACTCTCCGGCAGGACGGTACGGACGACGAATCGGCGAATGGCTCTCACCCGGGACATGTTAGCGCTTTCATACCCCTCGCAAGGAAGGAGCGGCCACCTTGGTGACGTTATTTTGCATTTTTCGCAATTTCTTGCTCCGAGTTCGGCCAGCGACCACCCCGCACGCCCATCCCTGAGTACGATTGGCGCCCATGGCACGCAAGCGGTCGACGGCCGCGGCTTCGGACGGCCCCGCACACGAGGGTCCCGAGCCCGAGGGCCCCGCGCCCGTCCCCGTCCCCAGCGAACTCTCGGGACGATTCCCCATCACCGATGTCTCCCCCACCAGCCTGAGCGGACGCCGACCGGCAGCTGCGGCAGTGGGCGAGGCGGTGCCGATTCGCGCGACCGCCTTTCGTGAGGGCCACGACAGCCTGGGGGTGACCGCTCTCCTGCACCGGCCCGACGGGTCGCTTGCTCAATCAGTGCGCATGACCTCCGATGGCTCGGGGCTGGATGGCTGGCAGGCCACCGTCCGACCGGACGCGGTGGGCGACTGGCGCTTCACGATCGAGGCCTGGAGCAGTCCTTGGGACTCCTGGCTCCACCGAGCAATGATCAAGATCCCGGCCGGCGTCGATGTCGACCTCGAGTTCACCGAAGGAGCCCTCCTGCTCGACCGAGCCACGAGCGAGCCCTCCCTGCACGAGGATCAGAGGTCCACTCTCCAGGCCGCGGCGAAGGCACTGCTGTCGACGGCCCTGCCGACTCCAGTACGACTGGCGGCCGCCACCGACCCTGCCGTAGGAGCGGTGCTGCGGGCGCACCCGATCCGCGAGGGAGTGACGGCCAGCGGCCCATGGCCCCTGCGGGTCCAGCGCCGACGCGCGTTGGTCGGCTCCTGGTACGAGTTCTTTCCCCGCAGTGAGGGCGCACAGCTGGAGCCGCTCCGATCAGGGACCTTCACCACCGCCGCCGGCAGGCTCGATGCGGTGGCCGAGATGGGGTTCGATGTCGTCTACCTTCCGCCGATCCACCCCATCGGGGAGGTCAATCGCAAGGGGCCGAACAACACGCTGACTCCGGGTCCGGACGATCCCGGCTCGCCGTGGGCCATCGGCTCAGCCGCAGGCGGTCACGATGCCCTGCACCCCGACCTCGGCTCGTGGGCGGACTTCGAGGCCTTCATGGCCCGGGCCGCCGAACTCGATCTCGAGGTGGCGCTCGACCTCGCACTGCAGGCCGCGCCGGACCACCCCTGGGTCGCAGCTCATCCTGAGTGGTTCACCACTCGAGCCGATGGCTCTATCGCCTATGCGGAGAATCCTCCCAAGAAGTACCAGGACATCTATCCACTGAACTTCGACAACGATCCTGAGGGACTCTATGCCGAGGTAGAACGCCTGGTCCGCTTCTGGATGGGCCGCGGCGTCCGCATCTTCCGCGTCGACAATCCCCACACGAAGCCCCTGTGGGTCTGGGAGCGCCTCCTCAGCAGCATCTTCGAGACGGACCCGGACGTCCTCTTTCTCGCCGAGGCCTTCACGCGCCCACCCATGATGCGCGCACTTGCTCAGGTCGGCTTCCAGCAGAGCTACACGTACTTCACGTGGCGCAACACCTCCGAGGAGATTCGCTCGTACGCCTGCGAACTGGCCGGCCCCTCGGCCGCCTTCATGCGGCCCAACTTCTTCGTCAACACTCCAGACATCCTGCCCGAGTTCCTCCAGCACTCGGGGCCTGCCGGCTTCGCCATCCGGGCCACGCTGGCCGCAACGCTGTCGCCCACCTACGGGGTCTACAGCGGCTTCGAGCTCTACGAGCATGTGGCGGTGCGTCCGGGAAGTGAGGAGTACCTCGACTCCGAGAAGTACCAGCATCGCCCGCGCGACTGGGACCTCGCGCGACGGCAAGGGCGCACCCTCGCTCCCTACCTCACCACCGTAAACCAGCTGCGGCGGGAGCATCCGGCCCTGCAGGACCTTCGATCCCTGCGCTTTCACCACACCGACAATCCGCAGATCATCGCGTTCTCGAAGCAGGACCAGGGCGACACCATCCTCGTTGTCTGCACGCTGGATCCCTCTCGTGAGCACGAGGCCACCGTGTCGTGGGACCTCGGCTTGCTCGACCTGCCGACCGATGGGCGATTCGTGGCCCACGATCTGATCACGAACACCACCTGGGCGTGGGGGTCCTCGACCTATGTGCGCCTGTCCCCGTGGGAGCACGTGGCCCACATCATCCATGCGCGTCGACCATGAGCTCCGCTGTGCGTGAGCTCCCGTCGATCATGAGCCCCGAACACGAGGACACCCGATGACCACTTCGCAGCAGCCGCCTCTGCCCGTGTCCGTGCTCGACCTCGACCGACTCATCGACGGGTGGCATCACGATCCACACTCGATCCTGGGGCCGCACCACAGCAACGGAAACGTGACGATCCGGGTGCTCCGGCCCGGGGCGCAGGCCGTCAGCCTGGTCACCTCCTCCGGCGCGGTCAGCATGGATCACGAGCATCGCGGTGTCTGGGTCGCCGTCGTCCCAGGGGATCGAGCACCTGACTACTCGGTGGATGTCACCTACCCCGGGTCCAGCCTCTCCGGTGATGATCCCTACCGATTCCTGCCCACCCTCGGTGAGATCGACCTGCACCTGATCGGCGAGGGTAGACACGAGCAGCTCTGGCAGGTGCTCGGTGCCCATACCCGCTCTTACGAGACCGCGAGGGGCCCGGTGACCGGTGTCTCCTTCGCGGTCTGGGCGCCCAACGCCCAGGGTGTCCGGGTCGTCGGGGACTTCAACTACTGGGACGGCACAGGTCAGCCGATGCGGTCCCTCGGTTCGACCGGCGTGTGGGAACTGTTCATCCCCGGCATCGGTGACGGCACCGTCTACAAGTTCTCCGTCCTCGGCCGCGACGGTGCGTGGCGCGAGAAGGCCGATCCCTTTGCCTTCGCCACCGAGATTCCGCCGGCGACTGGCTCCGTTGTCTTCACCCCCCATCACGAGTGGGCGGACGCGCACTGGCTCGATCGACGGGCCGAGACCGACCAGCACAAGCGCCCCATGTCGATCTACGAGGTTCACCTCGGCTCCTGGCGAGCCGGTCTTGACTACCGCCAGCTGGCGACCGAGCTCACCGACTATGTCGTCGACGCGGGCTTCACGCACGTGGAGTTCCTGCCTGTCGCCGAGCACCCCTACGGGCCGTCCTGGGGGTACCAGGTCACGTCCTACTTCGCCCCCACCTCACGCTTCGGGTCTCCTGACGATCTGCGCTACCTGATCGACATGCTCCATCAGGCTGGCATCGGCGTACTCGTCGACTGGGTGCCGGCGCACTTCCCGAAGGATGAGTGGGCACTTGCGCGGTTCGATGGCACCGCCCTGTACGAGCATGCCGACCCTCGCCGCGGTGAGCAGCCGGACTGGGGCACCCTGGTGTTCGACTTCGGCCGCACGGAAGTGCGGAACTTCCTGGTCGCGAATGCGGTCTACTGGCTCGAGGAGTTCCATGTCGACGGCCTGCGCGTCGATGCCGTGGCATCGATGCTCTACCTGGACTACTCGCGCAAGGACGGGGAGTGGGCACCGAACGAGTTCGGTGGCCGGGAGAACCTTGATGCGGTCAAGTTCCTGCAGGAGTTGAATGCGACCGTCTACAAGCGTGTCCCCGGTGTCACCATGATCGCCGAGGAGTCCACCGCTTGGCCGGGAGTCACCCAGCCCACCTTCCTCGGCGGTCTGGGCTTCGGCTTCAAATGGAACATGGGGTGGATGCACGACAGCCTCGAATACATCTCCCATGAGCCGATCCATCGGCAGTATCACCACAACGAGATGACCTTCTCGATGGTCTACGCCTACAGCGAGCACTTCATCCTGCCCATTTCCCACGACGAGGTGGTGCACGGAAAGGGCTCCCTCGTCGCTCGGATGCCCGGCGACCGGTGGCAGGAGCTGGCCAATCTGCGCGCCTACCTCGCCTTCATGTGGGGGCACCCAGGGAAGAAACTGCTGTTCATGGGATCGGAGTTCGGCCAGTCCGATGAGTGGTCCAGCGAACGCAGTCTCGACTGGTGGCTGCTGCAGTTCCCCGAGCACGCCGGGGTGCTGCAGGTGGTCTCGGACCTCAACCGCCTCTACGCCGCCACCCCCGCGCTCTGGCAGCGCGACGACGACCCTTCCGGCTTCGAGTGGATCGACGCCAACGACGCCGGCTCAAACTGCTTCAGCTGGGTGAGATGGGATGACGACGGTGGCTGCGTTGCCGTGGTGTCGAACCTGTCCCCTGTGCCACGGGAGGGCCACCGGATCGGACTGCCCATGGCCGGCGTGTGGACCGAGGCGCTGAACACCGACGCGGCGGCCTACGGCGGATCAGGCATGGGCAATCTCGGCGCCGTGACCGCCGACGAGACCCCGTGGCACGGTCGACCGGCTTCGGCCGGGATCGTCCTGCCCCCATTGGCGACGGTCTTCCTGCGCTACGAGGGTTAGGGGTCGATCCTCGCGATCAGAAGAGGGCGCTCGCCAGTGCAGTGCGGGCGCGCGGCACTGCCGGATCATCACCGGCGATCATGAAGAGCTCCAGGACTCGAGCCCGGGCACGCTCGCGATCGTCACCTGCGCTCTCGCGAACGGCCGCGATACCGAGGTCGAAGGCCTCCTGCCAGTCTCCTCGAAGAGCAGCAAAGTCGGCCCGGACCTGAAGGTCGGCGTCCGGTGCGTCCGTCGCCACCTCCGTTCGCGCGTACAGCTCCACCAGAGCACGCCCGGCGAGCGCGTCCTGATCGGCCGGCTCCGAGGCGAGGATGGTGTCGTAGGCCGCTCGGGCTGCCGCCCAGTCCCCCGCCTCGATCGCCGCATAGGCCGCCTCGAATCTCGGATCGATCGGCTCCGGTACAGCCTCCTCGGTTGGGGCTGGCTCTGACGCGACGCTCCCGGTGACTCCCTGCTCGGCCGCAACTCGCAGCAACTCGTCGAGATACTGCCGAATCTGCGTCTCCGGAAGGGCTCCTTGGAACAACGGCACTGGCTGCCCCTTGATCACCGCAAAGACCGACGGGATCGACTGCACCTGGAAGGCCGCCGCGATCTGCTGCTCGGCGTCGACGTCGACCTTCGCGAGGACCCACTGGCCGCCACTCTCGGCCGCCAGCTTCTCCAGGACAGGTGACAACTGCTTGCAGGGTCCGCACCACTCGGCCCACAGGTCGAGGACGACTGGGACGGTCATGGACTGCTGGATGACGGACTGCTCGAACGTGGCCGTCGTGACGTCGATGACCACACCGGGTGGGGCGGCAGCCAGAGCGGCCGAGGCCTTCTGCTGATTGCTCTTGTTCGCGGCGAGGGCACCGAGATCGACGGCACCACGGGCATTGAAGGTCGAGGACATGACTCCATTGTGTCTCATGGCACTGCATGGCTCGACCCAGCCGTGGACTCCAGTAGGGGTCATCGGCGGGTTCTGCTTCGCCAAGGGCCGCCAACCCCCACAATTGGCCAATGCATGTCTCCGCCAAGGCCGACTACGGCATGCGGGCCCTCCTGGTGCTGACCCAGGCTCATCGGGAGGAGCCGACGCGGCTCGTCAAGGGTGACCACATCGCCCAGAGCCAGGGCATTCCGGTGAAATTCCTCGAGGGGATCCTGCGGCAGCTGCGCCAGTCCGGCATCGTCGCCAGCCAGCGCGGCGCTGAGGGGGGCTACCGCCTCGACCGAGACCCCGCACAGGTGTTCATCGCCGATGTGGTCCGCGCCCTCGACGGCCCGCTCGCCGCCGTGCGGGGCCAGCGGCCCGAAGAAGTCGACTACGCCGGCGCATCCGAGCATCTCGGTGAAGTGTGGGTCGCCCTCCGCGCAGCCATGCGCCACGTCCTCGAACGAGTGAGCCTCGCTGATGTCGCGGCCGGAACCTTCCCTGCCGACATTTCCGAACTGCTCGCCGAGCCTGGGGCCTGGCTCCGGCGGTGACCGCGCACCACGACGCTCAGGGGCGAATGGTTACCTGACGCACGAGGTCGTCGGCCGCGGCGTACGGATCCAGGGTTCCCGCCGCCACCTGCGCTGCGAGTTCTTCCAGCGTTGACTCAACGGACTCCATCAGCCGGGCGCGCAGGGTAGCGAGCGCCAAGGCCTCGATCTCATCGCGCGCTCGGTCGCGCCGGCGCTGGTCGCCCGCTCCAGAATCCTCTAGCCATCGCGCATGCGCGTCGATCGCCGCAAGCAACTCGGGCAGTCCCTCGCCCGACACGGCCACGAGCGGCAGCACCGGGGGCCGCCAGTCCCCTCCCTGAGTCATCGCCAGCATCGATTGAAGTTCGCGTACGGTGCGTTCGCTTCCCTCGCGATCAGCCTTGTTGACGACGAATACGTCGCCCACCTCCAAGATGCCCGCCTTGGCAGCCTGGATGCCATCTCCCATACCCGGCGCGACGAGTACGAGCGTCGTGTCAGCCATCGCCGCGATGTCGATCTCGGACTGGCCCACCCCGACCGTCTCGATAAGCACGTCGTCGAATCCCGCGGCGTCGAGAACACGGAGGACCTGCGGCGTCGTGGCCGCAAGGCCGCCCAGATGACCTCGCGCCGCCATCGAACGGATGAAGACGCCCTCATCCGTCGCGTGATCCTGCATGCGGATGCGGTCGCCCAGGAGTGCCCCCTTGGAGAAGGGCGACGACGGGTCCACGGCAAGCACGGCCACGCGACGACCCTGCGATCGGAGTGTCGAGATCAGCGCACCCGTCGTGGTCGACTTGCCCACTCCGGGAGCCCCGGTGATGCCGACGACCCGCGCATGCCCCGGGGCCGCCAGAAGGCGCAGCGCCTCGGGGGCCTGGGGGCTGGCATCCTCGATCAAGGACAGCAGCCGTGCCACGTCGCGGTTGCGCCCGTCGCGGGCTCCCTCGACCAGTGCACTGATGTCATGCCCCATGACCACGCCTCACTGTGACCACCGCCACGCTGGGGATCTCCGCGCCCCCCTGCCCTGACTTCGTCACGACTGACAACATAGCCGCATGGATTCCCTGCTGACACGCATCGACCACGTGGGCATCGCGGTGGTGGACCTCGACGCCGCCGTGGAGTTCTACGCCAAGGCCTTCGGACTCACCAAGGTGCACGAGGAGATCAACGAGGAGCAGGGAGTGCGTGAGGCAATGCTTGCTGTCGGGGACTCCGGCTCCTGCATCCAACTGCTCGCGCCGCTGAATCCGGAGTCGACCATCGCCCGCTTCCTGGACAAGTCCGGCCCGGGGATTCAGCAGATCGCCTACGGCGTCGATGATGTCGAGGCGGCAGCCGCGTCCCTGCGCGACTCCGGTGTCCGTGTCCTGTATGACAGAGCGAAGACGGGCACCGCAGGATCTCTGGTTAACTTCTGCCACCCCAAGGACTGCGGCGGAGTGCTCGTGGAGCTCGTTCAGTCAGCCGCCGAGGAGGCACACTGATGGACCGCATACGACAAGCGATTCTGACGGGCGCGGACGCTGAGACGTTTGCGGAACTGCCGATTCCGGACACGTACCGGGCCGTCACGATCCACAAGGACGAGCAGGACATGTTCGCCGGGATGGAGAGCCGCGACAAGGATCCCCGGCAGTCCCTCCACGTGGAGCAGGTGCCCACACCGGAACTTGCCCCCGGCGAGGCCCTGATCGCTGTCATGGCCTCCTCGGTGAACTACAACACCGTGTGGACGAGCATCTTCGAGCCAGTGAGCACCTTCGGCTTCCTCGAGCGTTACGGCCGCACCCACCGGGATGCCAAGCGGCACGACCTTCCCTATCACGTGCTCGGGTCGGATGCGTCCGGCGTCGTACTCCGCGTCGGACCAGGCGTCAACGCCTGGAAGCCCGGCGACACCGTGGTCGCGCACTGCCTCAGTGTCGAGCTCGAGTCGCCGATGGGTCACAACGACACCATGCTCGACCCGGAGCAGCGGATCTGGGGCTTCGAGACGAACTTCGGCGGACTGGCCGAACTGGCCGTCGTGAAGTCCAACCAGCTCATGCCCAAGCCGGCACACCTCACCTGGGAGGAAGCCGCCTCGCCCGGGCTGGTCAACTCAACCGCCTACCGGCAACTGGTCTCTCGCAACGGCGCCGGCATGAAGCAGGGCGATGTCGTCCTCATCTGGGGTGCTTCCGGTGGCCTGGGCTCGTACGCCACCCAGTACGCACTCAACGGCGGCGCGATCCCGATCTGCGTCGTGTCGAGCCCGGAGAAGGCGGACATCTGCCGCGCCATGGGGGCGGAGCTCGTCATCGATCGCAATGCCGAGGGGTACAAGTTCTGGAAGGACGAGAACACACAGGACCCCAAGGAGTGGCAGCGCCTGGGCAAGAAGATTCGCGAGCTCACCGGCGGCGACGACGTCGACATCGTCTTCGAGCACCCGGGCCGCGAGACGTTCGGTGCATCCGTGTACGTCACGCGCAAGGGCGGCACCATCGTGACCTGTGCTTCGACCAGCGGCTTCATGCACGAGTACGACAACCGCTACCTGTGGATGAATCTCAAGTCGATCGTCGGAAGTCACTTCGCGAACTATCGAGAGGCCTTCGAGGCCAACCGGCTCATCGCGAAGGGCATGATCCATCCCACCCTGTCCAAGGTATTTCCCCTCGAGGGAGCCGGACAGGCCGCCTATGAGGTCCACCGGAACGCGCATCAGGGGAAGGTCGGCGTCCTTGCCCTCTCCCCAGAGCCGGGTCTCGGCGTCACCGACCCCGAGCTGCGGGCGCGCGTGGAACCCGAAATCAACAGGTTCCGTAACGCCTGAGTGCGCCACCCCCCACGTAGCATGGGGCTGTGTCCCTGAGCCCCGCTGCGTCTGCCGGCTCGGTGCCCTGGCTGCTCGATCGCGGCCGAGGCAAGGGCGAGATGGGCTACCTGCCCGGCCTCGACGGCGTGCGTGCCTTGGCCGTCCTGGGGGTACTGCTCTACCACGCTGACCTCACCTGGATCTCTGGCGGCTTTCTCGGTGTTGACGTCTTCTTCGTTCTCAGCGGCTTCCTGATCACCTCACTGCTGCTGGAGGAATTCGACCGATCCGGTCGTATTGCATTCGGACGCTTCTACCTCGGGCGCGCCCGGCGCCTGCTGCCCGCATTGATCCTGATGCTCGTCGTCGTCTCGGCCGTCGTCGCGATCTTCTTTCGCGATGCCGCCGCCTCACTACGGGCGGATGTCGTCGCGTCCATGCTCTATGTCAACAACTGGTGGTACGTGCTCAACGATGCCTCCTACTTCGAGTTCATCGGCAGACCCCCACTCCTGAAGCATCTGTGGTCGCTGGCGGTCGAGGAGCAGTTCTACCTCGTGTGGCCACTCATGGCGTTCGTTGCGATGAGAGGCGGTGGGCGCGCGGCGGTGCGCTGGCTGGCCCTCGGCCTCGCTGTCGCCTCCACCGCGTGGATGATCGTGCTGTCGGTGTCGAACGGCTTCCCGGAGTACGCGGATCCCAGCCGCGCCTACTTCGGGACTGATGCCCACGCCATGGGTCTCCTGGTCGGTGCTGCTCTCGCCACCTTCTGGCGTCCCGGCCGCCTGCGGGCCGATATTCCCGTCATCGCACGGTGGCTCCTCACCAGCATCGGCTTGGCCGCCCTGCTGACCGTGGTGGGCTTCTTCCTCTTCGTCGGCGAGTTCAGTCCCTGGATGTACCAGCGGGGCGGATTCCTCGCCCTCGCGCTCGTCGTGGCACTGCTCATCGCCATGGCGACACATCCCGCTTCGCGCCTGGGCCCCTGGATGGGCACGCAGCCGTGGCGGTACCTGGGCCAGCGCTCGTATGGCCTCTACCTGTGGCACTGGCCCATCTTCATGCTCACCCGCCCCACCCTCGACGTTCCCCTTGATGGCCTTCCCCTCCTCGCACTGCGTCTCGGGCTGACCATTGGAGTTGCCGAACTCAGCTACCGGTTCGTTGAGATGCCCATCCGACGCGGCGCGATCGACCGATGGGTGCATGCATGGCGTACGGCGACAGGGCGGGCCCGGCGCCGCATGACGCAGCAGGGCACCGTCATCGCCACCCTGGCCGTGGCCATCATCGCTTCGCTCACCATCTCCCTCGTCGCAGCGCCCGCACCCGACGCGCAGGAGGCGCTCCCCGAGGATGTCGCCGTGGCACTCGGCCTCGACGATGGCGGACCGACGGAAGTGTCACTCGATGATCCAGAGTCACCGGGGATGACCGACACTCCGATCGCCGGCGGCCCGACGCCGTCCCCCAGTCCCGAGGGTGATGGCACCCCCGGGACCGATGCCAACGGCCGCGTCAGCGCCATTGGGGACTCGGTCATGCTCGGGGCCCGTGAGACTCTCAAGGACGTCATTCCCGCGACCAAGGTCGACGCTGCCGTCTCGCGCTTTCCCGGTGCCTTCATCGGAAAGCTCAAGCGATATGTCAACAAGGACAAGCTCGCCCCCACGGTCGTCATTCATGCGGGAACCAACGGAGTCATGCCCGAGTCGATGCTGCGAGAGATGCTCGACATTCTCAGCGAGTCCCCACGCGTTGTCGTCCTCACCACCAACATGCCGCGAAGCTGGCGTGCTCCGAACAACAAGGTGATCAAGGGTGTCGTGCCGGACTACCCCAATGCCGTGCTCGTCGACTGGTATGCCGCGTCGAAGGACCACCCGGAGTACTTCGCCTCAGATGGCATCCACCTCACCCCGGCTGGAGCAAGGGCCTACGCGAAGCTGATCAAGAAGGCGGTCTATGCCCCGGTGACGGAGTCGCCTACCGCCTCCTGAAGCATCATCCCGCCGGGAACGTCTCACCCAGGATGTCCTCGTCCGTCTGGGTCGCCGGCGGGAACGGCTCCGCCAGACCGGAGCCGAGATCCGCCAGCGCCTCCGTGGGTATCTGATTGACCCGGACGTCGGTGTTGGGCAGGGCGATTCCCAACGCCACCCTCAGTTCTGCCGGGGCCGTCTCCGCGCCGCCGGCAAAGGTCACGAGGATCGCGTCGGCCTTCTGCGTCACTCCCAGCACGGCGACGTCCGGGATACCGGCGGCCCACTGCTCGGCGGCCCCACGGGCGATGTCCAGCACCGAGGGCTCCTCCACCGCCTCCGGCACCGATTGCGTCCAGGAGATGCTGATCTCGGGCCGGATCCCCAACGCGTCCTCGATCGCATCAGCCAGCGAGGCGACCTCGCCCGGCGCCTCCGGCCCGCGCGTGTCCGCGATGATCGTTCCGTCGGTCGACGACAACCCCGTCAGCGCAAGACCGCGCTCGGCCAGCCACGCCTCCACGACTGGTCGCGCGCCATCGAGAGGCACGTCGGGAACCGGCACTGGTTCGTCGCCATTGCGCACCGGGAACCATTGCACGGCAGCGGATATCGGTCGTCCAAAGGCAGCGATCAAGTCGCTGGTGAGAACAGACGTCGAACCCGGCGGTACCGGTCCGGACACCTCGACCGTGACCGTCGAGTCGCTGACCGTCACGGCTTCCAGGGAATCAGCAGAGTCGGGGCCCAGCCAGTTCACGGCGGTCTGAGTTGCCAGCCGGAGAGCCGATGCATCCGCAACTGACGCCGCGAAACGCGATCCGAGGAGCAATGCGAGTAAGGCGACCGGAACGGTCACGAGGACGATGCTCAAGACGAACCGAATGGGTGAGTGACGACGCTGCCGCGCGGGGACGAAGCCCGTGACGATGAACACGATCGATGCCGCGAGCATGATGCCGAAGAGGTTGGCCGCGAAGAGCAGCGCGGCGCCCCGGGCCAGCCCCGGTTGGTCCAAGCCCAGCAGCACACCCACCGCGGCCAGTGGTGGCACCAGGGCTACTGCGACCGCGACACCCGGCAGCGCCCCGGAGACATCGCGTCGCACCGTCGCATAGGAGCCGGCCGCCCCCGCGGCCAGAGCCACGACCAGATCGCGGATATCAGGACTTGAACGCGACAGCAGCTCCGCGGGCAGCCCGGAGTTCGCCAAGGGAACGAACCTCGCCAACGCCCACGCCACCGCGATGCCACCGATCACGGACGCGCCGACGATGGCGGTCGTGGCCAGTAGCCGCGTGCCCCACCCCATCGTGATGGATGCCGACATGCCCATGATGGGCGCCATGAGCGGAGCAATCATCATGGCTCCGATGACCACCGCCGTCGAGCCCATCAGCAGGCCCATGGTCGCGACGATGATGGAGAGCATGAGCAGCACTGAGTACTGGCCCACGATGCGCCGCGAGGGACGGAGCATCAAGGCGTCCATCGCCGATCGCCGATCCTCTGCCGACAGCGTCATCCGGTGGACGGGGCGTCGATGATCGGACGTCGCCTGCTCCGTAGCCGCGGTCATCGGAAACCCTTCACCTCAGGTGGGTCGTTCCCCTCGTCAGCGAACGGTACCGAGGAACGCGAGGAGTGCCTCGCTCACCCGCTCGGGAACCTCCACATTTGCCAGATGGCCCGCCTCGGGCACGCACACCGCAGTCGACTGAACCGAAGCTTCGATCATCAGCCGCTGCTCTGCCTCCGGGCTCAGAGTGTCCTCGTCCCCCCACAGGACCAATCGCGGGAGGTCGACGTTCGCCAAGGTAGCCAGTGAGTCCGGGCGCTCTGCCATCGCTCTTTGGTACCAGGCCACCGTGGCCGCCGGAGCCTCCCCCAGCCATCCGCGCACGGTCGAGACAACCTCCGGACGCCTCGCGAAGGAGGTGGCACCCAGCAGCCCGGGCAGGACGGCCTGCTCCAGGACGCGCGCTGTGTCGTCGGGCGCCGCTTCGCACAGCCGAGCCAGCCGCTCGCGGTTCCCTCTCGCCTCCAAAGAGTCCGCGCTGGCCTTGGTGTCGCACAGCGCGACGGAGCGCAGCCGGCCCGGGTGGCGGCGGATCAGGTTCAGGGCCACATAGCCACCCAACGACACGCCCGCCACGTCGACCACCGCGATGCTCTGCGCATCCACGTGCGCGATGACGTCATCGGCAACGGCATCCAGGCTTGGCGAGCCTGACGGTAGAGGCGTCCCCGCGAATCCGGGAAGATCACAGGCCAGCACCCGCCGCCCGGCACCCTCGAGGGCCTCCACCTGCGGCTGCCACATGCGCGAATCGCAGGGGAAGGCATGCAGCAGGAGCACCGGCGGCTCAGTCAGCGCGGGCATCACCGTCACCCGAGATCACTCCATCTCTCCATCGGGCCATCCCACATCTCCGGCAGCGGACCGATCCCCGGGCGAACCACGGAGACGATCTCGTTGAGCACCGCTGTCACATGCCTCTCGCCCACCCACAGGTGCTTCGCCCCCGGCATGGCCCTGATGTCCGCCTGCGGAATCCGTGCAAACCTTCGCCTGGCCTCCTCGGGGATCAGGTAGTCGTCGAACTCCGGCACCAGGCACACCAGGGACCT
>Ga0255771_1000029_pt1 | contig 121727 bp, 77 predicted proteins | sample 011ome_19_FD_179969 | JGI IMG/M metagenome (GOLD analysis project Ga0255771, IMG submission 179969) | Coastal salt marsh microbial communities from the Groves Creek Marsh, Skidaway Island, Georgia - 011510BT metaG (version 2) | ecosystem: Environmental > Aquatic > Marine > Intertidal zone >...
CGAGTAATAACTCCTGTGTGTATATATATACGTAATAACAAACGCTTTTGATCGGAGCGATAAATTCTTATAATCTATTCTGTAAATGATAATATGTTGTACACCTGTCTCTCTCTCTCTCTCTCTCGTTCTACCGATGCGCCAAAGTCGAGAGCGCAAAGGCACCGTTTCGTCCGGCGAAGTCTTTTCAGATTTCGGACGACGCTGTAAACCCAGAAGCGCTCTCTTTTAAACTTTCTTCATCGTGAAACAGTCTCTCTCTTTTTACTTGGCTTCAGTCGCCACCGGTTCCTTTTTGATTGGATTGACGGGTTCGCTCGCCGCCTGCGCTCCCCCTTGTTGTTGCGCGTGCATCGCCGCTTGCGCCGTCGGCAAACTTTGCAACAACTGCAACGTCATCTTTTGCACGTACGCGTACGCCATCTTCGAGTACGAGAATATGACGTCCCCAACTTTCGCCTGCGTCTCTTCAATTTTACGATCGATCAACCCCTCGTGTTTCGATAACGTCGGCGCGACGAACTTATCGTAAATATACAACGCGCCTTGCGACTTCGGGTGCCACAAGTACACCACGAAGGCGACTTTCGCCTCGTGGTACAACGGGAGGAAGAATAAAAACGCGTCCGTGATGCGTTCGAAAACTGTGAACGTGGCTAAAACGAGCCAGTAAATGCACCATCCGCGGAGCTTTTCCGGGGACTTTTTGTGCATCTCTAACGCCTGCGTATGAATATCGGAAAAGAACACGTTTAAGAAGTTTACGCGGTCAGTACTCGTCTCCCCCTTTTGGAAAAATCGGATCGTCGCGCAAAAAATCTTTTCCAACACGACTTTTAAATTGTTCTCTCGCGTACCTTAAAACATAAAAACAGAGGGTACAAGTACGCGAACACGCACACGAGCATCGTGCTCAGGTAGTTGCCGATCATGCTGATTTTGTTGTAATCTTTAAATGTATTGCGTGTGTTTAAGGACAAGAACAAAAGAGCGAGAGAGGCGAGTGATTTTTGAAGAGATGTTTTTGTCTCTTTCGTGGCAGTCTGGCAGCGTTTTCGAATTTTCTTTTCCCCCTTAAATATTTTTTCAACTCTCTTCCTTTTCTCGAGTAACGCCTTTTTTTTTTCACATCAGATCTCTCGTCTTTGCGCTTCACATTCGTAGTAGAGTCGTATTCCCCATATATATATATGTACTAAAGCGGTTGCTGTTTTGATCATCACGAGTGACATGGAGGCGCACGAGTCGTTTCTGAGTTCCCGACAAAAAGGAGGAGGATTAGGAGCAACGCGAGAAGGAACGACAACAACAACAACGACGACGACAAAGAAAAAAGAGATTTTAAAACTCTGCTCGGAGAGTTTACATCGTCGAAGATTCGAGGACGTGTTGACGCTCACCAGCGGGTTGTTTAAGAAGAAGAAGAACAAAAAGAAGGAGAAAAAAGAGGAGGAGAAGGAGAAGAAAGCGTTTCAAGTGTGTATACACGTCGCGCGAGCGCGAGCACACGCGTCGTTGCAACAGTTCGAGGAGTGCTTGAAAGAATGTAACGAGATCTTACAAATGAAACCAAATCTGGCCGTGGCGAATTGGTTGAAAGCGAAAGCGCTGATCGGGTTAGGCGGCGCGTACGAGGCGAGGATTTATTTGTACAAGTGCCGCAGAAGTTTAAGCATTTCTTCGAATACTACTAAAAGTGCGAATGAAAAGCAGACGAGCAAGAGAATGAATGAAAACGACGAGCTCGAGGTGGAGATTGAAGCCGTCGAGGAGACGTGCAAACACGCGTTGCCGGACGATCCGGAGTTGCGCGTGGAGAAGCGCGGAGGAAATAAGCGAGGGTCAAAGAAAAATGTGACGGTCAAATCGAAGAAGAATGAGAAAGGAGACGAGGATGACGAGGCCGAGGAAGATGAAGAAGGGGAGGAGATTTACTTAATCGAAAACGAGAAAACGGACGACGACAAAGAGGAAAAGACGAGCGCGGATGTGACGAAGTCCTCGATGACGTCGTGGGCGGACGAAGTTGAGCAGGAACAGACGGAAGAGGAAGGACGCGGAGAGATTCCGTTCATCGCCTCTATCCCGATGGTATCGTTCGTACACTTGGCGATTGAAAACGACGACGCCAAAAAAGACTGCTTAGACTCGCTGAAGAAATACGGGTCGGTGCGCGTGGCGATGCCGGACGAGGCGTTTGACATTTCCCTCGGCGAAACGTTAGCGAAAGTCATCGAGTGTTTTGAGAGCGAATATTACGAGAGCGACGACGTTGAGTTCTTTGCGCCAGCTTGGGAACTGAATGTTGACGAAGAAGAAAACGTCGTCGAAGAGAAGCAAGTTGTCGTGGTAGAAGAAGACAAAAAAGAAGAAGACTTGGCGGAGAAGAGCGAGGGATATTTGTCGTACGCGAATATTGCCAAGAAGAACGCGCGATTGCGAAGCAACGGTTTCAACGCCACAGAATCAAAAGCGAACGAAACTAGTATGTTCCCTCCTTTGAGCTTAAAGAATGACAAACTCGAGCGCGAGTGGAACGAACCTCCAGCAGAAGAAGATGCTGATCCTCGTCCCGCCCGCCGACGGGAAACGAAGTTTCCGAGTGAAAGTTTCGGCACCGCCGTGGCCGACGCGACGCAAATTCTCGAAATGGTCGCCATGCGCGTCGTCAGAACCGTCCTTCGACAATCGTTTCAAGATATTCACGAAGAAAAACGTCAATTTCACTCGATATTCAATAATCTCGAGGGCCCTTCGGAGGAGTTTCTCGAAAGCCAGCGCAAGCGTAATACAAACGCTCGCGAAAGCTTCATTTTACGCGCGCAATCCGGCACGCTCATCACTCGAGACGACGACGACGATTCAGACGATTCAGACGAACGCAATCCCTCGAGTACATCTGAGAAAGAATTCACCGAGCACCAAAATCTCTTCCTCACCTGCGATTGGCTTTACGACGCCTCCCTCGCCTCCGACGCGAAGAAGAGTAAGCGCCGGACCAAAGGCGAACGTCGAAAGGCGGCGGCGAAACCTTCGCAAAAGTACTTCACCTCAAACGTGGAATTAGACGGACCGATAATCCATTTCACCGTCGGTCCTGCGTTGCGAAAGAAATACGCTTCCGTCTTTTCTCTTTCGGCATCCGATGATGAGGATCCGAAAGGGTATAAAAAAACCGTTTCTGATGGTAAAAGACTCGTCCGTTTCTCGCTTCGCGACGAATAATACTACTACTCAAAATCTCGATTTCTTGCGCATAAATGGTGTACAAAATCAGGCTCTGTGTAGTGAGACGTTTCTGCGTCGCACATGCTCGCTTACAGACGATCAAAGGGTTTCCTCGCTTAAAGCAAAAGTTCGACGTTGTTTCGCGACATATATGCGCAGTTTGAAAATCTAAATTTAGCACAAAAAGTCTCACAAAAAAATACAAAAATACGCGAAGAATATAAATAAAATGGTGGTCGTTTCCTCTTCATCGTCGTCGTCGTCGTCGTCGTCGTCGTCGTCTAAAATCACCGCCAGTATTCGTAAGATAGACGCTATTTTGGATCGGAACGACTTTGACGTCTGCGCTTCTTCTTTGTCTTCTTCTCTCGCGCTAAGAAAGAAGGCGGCGAGTAAAAATGTTGTAAAAAGAACAACGAACACACCGTCGCCTTCGTTGCGATGCGTGAGCTCACAAACGCGCGATTGGCTCGCGAAGAGGAAGAAAGTGGTGAAACGAACGCTCACGGACTCGAAAAGAGCGCAGTTGCAAGAACTGTTCTCGGCGCTCGATTCCGACGGCGGTGGGGAAGTTGAATTCGAAGAGTTTGCGTTAGCGTGGAAAATGATGGCGGGAGACCGAGAGGAATCGGCGACGATTGCAAGGAGAGCGTTTAAGGAAATCGACGTCGATGGGAACGGGACGATGGATTTTGAGGAGTTTGCGAGGTTAATGTTGGATTTGGAGGATGGGAGAGGGGCGGTGACGTCCGCGGCGAACGATCCGACGTGCGGCGCGATGTTAGCGAGGTCGGCGAGGTCCTTGAGAACGAGGAAGGTAGTGGATGAGTTCATCGAGACGTTTAGCAAGAACGACGATAAATATAACGCGTGGTTTAACGAAGAAGAAGAAGACGACGACGGCGAAGAGGAGAATACCGGGGTTAGCGATAAAGGGGTAGAAATGAACACTCGGACGACTCCTCTCGCCGACGCGTCGCGAAAACAAAGTTTCCTCCTTCCCGCCGGTGCCGGCGAGGACCAGTCTCCGTCAACGTACCGACGACGAAACAGCAGCATCACCCCCGGTATCGTCAAACGCAAAATGTCTCTCGCCGATATGTGCGCTCCGGAAGACCTGCTCCGAAAAATCCGAAACAACCGAGAATACGAGCGCAGGAAAACGCAACACCGGCTGGAAGTTTTCGAACAGATGGAAAAGCAAAGACGCGAGACGGTCAAAGTGAACATGTTGGACCAAGAGTTAAAAGAAATGGACGAGCTTTTGACCAAAGTCGCAGAGAATACTACTAATAGTACTCGTTTTGAGGATACTAAAAGAGCGAGCGGAGAGAGCGTTGTATTGTTCCTTTAGTCACATTTTTGCCTCTTTTCACACGTCACAAAAAGCGGACATCATCAATAATAACAACAATGTCGTCTCGCGGGGTCGCGGTAAACTCAATCCCGACAACATCTCGCTGCGAAACAACCACGTGCGTGTGCACGAACGACTCCAAATCTATTCTCTTGATCGCGTCCGCGTTAAACGTCGTCCACGTTTCCAAGAAACAAAACGACGATTTCAAACCGTTTTCCCGAGTTTGCATCGCTTCAAACGCGCTAAAAATGGAATTCGCACCGTCCGCGTTCGGGACCATTTTCGCAGTTTTGACGAAACGAGGTGCAGTGGAGGTGTTCGTGGCGAGAGAATTCGCGACAAGACCGGATGTTGTGTTTGAAGAGGAGGAAGAGGATTTCGAGAAAGGAGAATTTGAAGGCGAAGGAGAAGGAAAAGGAGAAACATTTTTACGCGCGCAAACGCTACGACCGAAACGATGGAAGCATTTAGAGTCTTCTCTCGTGTACACGTCGTTTTCGTTCGCACCGAGCGAACACGGGTTGTTACTCGCGTGCGGGCGATCGGATGGGGAGATTGATATCTACGCGACGACGAGAGACGCGAGAGACGTGCGGGATCCGTCCTTGCCGAGAGCGACGACGCACTATTTAGAAAGCAGCGGCAGTGGTAAGAATGAGGGTCAAATTGCGATGTACGACGATACTTTGAACCCGTTATTTGAGACGTGTCACGAGGTTGTCGCGGAGAGATCTTTTAGCAGCCGCGCGGAAGTATCGGACGTGGCGTGGCGGTTCGAGTCGCCGAACGCGCCAACCTTAGCCGCGGCGTTTAGTTTTAGCGATAACGAGGCGTTTGAAATTCGACGTTTTGTGTATAAGAGAAACTGCGATACGTGGACGGAGCAAGAGAATGCGATGTACGCGTCGAAAGAAAAGTTATCCCGCGTAGACTGGAGTAAAGACGGATCCCGAATGGTATTCGTCGAAGGAAATCGCCGAGCGGTTGTGCTAGATACGAGCGGCGAGTTCTCACACGAAGACGAAAAGCCATCGAGAAGAAATTTAGGAAACTTTGAGTTGGAAAGCGACATCGAATCGGTTTCGTTCAACGAGTTAGGGACGCACGTTGCGGTAACGACCGCGAGTGGGAAAGGAGAGGTTTTCGTATACAAGGAGAGTTTGACCAGGAAACGAACGTGGGAACCAATTGGGAAGATCGTTTCATAAAAAACACACTATTATAAATACGCGTACTATTACATTTTATCACACGCAGATTGTACGCCCGCTAAAGCCTTCTTCGCTGCATCGACGTGATTCATTCCATCGTCGTCCTTGGTGTCGTCGCGACCTGTCAGGACCTCCTCGACCCGTTTCATCATGTCCTCCGCCGCGTCTTTTAATTTCTTCGCCTCGGACGCGAGCACATCCGCATCCGAAGGCGGCATCGCTTCGCATATGATTTCGTCCACCGCACTTCGTATTTCCTTGCACTTCTTCTCGATTTCATTCAGCGCCGTCGCGCGCTCTTTTCTACTTTTGCTAAAATTACTCGCCTTGCTATTACTAATCAACGGAACCACCAACGCTTTCAAGAATGCAAACGTGCACTCAATCGTAACCTTCGCCTTCCCTAAAACCTCTCTGTCCACCTCCTTAATCTCCTCGCGCACGATCTCCTCCCCGAAATCATCCTCCACTTTCTCTCCATCCTCCTTCTTGAATCCCTCTTCTCCCTCTGTCAGCAGCATCTCTTCGATCTCCCGCTTCGCGTCTTTAATAAATCGACAGTGCGTCATCAAAGCCTTCCCGACTGCATCTTTCCCATCTCTCGGCATCGTCTTCTCCGCGGATTTACACTGCTCCCAAACGCTCGCGGTTAAGTTTCTCACGTTCTCTTTCCTCTTCCCAACCGCCTCGATTAAACTCGCGCTCGCTCGCAACACCGCTTCGCCGAGCGATTTCACCTGTTTTCTGTGACAATCAATGTCGTAATTTTCGTTCACCAAAGCTGCGTTCACGTACGCCGTAAACGCGATCAAAGAGACGTGAAAACTGTCCAGCGCGGAATTCGAGACCTCCTCTTTCAACTCTTCTCCTTGTTTGCTAAAAAGCACGCCGATTTTGGTCGATTCGTGCTCGACGACTTTGCAGGCGCGCAACACGTGCGCTCGAACGTCTTCTTCTTCTTCTTCTTGCTTTGTGTCGTCCTTTTCTTCTAAACGCTTCGTATCAAAGATTGTCATCTCTTTGAGAATAGATGCAGCGAGCGTTTGGCATCGGTTTTGTAGCGCTGACATTATTACGTTCTTCTTCTTTAAACTTCTTCTTTGTGACGAGTGATTCGAGAGAATAAAATGAGGCAAGAACGGCTTGGTACGAATACGTGTTAATAACGAATATATGGATATTAAATGGTGTAACTGGTCAAATTTCGATCCTGACCTCCTTTTCCTTGTCCTCCTCCGAGTTTCGCTTTCTTATTAGTCGTGTTCCCGTGTTGTTGCATTTTGGGCGGATGCAAAGGCTTCAACGCTTCGGCGCCGAACCGTTCCATCCTCGCTCGTTTCTTCGCTTCTCGTTCGGCTTCGATTTGTTTCTTCTCCTCCGCGGAGACGAGTTCTTTCTTTTGAGCATTAGCATTCTCTCCCGTTGCGTTCTCTTCAATTTCCGAAAGGCCAAACTGCGCGGCCGCGCCGCATTCTCGCACGCGTTTTTTCTCGGCGTCGGAGAGAATGAAAGGGCCGTCGAACTTTGCCGCTCTTTGCTTTCTTTCCTCGAGCGTTGAAACGAACTGTTTATTCTCCTCCGCTTTCTTCTCTCGCCTCTTCGCCTCTCGAGCTTCGTACTCTGCCTTCTGTTTCGCTTTAAATTCCTCTCGCTTTTTCTTTTTCATCTCCTCTTTTTGCTCCTTCGTCAGTTCGCCTTCTTCTGCGGCGGAAGCGTTTGGTTTCTTCCTTTCGTTCGTCTTCGCCGGCGCGGCGGCGGCAACCGCGGTCGCCGCCGGAGCCGCCGGAGCCGCCGGAGCCTCGCTCTCTGGCTCCGGCGTCGGCTCTTTCTCTTCTTCCTCTATCTCAACTGCTGACAAAGGTTCCTCCTCCGCTTCTTCTTCTTCTTTTTCTTCTTCTCCTCCTCCTTCGCCTCCTTCGAGCGATTCTTCCAATCGAGACAACAGAACCGCTTTCAAACCGCTCGAATCCAATCCTTTCGCCTCTAACGCGTCGCGCAGTTCCTGTGTTGTTGTTGTTGTTACATCATTGCAAATAAAGCGAGAGAGACGAGCGGTCAGAATTTTAGTAAACGACGACGACGACTCGAAAAACGAAGCACCAGAGAAAAGAACGCTTCGCGCTTTCATAGCGGGGAAACGAGGGAGAATTGAGAGACGAATTCAAAATTGGAAAACGAATGAAACAGAGAGAGTAAGAGTAAGAGTAAGACGAGGCAACAAACGACGAAATATAGGGGTCTCCTCACCTGCACTTTCATCTTCTTGAACTCGTCCATGGAGGACATGATGATGCTTTTGTCGTCGTTGTTAATAGTATTCGTGTACGAGCTCTGAAGAGAATTGAATTGAGGTGAATTGGCCATTGGAAAATTTAGGGTGTAGGTTTTAGGTATCGAGCTTTGCGTTGTCTATTCACCTACTGCGCTACAATATATATCTATGATGACGGTATTTTCTCGGATTTTGAAGCAATGCGTAAGAACACGTGGGGCGTTTTCATCAGGCGTTTGTTTGTTTTCACAACCCCGCTTTGTTGCGATGAAGTCTTCTTCCTCCTCCCCTTTTAGTACTTTTCAATCGGTTTTCGTCGACCTTTCGAACGATGGCGGGTAAATCGCTCGAGATTCTTTCCTCGACAGCGTCGCCGTGACCGGTGACAATTTTCAACACGTCACGAATCATATCGACGTTACCCATGATGTTTACGTGTTCGCCCTCGGAGATGCCTTGAAATCCACCTTCCATGAGCGTTTTCGGAAGATGCGCGTATTCGCGAATTTTGATTGGGATGGAGGACGGGTTTTGGGTTTTCGCGCGCCAAGGGGAGGCGCAGGCGTAGCCTAAGGAGACGAGCGGGATGGAGCCGTCGCCGTCGACGGAGAGCGTGCCTTTTTGCCATTCCAGTTGCGAAGGGTCGGATTCGACGTCGAGTTTGTATTGTTTGGCGACGACGGAGGCGTTCGCGGTGAGAGATGTCGACGCGGTGCGGTGATGGTGGCGGCGTACGTTCCCCTCGTCGGAGCCGCCGCCGCCGAGATGTTCGCCGAAACCGTCTTTCGTGTACCTGTAAGAGCGTTCGGTGGATTTGCCGACGCCGTATAAACAGAAGATTTTCATTTTTGGCGCGTTCGGAAGTTTCGAACGTAACGGGTGCCCGTACCATTTATCTTTCGTTCGCTTCTTAAACGACGTTTCCGCGTTTGCCGGCGTCGTTTGTTTCGCCAAATCGTGGAGAAAGTGTAAAGAATTATCCATGGATAATCCAGTGAGCGTGGCAGACGCTTCTTTTTGCTGTTTTGTCCATTTCTTCTTCTCGCGTTGGTTTTTGAATTCGCGTATGGTTAAGAAGTTCGCGTCGGCAACGTCCGCGGATAAAGGAGTTTCGTCGATCACTTCCTCTGGGTCGCTCGTCGTCGACGACGACGCTGCTATTTCAGAACCGCCCCAAACCTCATCCCCGCCTATGGGCAACATCGACCACAAACTCGACCAACTCCGAAAGACTAACGTGATTTCCTCCAAAGATCCTATCAGTTTTTCCACGAACGTGTTAATCATCGGACCTAACGTCATCTCGAGCTCGTTCAACACCGCGGTATCGCGCATTTCGCCGGAAAGTAACGCGGAGACCGATTTCGGCATCCCCAGAGTTGGTCCAGCAATGTTCACGTACGTGGCTATGTTATCGCTCACCCAATTCGCGCCACCTTTCCCCCCTTTCGGAGATTCAACCCACTCTAAAAAATATCGCGATAAAGTATCGCCGTACGAGTGCGCCAACAACGCGATTTTCTCTTCTCCCGGGTTCGTCTCTCGCATGCCTTCGATTTGCTTCTTCAACTTTGTGAAATAGCCGTCTCGTTTTTCCAACTGCTCCGGGCTCAATCGCCAATCGTACGAGTGCGCGTGAATGTTACTCCCGGTGTATCCAATCTCGCCCAACGCTTCAATCATCCGTCCCCAAACGAAGTACCCCGGCATGAACCAATCGACGCTATCGATTCCCTCGACCGGTCTCAAGACGATTCCGTCTGGATCTTCCCCCGTCCTCGCGTCCAATCCCATGTGTTCCAACCAACACGTCCTGTTATAAAAAAACGCCTTCGCCATCGCCGGCGTCCCCCACATCCGCTGTCTAAACTGCGTCCTTTTCGCTATGCACGGCTTTGATTTCCACAGCTCCAACCCGGTGTTTACGAACCCCGGCACGATAACCACCGGATGTTTCGGTTTGGCGTTCAACATATCCGAAACTTGCCTCGCCGCGATTAAATGTTCCGTCGCGTTGTAATACGAATCTGAGTTCAAAACGTCTGGATTCAGCGCCGGGAGGAGGTTCAAGAACGTCTCGTTCACCCCCATCCAGGACGGGAAGAAGAATTCCGCGTGTTCCATCGCTTTCGTTCTCACCGCGTCTGGAACGATGAGCAAACGAAGATACGAAATTACGAGGATCATTCCCACGGATGCGCAGAGTAAAAAGAGCGCGAGCACCACTCTCTTCTTTCCTTTCGTCTCCTTCTTCGTCTTCTCCTCCTCCTCGCGCTTCTTGTGCTTCTTTCCACTCGGTAACGGTAATGCATAATCTTCTTCCTCGTGAGTTCTTCTCCCTCTTCTCTTTCTCATCGTTTCAGAAACGACGTTCGCGTCGTCGTCGTCATCCTCGGTCCTCGTCGTCGTCCTCGCAGCCGTAATAGTAGGTTTTGCAGCGAGGACGCTTCGTCTCGAATACGTTTTCTTTCTCGTTTCCAACATCATCATCATCACCCGATGACGTTTTTTTTCTCCCCCACCTTTGGGACAATTTCTGAGGTTTTTAAGCGAATTACCCTCACAAAAACACTTCATTCACGAGCCGTTGGTATCATCGACACAGAACGAACGAAAAAACGAAACGGACGAAAATGACGACGACTGGTTTTGCTTTCTCCTCGCGGACGACGTCTTCGGTGTTTTTTGGAGGGAAACGACACCAAAGTTTACTCGATGTAAAATCATCATCGAATTGTAACCGCCGACACCAAGGACGACGAACGGGGACGCAGATAACGGCGATGGGGAAAAAAAGCGCGAGGAAAGGGAAAGCCGCCGCGCCTGCGCCACCGTCGCCGTCAAATACTACCGGTGGTGGCGGAGATGCCGCTGCTCCAGGAGGAGGAGGAGGAGGAGGAGGAGGCGCAGCTGCAAAGAAACAGAACCAATCGATGAAATCGGGAGGCTCCAAAGGCGTCTCCGAAGGCTCCGCCTACCAAACCGAAACGAGGAAAATAATACTTTCCTTGAATAAAGTGAGAAAAGTCACCCCGCAAGGGAAAGAGCTGATCAAAAACATCAATTTGGGGATGTATTTAGGGGCGAAAATCGGGATATTAGGCGCGAACGGCGCCGGGAAGTCGACGTTGATGCGGATTTTAGCCGGGCAAGACACCGCGTTCGACGGCGACATTTATTTGGACGACGGCATAAAAATCGGCTACTTGGAGCAAGAGCCCGAGTTGGACGCCGGGGAGACGGTCGGGGAGAACGTGGACGCCGGGGTGGCGGCGATCAAGGCGGAAATTACGGAGTTTGAGCAAATTTCCGTGGACATGGCGAACCCAGACGCGGACATCGATAAGTTGATGAAACGAATGACCCAACTGCAAGATAAATTGGACGCGAGTAACGCGTGGGAAATCGATCGAACCGTCGATCGCGCGATGGATGCGTTGAGAGTGCCACCGAGAGAGGCGCTGGTGAAAAACTTATCCGGTGGTGAACGAAGACGCGTGGCTCTTTGTCGCTTGTTGCTCGCTGATCCGGATATTTTGTTGTTGGACGAACCGACGAACCACTTGGACGCGCAATCCGTCGCATGGTTGGAACAGTTTTTGGCGCAGTTTCGCGGCACCGTGGTTGCGATTACCCACGACCGATACTTTCTCGACAACGTCGCCGGTTGGATTCTAGAGTTGGATCGTGGCGAAGGTATTCCATTCGAAGGCAATTACACGACTTGGTTAGAGTCGAAAGCGAACAGGTTAGACATGGAGGATAAAAAAGCCTCGAGCATGGATAAAGCGTTGAAACAAGAGTTGGAGTGGGTGCGTAAAAACGCAAAAGGACAACAGAAAAAAGGAAAAGCGCGTTTGAGAGCGTACGACGAGTTATGCGCGGCTTCGGCGGAATACACCAAACGCGAAGGTATGGATTCTATCACCATTCCAACCGCGCCCCGTTTAGGCGACGTCGTTTTGACGTGCGAAGGCTTGACGAAAGGTTTCGACACGAGAGGATTACTCATCGACAACTTCACGGCAACTATTCCACCTGGATCGATCGTCGGTATCGTCGGAGGAAACGGTGCTGGCAAAACCACTCTCTTCCGAATGATTGTTGGCGAAGATAAACCTGACGCTGGGTCGTGCGCGGTTGGCGAAACGGTGAAACTGATGTACGTGGACCAATCTCGCGACTCTTTGGACCCATCGAAATCCGTCTTCGAGGAGCTCACCGGCGGCGCCGACGAGGTCAACTTAGGCGGTAAAGCCGTCAACTCTCGAGCGTATTGCTCCTGGTACAACTTTAAATCCTCTGACCAACAGAAGAAAGTCGGCGACCTCTCCGGCGGCGAACGCAACCGCCTCCAACTCGCTCGAGTGTTAACCTCCGGCGGCAACTGCCTCTTACTGGACGAACCGACGAACGACTTGGACGTCGCCACTTTGCGCGCTTTAGAGGAAGCCTTGCTCTCCTGGAACGGTTGCGCCTTTGTCATCTCCCACGACCGATGGTTCCTGAACAAAATCGCCACGCACATCGTCGCCTTCGAAGGCGACTCGCAAGTCACGTTTTACCAAGGCAGCTACGACGAGTACGAAGCGCATCGCATCGAGCGAATGGGCGGGGAAGCGCCGAAACCTTTGAAGTACAGGCCTTTGGTCAACGTTTAACCACGATACTAAATAGAGAGAAAGAAGGAGAGTTCGTCGTGTGTTCTCCTGTGTTCTCCTGTGTAATCAATACCATAACGTTGCGATATTATTCGTCAACCAACAGAATGGCACAAAAACAACTCCCTTATTGACTCCCCATTCCAAAGCAAAGTCCCAAATAATTTTACAAACGTCTCGTCTTCACAACATTGCACAGAACAAATGTCTCGCTCTAAGATTGTGAAAGAGGCCGGCGTCAAGCCGACCGATTTTGAAAACACGGTCGCCAAGGTACGTTTCATGTTATTTGAATATAGAATCGTTCGCGAGAATTTCGCGCGCGACGCGTATATTTGCGCGGAAATCTTCACCCACTTCCTCCTCCTTCGCGCAAAAAAATGGCGGGGCTTTTCTGCGGGGAGTAAAAATGGGGCTCTGAAACGTTTTTCTCACGCGCGAGATGAGCGCACGAGAGTGGATGAACTCGAGCAATTCGAGTGAATTCATACCGCGCGATACTTGTTTCCTGTCGGGAGGTGTTTTCTGTGGAGTTTTCTCGGTCGCGAGGGTGTTCGTGAGCGCGCGAAAGGATGGTATTTCTGGCCCTACGGGGTGGGGGCGTTTCGCCGGATGATGTCCTCCTCTCGTCGCTCATCAAGAGTTTGTTTGGTTTCTGTATACTTACCTTTATATGCTTTCTCATCTCTGTTATTCTCTCTCGTCGATGGTTAAACAGGCCATTCAAGATTTAGAGAACACGAACCAAGAGTTAAAAGCGGACCTCGAAAACCTCTTCATTTGCGGCGCGGCAGAAGTTGCGATTGCGAACCGCACCGCCGTCGTCATCCACGTCCCGTACAGATACTTGAAGGCGTTCCACAAGATCCAGCAAAGATTGGTGAGAGAGTTGGAAAAGAAGTTCTCGAACAAAGACGTTGTTTTTGTCGGTAACAGAAGAATTCGCCCTGTGCCGAAAGCGAACTTTGCGCGAGCGAGACCGCGTTCTCGAACGCTGACCGCCGTGCACGCCAGTTTGCTCGAGGATTTGGTGTACCCGACGGAGATTGTGGGGAAGAGACAAAGATACCGATTGGATGGTTCTAAGTTGTTGAAGGTGTATTTGGACCCGTCCAAGAAGACGGAGACGGAGTACAAGTTGGAAACGTTTGCTGGGGTGTATAAGAAGTTGACTGGTAAGGACGTCTCCTTCGAGTTCCCGGCGCAACAGGCGTAAGCGACAGTTTATTAGTAGAGTTTGATAATAATAATAATATAAGTAACTAGCACATTAATTTTCATAAGAGTGTGGAGAATCGTAGACTTAGCGCGCGTTTTCATCGTTTGTGTTGCTTGTTTTTGAGTGGTATGTATTTTCGTATTCGCTCTCTATGATTTCATCTATTTGCTGTTCATTTGCTCGCTCTTTAATCTTCGGAGCTGTAATCTCACCTCCGAATCCGTTTTGGCTAAAATTCTCCTCTCTGAAACTCTAACTCTCGCCGCGCATACCGATCGCATGGAACTCTTGATCGCCGTGCTCGCATCTCCGATCCACATGCTCGCCTCCGGCATCTCCGGCATCCTTCCCAACGCTAAACCTTTATCTTTATCCACCGTGTTCGCGTATCTATCTAACGCGTCTCTGGTCACATCCGCCAGCATCTCTCGAACGGCAATCTCGCCTTGGACACCACCTAAAACCGCGCCTCGTTTACCTTTCGATTTTAAGACGTTTTTAGACGCTAATAACCCTCTGGCCAAATCGACACCGTTTCGCAACGATTTTGGCGCTTGGATATCCACAAACGCCGCGCGACACAACTCGTCCACTTTCGACGGGTCGTCCGGCGTGCACATAGCAAAAGATGCGTACTGTAACAATTGTCTAGGATACCCGTTCAACCGCAAAGGAAACGTTTCAAAAGCTTGAATATTTTGGCTCGCCAACGCGTTCACTTTTGCGCTCGCAAACGGATCCTCCTCGTCGATTTGTAAATTCAACGCGTACTCGTCGTCTGGATTATCGCCTACCGCTGGCGCAAACCCGTAGGAAATCAACAACTCTGAAGACGGTCTTTGGCCGTAACTTGCCCAGACTTGTTCCCCAGGTTCGTAACTTCTATCCGTCGTCAAACACACTTTCCTCGATCCTCGATCTAAATCGATAAACGCCTCGCAACCGGGTTGGTGATTCAACATATCCGCCCACGGCACCAACGCTAAGTTACCTCCTAAACTTTCCAACCGAATCAACCGACTGAACAAAATATCAAACGCCCACTGTAACGTTTTCTCGTTCAACTCCGGGAAGTTGACTCGAATTTCCGCAATCGCCGCCGCCACGCTCGCTCTTCGCTCCAACGCCGAGAACAAACTCGGCGACCCCGCCAACAGCGTCCTCACGTCCGATTCCGGCCACTCTAAAACCGACCCGGTGCTCCTCGGCAACGCTTTCACGTACGTCGCGAACCTATACTTGTTGGACGAATTATCCTCTGTGCTCAAATTCTGCGCCGTCTCCGCTAAAAACGTCGCCAATATCGACCACTCTTGCAACTCGGCGAGTTTTTTCTTCTCTCGTAACAAAGACTCCTTCAGAGCGACTTCGACCGTGATTATCGCCTCTTGGGGAATCTCCAGAACTTTCTCGCCTCGTTTGATCGACTCGGTCGCGACTAACCCTCGCCCTTCCTCCTTGAAGTATTCCAACTTCATCTTCTGTTCTGGGAGTTTCATGATATCTGCCAGCCACGCGTCTAACTCGTCTTTGGAACACGATCCTATTTCTTTAGGGAGGAGATCTTTCGAGAGCGAGGAGGACGTGGTCGTCGTCTCCGTCGGTGTCGTCGTTCGCGCCTCCACCGTTTCTTCTTCAGTCGCAGAGGAGGTCGACGACGACGACTGAATCGCTCTCATCTTCGAGACACGCATCGATGACGACGATGCTTTTCGTCCCGCACTCCTCGTTTTCGCCGCAGTATTCAAAGCCGGAAAGGCTGCCGCTGATGTCGATGCGAACGCGGAGGATGCCATTTTTGCGCTCGATTTGATTAGAGCAGAGAGCACGAAAGAGCACTCGAACGCGTGTGTGTTTATTATGTGGGGCAAAAAGAAAAGAGAAAAAAGAGATCTCGCCTTTTTGAATGTCTCCTCCTCGTCAAACCTCTTTCTTTTTGGTCACAAAACACGAGAAAAGAGGCGACAAAGAAAAACAAAATTTTTTCAGAGAAGAAGCAAAATTCTCTCGTTTTGGCGGCCAAAATTTATATCATCTCGAAATATCTCGTGAGAGACCTCATTTTTGTTATCTCTCTCGTGCATCGTGTGCGCGTTTAGCGCACTTTGAGAGAGAGAGAGAGTCAGAGAGACAGAGAGAGAAATGATGTCCCGTTCTCTCTCTCTTTCTTCTCCCTTTGCGAAACACCAATACCGCGGGTGCGTCGCCGCCGTTGCAAGAGATGGGGAACGACGACTGCACCGAAAACACCAACGTCCTCTTCCAGAAGGAAAACGCCGACGAGAACAGATTCTGATTTGTAATGGAAGAATGTTGGAACGACGACGCGTAAAAACGACGACGACGGTTTATGCAAAAGTGACCACCTCTTCCTCCTCGTCGTCTGAAAACGTAAAACGGGGGGAGACCACGCAGAGCTTAAACGTAAACGCGAAGAGAGGAAAAATTCTCTTGGAAAAATGGTCGCAAAAAACGCAGTCGTTCGCAGAGTTGGCGACGGTGCCGCTGCTGGCGGTGACGTTACCGCAGATTCTTTTGAATCAGCAAAACATCGTGCAAGGGAATTCGCACTTATTGGCTGGGATTTCCTACGAAGGGTACGCGTGCGGCTGTCTCGGGAACTTGTTGTTGTTGTCGTATTTCAGCGCCATCGACGAACCCGCCGGGAGGAACATTCAAGCTATCGGGGTGGTGAATACCGTGTTTTTGTTGTCGCAGTTATTCTTTACCGGGAATTGCGGGGACGTGAACCTGGCGACGTACGCCGCGTGCGTTTCGGTTGCTTTGTTTGGGGTATTTTCCGCGTACTTCAAAAAGAAAATGTTCTCGGACCCGACGGCGAGAGAAAACGCGTGCGCGTTGTATGAACGCGCGTTAGGGGTGGTTGGGTACACGTTTGTTCCGTATATTTTGAGCCACGCGCTGTTCAAAACGTCCACGGAAGTTTCACAAATGTTAGCGCTCGGTGCTTTCGCGATAATTTCGTTACGATGTGCGAACGATTACTTCGGATGGAGCGAGAAGAAAAACGTAAACTTCTTCGCGCTCGAACAGTTTATGAAAGTAAAATGGCAAACGTTGATGGGATGGACAGCGACCTTGTTGTTTTCGTTGTTACCGATCGCACAAATATCGACGTCTACGACGGACCCGTCGAACATCGCGTCGTTGTCGTTAGTCGCGGTGGTTTTAGGCGGCGCCGGAAACGCTTTGATGTTTGCGCGCGCGTGGCACATTCGCGATTGGTGTTGGAGCTTAGGATCGTTCGGGGGAAGTGCGGTTGGGAGTTGGGGAGTGCTGCTGACCATGTTCAATTATGGGCACAAGCAAGTCTCGTGGGGCGTTTTCGCGGCGCTTAGTGCGTTGTATTGGGGATGGGTAGCGTTCGTGATGTGGTACGACGACCAGTGCAAGAAGAAGGCGAACATTTAGAAGACGTTAGTGAGAAGATGAAGAGATGCATACTAAGTCGATAAAACTTGTAGAAATACTTTAGAAAGAGAGAGAGAGAAAGACGCGCACATTGCTTATTATATATTGTAATAGTATTTGCAGCAGCAGCAGAGTTGAATAAACGCATTTTAAATTAGAGGACACAGAAGGCGTTAGTGTCTATTAAACGTCTCGCGAAGGCCATTTTCTCTTCGTCCGTATCAAACGGCAAGTCTTTCACTTCTACTCCATCCTCGTAGTTTGCGTACAAGACCGTCGCTAGCGCGTCTAAATCGTCGCCTTCGATTTCAGGGTCGATTTTTAAGCAACTCGACGCTTCTCTGTAGGCGTCGGCGTCTAGAATATTCGCCGAAGCGCCTTCCATGTGTAATTTTCTATCGTTGTTGATGTACGTGCGCAAGCGAACGACGCCGTCGTCGCAGTCTTCTAAAGACGCGCAGTTTTTTTGTACTAAACCTATTTTGGAGCTCATCGACGGTTTCGCTCCCAACGACGCTTTGGTTAATCGTGTGTGTGCTTTCGGCGGCCTGACGCGTTCACGCATGAGGTTCCCGAGGAGCTTTTCCACCGACCCGGCAAAGACGTTGTTCTTCATCATGTTCTCTACGACGACGTTACAGCATCGCTCTAAAAGTTTTTTCGAGTTTAGAAAGTTAACGTCCGTTTCATCTAATCGAGATAAATGTCTCAAGAAATCTCTCGGTGGACATCTTCGTAACTCGACGTTCGTATTTACCGCATCCGCCAACGCGTCCGAGAAGACGTGTTCTAAAATATCCGCAAACGTATTCCGCTGATTCACCGAAATCGTCAAATGCAAACTCGATTCGTCTTTTTTTCCATCATTTTCATCTTCACTGGTGATACAAAACGCCTCGTGAATCGTTCCTCTCGGCATATACATGACATCCCCGGGTTCTAAAATGACTTCCACGTACTTCATCTCCTCCAACCGTTTCCTCTCTTCTTCCGAAAACTCCTCGCTACTAAACCTCGGAAACTTCTCGCTCACATCTCTCGTTGGATACAACCGCCATCTCTTCCTCCCTTCTATTTGCAACACAAACGCATCGATATCATCCCAATGTGGGGCAAACCCTTGACTATTCGCCGGCGTCCAATACGCGTTGCACCCCGTGGGCGACTGCCAAAAATTTTCCAAATTCGACAACAACGCCCACAACTTATCCGACCACCTCTGCGGATGCAACACTCTGACCGAGCACCCGTCTTCCTCGAACCGTTTCGCGACCGTTTCGTAATCCGCGTTTTTGCTCACGTTACTAAACCCATCGTTCGCGTTGTGCGTTCTTCTCACGCCGTCTTTATAACTCGTCACGTCGACGTTCGTCCCGTACGTCAATTTTTTCTCCTTCAACCATCTCTCGATGTCCTCCGAGGTGAGTAAATCCTCGTACCCACTTTTGCTCGTTACGCTTTGCTTTCGAACGAAACATTTCCGTTCGAATATTCGTGACTGGAACACGTCCGTCGAATACGGAAAGAACAGCCAGTGCGCGCAGTCCTCCGGTGTAACTGTTTTAAAGCCGTCGCGAATGACATCGGACCAAGTAAGATTTTTTGAGTGTTTCGGAGCGTACGCCGAGGACGGTTCGTCGATAACGTCCACTTTGAAACTGTTCTCGACGTCTTCGAAGTACGTCGACGTTTTCGACGCGTCGAAGAAGACTCGATCGTCCGAGTCCTTGTGCGATATCGCATCGTTCGAATGTTTCATCCTCTGCGCTTTTTTCTTTTTCTCCCCCATCATGTACCCGTCGTCGATGTCGTGCGGGGACATCGAAACTGGACCGGGCGAGAGGAAATCATTCGGTGAGGCGCGATGTTGACGATTTTGGTCGCCTCCTCCTCCTCCTCCTTTGTTTTCAGTGGACTTGCGCTTCTTTTTAGACATGATGTTGAGTCACACTGTCTTTAATTTAAAACTGAGGAGAAAACAAGAGATGGATTTTTTAGACAACTAGTACGAATGTCGATAATAGTATTAAACAAATCTATGACTACGAATACAGCGTAAAAACGACAATCCCGTCCTCGTCGTAAATTAAGCCTTGTAGCCTCTGGACGCTCTTCTACCTCGCGCCTTTTCAAACTTTCTCCCCTTGTGCTGCACGTACGGCTTGGCGTGCGAGTGCGGCACACCCGGCGCGCCAAAGTGCTTGACGGCTTCTCTGGAGTTCTTCGGACCTCTCAAAAGCACGACGCCTTCGCCAGTCGGCGCCTTCAACGCCAACTGATCGAACGTCAAGCACTCACCACCAGCCTTGACGATTCTCGCGCGAGCCGTCGCGGTAAATCTCAACGCGCACACCGTCAATTTCGGCACTTCAAACATTCTCACGTCGTCCGTGATGGTTCCGACGACGCACGCCACCTTCCCTTCTTTGCCCTTCATAAACTTCGCGAGTTTGGACAGCGACAACGGCGGTCGGTTCGTTTTCGACATGAATAATCTCTTCAACACCGTTTGGTTGAATTTAGAGTCCGTTCTTCTCGCGAGGAAACGGTAGAGTTTCACCAACAACGCCAAGTAGACGTTTTCGGACTTTTGCGAAGTGCGCTTCGTCTTTTTGTTGCGGCCGCCAGCTTCGAGATCGATACCCTGTTAAGAGAAAAGGAAAAGGTGTTGTCAGCGCTGATGGTAAAAGGATGAACACAAACGCGTTTCGTCACAGTTCTTCTCTGCTGCGAAAAGAGCCCGGAACGCACGCGTGTGAGAGGCAGAGAGAGAACGGACGAGAGAACGCGAGGAATGCGAGAGCGAAGCACTCTTTCCCGACAGACCCTTCTTGAGGCAAAAATTTCTTCCGTCTGCGAAACGCGCGGAATCTCTCTCGCGCGTCCAACACGCGCCCGCACGTTTCATTCGTCGCGTCCGAAAACCTTTCCAGAACGTATCGAAGGTACGAAAAGTGCGACACGTCCTTCGCGACACCACACCGTCACACCACTCGCAGAGAGAGATGTTTTTACGCGCACATTTTTTAGGCGTAAAATCTCTCCCTGTGTCTGTTCGCGCGAATAAAACTCCCAGACGCGACGATGCATCATCCGCGCCTCCTGCAAAGACGGAAACGATGACGCGCGATAAAACGAGACGATAAAAAAGTACGAGGAGAAGACATTTCATGAATAACGTACCATCTTTCTTCTTGTCTATCTAAATTTATGTCGTCTTTAGGCCTGCGGAGAAGAATTTTCTTGGAGAGAGAAGGGTTCATTAAACCCTAACACACCCTAAACAATTCTTCGCCCAGAAATTCAAAAAAATCATCTCTCGCGACACAAAACACAGCGCGCGTTTGCGGTTCGAGTAAAGAGCGTCAGAGAGAAAGCGCCGCCGCGAAAAGAAGAAGGCGTTTGAGTCTCTTCCAGGAAATTTGTTTTTGTGTCGTCGCATTCGGGGTATTTCAAAGAGAGTGAGTGAGAGAGAGAGAAATTCTGTGGAAATCTCTCTTTGGACGACGACGGACAGTTGACCAAAGCGAAAGAGAGATTCGTTTACTCATAAAAGAACAACATGGAGAACATCGACGAAGGAGGTCACGGTACCAAGACCACGACCAACTTCGGAAGAGGAGAAGGAAACGGAGTTTTAGGGGCGAAATTTTTAATCCAACCGCACGTGGACGAGATATGCTCGCAGTTTGGTATTTTCGACGATGAGGAGGAGCAAGAAGAGGAGGAAGACACAGAGGCAAAAGAAGGAAGAAGAAAAAATAATCGATACGCGGAAACGTCCGCGGCGGTTCTCGCGAACATGGTCTCTGAATTTTCCGTCACCAGAGGCGTCTCGGAAAGCTCGCGACGTCGTTTACTCGACGAAGCGAGGAAAAGAGGGAACGAGGAAAAGTTTGAAAGTTTGTACGAGGCGCTGAAGCGCTCGAACGCGGTGCCGGAGTTGGACCGGTGGAACGCGGTCGTCGCGAAGATTGCGGCGGACGAGGAGTTGAAAGAAGCGGTGAAAAGTAGGGACGCTTATAGTAGGAAAGTTTCGGAGCGGTCGCCGGTGAGAGCGACGAAGAAGTCGTCGCCGAGAAAATTGGCGGAGGAACAACCGGCTTCGACCGTTTTGAAAGCGTTGCGCGAGATGACTTTTGATAAAGACGGCGCGGCGGCGCATATCATCGGAGAGAATGACAGACCTTATGGAGAGGAGGAGAAAGAAGAAGAAGAAGAAATAGACGAAGAGAACGGACGAGCGCGACAACGAGAGCAACAACGAGTCGTGAAAACTACTGCAACATCGACATCCGCCGCGACAACGAGAAAACCAACATTTCCTAGTTGGAACGAGGATGGATCTTCATCCAACCGTCCGTATTTAACGAGCAATTTCTTAGGCATAGAGTACGAACGCGACGTGGACGCTATCCCTTTGGCGTCTCGGTCGACCGCGGAGCAAGAGTTGCTCCTCTTGGACGATTTTTTACACGCTGCGCTCGGTTTGGACGGTCGATACGTCACCGCGAGACGCGCCGCCTCAATGAAAGCCACGACAACGAAGAAAAGGAACGGCGGTAACAACGACGACGTCAACATCAATAATAACAACGAAGATGCAAATAGAAGAGTCAAATTCGAGTGCGAGAGCGGGTGCGAACCGAGTTTGCGCGAACTCTTAGGCCGAATGCTCCCGATGTGCGAAGATGCGTTTGCCTGTTCGCGCTTCGTCGAAAAAACGCTCTACGGCCAAACAAAAACGTCCGGCAAAACGAGCAAAGCGTTGGCGACAGAAGTGCGAGATTTACTTGGCGACTGGGAACGTATGATCGCGCAACTGGAGAGGAAAAGAAACAAACGTGATCTGAGTTTACAGTCGGCGTATTTTTACGCTCGACCAGCCGCGGAAGCGCTTCGCTTGTTAGCCTCGGTCTCGTTCGCCTGCGAAAACGAAATGGGCGGAAAGCTTTTGAATACTTTGAGACGGTTGAAAATCCGGTGCGGGGGCGATTCGGAAGCGGAGAGATTACTCACTCGCCTGGAAAACGCGACCGCAAAATCTTATTTAAAACGATTAGAAAAATGGATGTCCGAAGGCGATTGCGAGAACGACACGTACGAGGAATTTTTTGTCGTGGAAGACAAACGCTTAAAGCCAGACTCGCTTTCCGAACGTTTCGATAATAATAACGCTTATTGGACAGAGAAATATGTTCCGAGAGAACCGACGCCATGGTTTTTGGACGATGCGACGAAAGTGTTGGCGTTAAATGCCGGGAAGTATGTCAACGCGCTTCGAGAGATTACCGTTATTAGTAGAGAGACGTTGAGTAGCCAAGTCACGGCAAACGGAGAGGAAGAGGGGATAAAGAGTATCGTCGTCGTCGACAAAGAAGAAAAAGAAAAAGAGCGGAAGAAATTGTCGTTCTCGAACATCTCCGACGTCGTTCGTGCCAAACACGACGTCTCCAATAAACATTTCTTCGACGCGTTGCTCCTTTCTGGAGACATTCGCAACAAGTTGCAATTGGTCAAAGCGACCTTCTTATTGGCGCAAGGCGATTATCTCTCACAGTTCTTCGACTCGCCCTTCAAGGCCTTCGAAGAACTCGAGAAACCGGCCAAGTTTTGCGACGAGCAAAAGTTGAGAGATGCTTTAGAGGTGAGCATGAAAAACTCCTCGATGTATGCGTTCAAGTATCACGAAGACATCAAGTGCGCCCTCGAAAAGAATAGTAGTACGAGTAATGACGCGCGAGGTTTGGAGACGTTTACGCTCGACTACAAAACATCCTTTCCAGCGAACGTTGTGCTTTCAAAGAGTACCATTGCCAAGTATCAAGCGTTGTTCAAGCACTTGTTCCGCGCGAAAGTGATGGAAAAGAAAGTGTGCGAAACGTGGGCGACGCTTCGTCGGCTTCACAAGAAAATGCACCGGCGGCAGCAGCAGCAATCGTCTTCTCGAATGGAGTACGAGAATCCCACAGAGGAGCACTTTCTCACGAGAGATGTCTTCGTTCACGCCAACGCCGCGCACTGGACCGCACAAAGAGCAATCAGTTTGATTCAAAATGTCTTGCACTACGCGACGTCGGAAGTCATCGAGCCGAACTGGGCCACGATGGAGAGCGAGATATTTTCTTCGTCCACCTCCGCGGACGACGTCATCAAAGCGCATGCCAAGTTTCTGGAAACCACCGCTCGAGAGTCCATGCTTCTTCGACCGACGCTTTTGAACCTCTACGAATCTATCCTTCAATCGTGCTCGAAACTCTGCGACGCGTGCGAAGACTTTGAAAGAAACGACGAAGAAGAAGAAGCGAAACTTCGCGCCGCCGGCGACTACGACGATCGCGAAGACCAAATGGAGGACTTTTTGCATCGAATCGAATTCATATCCTCTGAATTCGACGAGAGAACGGCTGCATTTATCGACGCGTTGAAAGATGCCGCTCGATTCGAGAGTAAGTTTGAAAGTTTGATCAGCCGCGTCGAGCCTCTCGAACAGTCAAATTCGAGATACTAAAGTAAAAACGCTCGAAACTTTCATCATAAAAACAATGGATAACGCTTCTGAACACATGTTACCGAGAGCCTCCAATACTACTACCGCGCGAACGACGGCGATAACCACAAAACACGCTTTACAAATAGGCCAATGCGTCTCCGCGTTAGGTGCGGTGTTCATGACGAGTGTGATCCTGTATGCCGCGGTGAATGGAAACGGAAGCGAGGAACTCGATTGGTTGTTAAACCACCCCTGGGGGGTGGTTTCTCTCGTTGACCTGTACGTCGGTTTTACCCTTTTCTCTCTGTGGATATTCCTGCGAGAAGAGAGCGCGATGTCGGCCTTAGTGTGGACTGTGTTTGTGATGTGCTTGGGGAACTTCACGACATCGGTGTACGTCTTTCGCGCGTTAAGGAGTTCGAACGGAAATTGGCACAAATTTTTCTTGGGAGATTCGCATGCGTCGTCTGTATCAGCAACCGCTTCGAGATGATGATTTCTTTTGCGAACGCGCGGCGTGTACTGCTATCATCATCTTTCTCGGGAAGTGCATTGTAAAACAAATTATCGTAGTATTACTGCTATAGCTTTATTAATTAATCATGCCTTTGGACCGGCCTTCAAACCCGGGCCGGTTCCTCTTCTTCTCTCTCCTATCGATGTTCTTTTCGATTTTCTCGTCCGCTTTCGCCTTGATGTTCTCCTTGCGCTTTTTCTTCTTCGCGTTTTGTTGGTCCTGAACCGTTTTCGTCCGCTCGTTCCATTTCTCTTTGTTCTTTTGTTTCTTCTTTTCTTCTCTTTTGACGGATTTGCGCAGAAGTTTCGGGTCGTCCAAGACTTTCTCTCCTCTCGCGCGTTTCAACGAAGCCTCCCAGGCGTGCTTCTCGGCGACGCGTTTGCCTTCTTTGGTTTGGTCGCCGCCAGCGTCGGCTAAATCTTTTTCTCGCTGAAGTGCTTTCGAGAGCAGATCTCTCTTCGTTTCTTTTTTCTTCTTGCCGTTTAATCTAGATGATGGAACCTCGTCCACGTCCACGTTACCAAACGCCAAGTTCATCTTCGGGTATCCGTCTTCTCCTCTGTTGGCGGCGGTTTCATCGCCCTTCTTCTTTTCGTTGCTATTATTCCTCATCGTCTCTCTCTTCTTCGCGTCCACGATCTTCTTCATCCTCTTCTCCCTTTCCTTCTTCTCCAATTTCATCTTCTCCCGTTGCTCTCTCCAATCTTTCGCGTCTTTCACCTTCTTCTCGTGTTCGCTCGCTTTCCGCTTCTCCCTCGAATCCTGAATTTTCTTCTCCAGACGTTTTCTCAACGCTTCTAACCGTTCGCTTTTTTCCTCCTTCGTCGGCGTCGAGGCGTCTATAACCATATCTTTGAACATACTACCCCCGTTTGATTCCTTCTTCTTCTCTCCGTTCGCTCCTTCCTCCTCCTCTTCCTCTTCCTCTTCGTCGCCGCTCCCGGATTCCTCCGCCTTCGCCGCGTTCGCCCTCCGCGCCTCGTCCTCTCCCTCCTCCTCTGTATCCTCCAAACCTTTCTTCCTCTTCTTTTCCATTTTCTTCTGCAGAGTCTCCGCGTTCGTGAGAACTAAATTCGGATCGAGTTTCTGTCGTTTCTTTTCCATCGTTTTCATTTTCACCATTCTTTTCTTCTCCGCGGTGGATTTTTGTGAGGCTTTTTTCGCCCCGAACCTGCCTAAAGAGGCCATCAGCATTTCCTCGTCATCGTCGTCGTCCCCGAAGGATTTCTCGGTCGCGAGGTAGAACTTTTGCGGGATGTGTTCGACGAGCGCGTCGAAAAAGTGGGAGTGTTCGTTCACGCGGGTGCTGATCGTCGTCGTCGTCGTCTGTTTTATTGTTGTTCATATCGTCATCGAAAGAGAGTTAAGAGCGCGTCAGAGAGGGAAAGAAACGGCGGCGGAATGAGATGCTTTTCCTCTGATGTTTTGCAACTCTTCTTCTCTTAAAGTCGGAGACGAACGAGAGAAAGAAAGAGAGAAAGAGAGAGAGAGAAAGAGAGAAAGCGCGATGCTCGCGTTTGTCGTACCATTAAAAGACGCGCGGCGCGTGTATTGTTACCGTTGTTACGATGCGTGTGCGCGCGTGTTGTGAGGAGATGATTTCGCGTCGTGGGGAAAAAAGTCGTCACTTTATAACGCTCGTTGTGTGTATGCGCGCAAGCAAAGAATAATGTCTTCACCGGAAGAAGAGGAAAGGGACGGAGGAAGAGACAGAAGCAAAAGTCGTCAACCTTCGTCCTCCTCCTCTCTGTTCTTCGTTCGGGTGGATTTAGAGGAGAATAGTAATACGAGCGATGATGACGACGACGAGGAGGAGGAGGACAAGTTCCCGTTCACCACCGGGAACAAAGTGAAGCGCTCGGAAGGGAGTTTGCGGTTATTCCGAGAGGAAGAAGACCAAGAAGAAGAAGAAGACGACCAAGAAGGAATGCAAAACGCTCGCTCTCGTAATTCGTCGTCGTCGGAGTCGAAACTGGTCCTCGTGCCGTTCATTCCGTCCTCGTTCTCGGTGGCTGATTTCTTGGATTTCATCGCCCCGGTGAGAATGAAATTGAAAGAAGTGAGAGTGGTTGTTCCTCGAGAGCGAAAGCGCGAGGAAAGCGACAAAGCGAAGAATACGAATAATAAAAGCGCTTCGTATTATTATTTCGCGGCGATATTGCTCTTCGACGACTGCGAAAACGCGAGGATGTTTACGAACAACTTTCACGGGCAACCGTTTAGCAGCTTGAACGACGAGGAGATTTGCCGGTGCGTGTTCGTGAAGAGCGTGAAATTCGGGAAGAAAGATGATGATGATGATGATGATGATAAAGAGAAGAGCATCACTGAACTTCCGGCGACGTGTCCAGTCTGTCTTGATCGGTTGGACGGGGACGTTTCCGGGATATTGACGACGAGTTGCGGGCATCACTTTCATTCGGAGTGCATGTCCGGCGTGTCCGGGAGCGTCTGTCCGGTGTGTCGTTTTGCGTTGGACGCGACGGCGAAACGAGAGGCGAAGTGTGAAAGTTGTGATTGTGCGAACGCGTCGTTGTGGACGTGTTTGATTTGTGGCGTCGTCGGGTGTGGGAGGTACGAGAATCGACACGCGGTTGCGCATTGGACGGAAACCGGGCACTGCTATTCGCTCGAAATCGGTAGCGGACGAGTGTGGGATTACTCCAGAGACCAGTTTGTGCATCGATTGATCGAAGGGAAGCATGGTTTGGTCGAGCTAACGCCGGACGAGAAAGGAAGGAGAGGTCGCGCGGGGAGACGCGTCGAAGGCCCAGGCGGAGGCGAAGGAGGGTACGCGACGAACGGCTATTCCGACCCTGACGTTTTGCACGAGGAAGACGATCCTGAACTCACGGAAGCGTTGGTCGCGTCCAAACTAGACGCCGTCGCGAACGAGTACGACCAACTGTTAGCCTCGCAATTGGACCAGCAAAGACAACATTACGAACGTCTTTTGATGGACGCCGCTTCGGATCAATCGGAGATGATGACGAAAGTTGAAACCATCGCCGAACAGGCGACGAAACTTCGCGTGCTCAATCGAAGAGCCGACCACGCCGAGAAGGAAGTCAAGCGCTTGGAAGAGGAAAATGTGTTTCTAAAACAACTCAACGAGCAATTATTGAGAGACGCCGGTGAAATGCGCGAGACGAAGATGACGTCCTCGACGAAAGAGAAGGAAAAGATTGCGTCTCTGGAAGAAAAAGTGAGAGAGCTGGAAGGCATGAACCGAGATTTGATGTTCTTCTTGGAATCGAAAGAGACCATTCAGAAATCGAAAGGCTCGGAGTTGGACGCTCGATTCGGTAAGATCGAGCTAGAAGAGAAGGAAGAGATGCAACAAGGAGAATTAGTACGCGGCGGGAAAATTTCTTCGAAGGATCGCATGCGAGCGAAACTGAAAGAAAGAAACAAAAAATAATTGAAGTCACTGGTAGACAAATAGCTGTATATGATAGAAGGAAAAAGCGCACGCATAGATTGTTAAAGCTTGTACAACATACAAATGTAGTATTACGAGGTAATATATTACACACTTCGATTCTTCTTCTTCTTCTTCTTACTTTCTTACTTCTCTTTCTCTTCGCGCGTGTTATTTTACACAGAAAAACATTCGTTTTTCAAATACAAACACGCCTTTTTGCGAAGATCATCCAAACAATAATATTATTAATAATAGTAACAGTACTCTACTAGTATACATGATGATCTCAACATATCTCATCGACATCTTCTTCTTATCAAGCGATATCCACAAAGCCGTCTCTCTCACCTTTCAAAAACGGCGAAATCATGGTATCGAGGGAGTGCGCGATGGCGCTCGCGTACGTGACGACGCATCCCGCCGACCAAAGAACGCTCAACTCTCCCGAAACGCCGTTCAACCCGGCATACGGATCACTCACTGTTTTTACAGCCTCCAAGTTTTGATAGTTATCTTCCAACCGTTTGATAATGCTCTCCCATTTCTCGTCGAACTCATCGTCGTCGTCTTCATCTTCGTCGTCGTCGTTCCCGTCGTCGCCGCCTCCTCCGTTGTTTGAAATATCGTCGTTCCCGTCGTCGCCATCCCCGGTATCGTCCTCAAACGCCTCCTCCTCGTCTTCTGGCATCCCGTAATCCCCAATGTGCATCATCGATGGTGAATCCTCTGGTCCGCCAGGTCCGTCTTTCCTTCGTCTTTTTTTCTTCTTTTGAATTCGCGAGACTTTCGAGGGGCAAAACACTTGACTGTCGGAGTCTTTCTGAATTCTCTTCCTCGGGGGCGCGATGACTCGATTTTGAACGACACGACTCGATGATGATGCGCGGTAAAAAAAGCTTCGATGATGATTCTTCTTTTTCGTCGTCGAAGCAGAGGAGGAGGAGATGTTGTTCTTGTCGTTCCGTCTCACTAAAGCAGCCCTTCCGCAGTTCGTCGTCGTGAACGGATTCATCTTCTTTGCCGTTGTTCAACGAAAGATGCGTGATCTGTTCAAAAAGTCGTTACGAAATCAATCTCCCGAAACGTCGTCTCGATTTACTGATGATCTCTTTGACTTTCTTGTTTTTCCTCCTCTGTTTATATATATATATATATGTAAGAAAAAGCGGTGGTTAAAAAACGAAGAGCTTCTTCTCTCTTTCTCCGCGAGAATGAGTGGTTTAAAACGGAGGCAACGACCGTCGTTTGACGCCACAAACGCGCGAGAATGTATTATTGCGCAGTAACGAAGCAAATTTGACGACGTGTTGCAACGGAAAAGAAAGATTTGGTTTTTTCGGTTGTTTAGGGTGTGCAATTTGAAAAAAACGAAAGGACGGCTCCAAAGAGAAAAACGTTTCCGCACTCGCTTTTTTGGGGTTCGTGATGCTCCAAAAACAAGACACGAACAACAACAACAAGCAACAACAACGATGCGAGGATACAAGCAACAATAATAATGGGAGGACGAAGAAAGAATCCACATCCTAAACGAGCGGTGAGCGTAAAGACGGTTTTGAAAGGTGATGAGAAAGAGGAGAGGGGAAGAGGAGAAGAAAAAGAGGGAGACGAAGAGCTTCGGTTGTTGCGGATGCTCCGTTGCGGTTCTCCCTGACGATGAAATGTCGCGATGGAGCAAAATCATCATCACGTGCCAAAGGCTTTTATTATTCCCGCTGCGAAAGGAGTGAAGAGAAAGAGAGGGCAACACGAGTGCGATGTGTGCGAGAAGAGTTTTTATGATTCTAGTGCTTTGAAAGTCCACATGCGCATTCACACGAACGAGAAACCGTATGCGTGTGAAGTGTGCGAGATGAAGTTTCGTACATCTTGTCAATTGAAAATCCACATGCGTATTCACACGAACGAGAGACCGTATAAATGTGATGTGTGCGAGAAGTGCTTTCGTGAATCTAGTAATTTGAAAACGCACATGCGTATTCACACGAACGAGAAACCGTACGAGTGTGTTGTGTGCGAGAGGTCTTTTCGTCATTCTAATGCTTTGAAAGATCACATGCGTATTCACACGAACGAGAAACCGTATGAATGTGATGTGTGCGAGAAACGTTTTCGTCAATCTAGTGCTTTGAAAGTCCACATGCGCATTCACACGAACGAGAAACCGTATGAGTGTGATGTGTGCGAGAAGAGATTTAGTCGAGCTGATACTTTGCAAAGCCACATGCGTATTCACGCGAACGAGAGACCGTACGAATGCGATGAATCTGCTTAACAAGATTCGGATAAGATGGAACTGGAATCAAAAGTCTATTTGTGAGCAATGATGCAAAGGTCTCGTAGCAGTAGTAGTATTACGTTCTCGTACTATAGCAAAGTAGTAAAATCTTTCGTTTTCGTTTTTCGAATTGAATTTTGTTCTTCAAACTTCGATTCAATCTTTTGTTGTTGCGTTTTTGGGTGTAAACCCACCAACGTTGGTATTCGCTTTCTCTTCGAACTCTCTGGTTCGTCTATTCGCGTCGACGCAGAAAAAGGAGACTAAATTTTTAAACACGCCTTTATCGAACGGGTTTTTAAACGTCCCGTCCGTCGCTCGCAAATACGTGTACCGGTGCAAGTTCATCAACTCGTTGGTGGTGATGTTTCGGGCGACTTGCGCGAGTTGCGAGGAGACTAACAGCAGGACTGGGATTAAGACGGCGACGTCGCAGGCGACGAAGAATAAGACGCCGGTTTTCGAGCGTTGCTTTTCGGACGGATTTTCTTCCCAGACTCGAATGACGGCGACGAGCAAGGAGACGATCATGGCGAACGTTTCCAGGAGCAGAAAGATGACAAAGTCGCGGTGGTTTTTCGCGCCAACCGTGTTGCCCATCCACGGACAGTAGTGGTCGAATCTCCTGACGCACCGTTTGGCGATTTGGCAGTGTTTAGTTCCAGCCGGTTTGACTATTTTACACGTGACGCAAAGACGTTCCCAGTTGCCCGCCCAAAGCTCGGGGTGATCGAGCCACTTTAACGAGGAGGCGGCGGAGGAAGAGGTAATTTCACTACTACTACTACCTCCTCCTAATCCTAATCCTGATCCTTTTTCGATGTCGTCGATATCGTCGCTGTGGTTGATTAGATTTTCAACCGACGACGACGCGTTTTTCAAACTCTTCGCGGCTAACTGCGCTCGCGTGGATACGAATCCGGGATCGGTATTCGCCACTCGCCAAAAGAAAATCAAACCGGTGATTGAGCTAATAACCACCATCCACGACCATGCTGCTAACGCGACGTCCACGCGGGGCGTCCCTAGCGGTCCGACGACGACAAAATTCACAAACATCAACGTCAACCCGCACACGACGGCTAAACAGAATATCGCCATGCCTTTTTGCGACCACCACGTCTGGCCTTCTTTGAGAGTCACCAACTGATTGGTCAACATGTTCGATAAACTCTTGTGACCTTTCTCCATGGCGAGTTGCGATGGGGTGTTTCCATCCGTATCTCGCGCTTTCAACAACTCTTCGCCGCCACACAAGGCTAAAACGTGCGCGGCTTCCGCTTTCCCTCGTATCGCCGCCCAGTGCAACGCCGTGCACCCTTCCCTATCCGGGCGCATCACGTCCGCGTCAAACGCCAAGAGTAACTTGACGACGTCTTTAAACCCTTTATACGCGCCCCAATGCAATGGACATCGCCTATCTTCGTCCATGCAATTCACGTCTAAATTCCATCGCAACAGAAAATGGTACAACATCGAAGCGTGGCCGTACTGCGCGGCGACGTGCGCCGCCGTGTACCCGCGAATATCTTGATTGTGCAGCTTTGCTTTTCGCTGCAAGAGTAATTCCGCGACTGGTAACGCGCCTCTCACTGCTGCCCAGTGTAGCGCTGTTTGCCGTTCGTCGTCCCCGGCGTTCACGTCCGCGCCTAAATCCAACAAATACTTCGCGATCGCGACGCGATTGTTCAACGCTGCCCACTGTAAAGGCCGAAATCCGTTCGCATCTTTCGCATCTATTATGATCGAAGAAGACGGGGCGTTGTTCACGAAAAATTCGAGCTTTTCTTGGTTCCCGTACGCGGCCGCGCGCCAGACGTCCCACTCTTTCTCTTCCTCTTCTTCCTCTTTCTTCTTCGGTGCCGAAGAAGCGAGCGAGGAATCTTCGTTCGTCGTCTTCGTAATGTCGTTGGTTGCCTCCATCTCTCTCTTTTATTCTAAATGGAAATGGAAAAACTCTTCTCAACAAAGCAGCTCTCAAAACACACGCACGAACACACAATGAAATAATGCAACACTCGATGATGATCCCTCAAACGCAATTTCAAACTCCTTTAGGATGACGACGACGAGATTGATGATGTTGACTCTCTTATGTGACTCTTTCTCTTCTTGTGTCGCGTTGTTTTTTGCGAGATTTGATTTTTCGAAAATTTCAACGGAACCCGTTCCTTTTGTTTTTCATTTAGGGTTTTAGTTTTTGGAGCCAAGAGCTTTTTGTTTGCCGAGTCAGAAAAAAAAAATCCATCATCATTAAAAAAGCAGTCGATGATGATGATGATGCAACAAGCGCAACAGCAGTACCACCAACAAAGGTTCGCGCACGCGTGCGCGCGAAATGAGAGGAGGAATACCGTGAGGTGCGGTTTTGTTGTTGTGGGATTCTAAGTCTTTTTTTTATTCTCTGAACTCGTTTCTCTTTCTTTTTTCTCTCTTCGATTAAAGAGCTCTTCTTATTTCCATTCTGTTGTTGTTGTTGTTGTTGTGGATAATGTTGCAAATGTACTGCGACTAATAAACGTGATGTTGTTCTCTCTTTCGTATCGCAGATTTTCTTCTTCTCAGCGACGAAGACAACAACGAGTTAAAGTCTCGGTCTCGATCGAAAGCAGCGCGAAAAAAGCCTTCTTTTTCCCCGGTCAAGGCGCACAAAACGTCGGCATGGCGAAAGAGTTGTGCGAAACCTCCCCGGAGGCGAAAAAAATGTTCGACACGGCGAAGGACATTTTAGGGTACGATTTACTCGACGTGTGCGTGAACGGACCGGCGGAAAGATTGAACTCGACGGAAGTGTCGCAACCGGCGATTTACGTGTCCTCGATGGCGGCTTTGGAAAAGATGAAATCAACCGCGGAAGGGCAAGCGGATATCGACGCCGTGGACGTGTGCGCGGGATTGAGTTTAGGCGAATACACGGCGTTGGCGTTCGCCGGGGCGTTTTCTTTTGAAGATGGGTTGAAGCTGGTGAAATTGAGAGGCGAAGCCATGCAAGCGGCGGCGGATGCGCAGCCGAGCAGCATGGCGGCGATTATTGGGTTGAGTTCGGACAAGTGCGAGGAGTTGTGTAAAGTGGCGAGCGAGCAAAGCGGGAAAGACGTGCGAGTGGCAAACTATTTGTGCAACGGGAACTACGCGGTGAGTGGTGCCATCGAGGCGATCGAGAAAGTCGAAGAGATTGCAAAACCAGAATTCAAAGCGAGAATGGCCGTTCGATTAGCGGTTGCCGGCGCGTTTCACACGGATTTCATGAAACCCGCGGTGGAAAAGTTAGAGAAACAGTTGGCGGAGACTCCCATCAACGCGACGAGAATACCGGTCATTTCCAACGTCGACATGCAACCACACACGGACGCGGATTCGATCAGAAAGACGTTAGCGACGCAAGTGACGAACCCGGTGAGATGGGAAGGGTCCATGCAAAAGTTGATCGAGGAAGGTTTGGAAGGTGGCACGGAAGTTGGACCCGGGACAGTCATCTCCGGCATCATCAAGAGAATCGATAAGAAGTTGCCGGTGGTGAATTACACCGTTTAAAAATCTCGGCGAGTGAATACGAATACGATGAGCTTTTATTATTACCTAGTATATAATTTGGAACCTATTCTGTGTTATACAAACTGCTACTAGTAAGAAACGAGCGCAACATGAATCTAATCTAATCGTCGTCGTCGTCGTCGTCGTCCAACTCTTTTAAACTTGCCGTCTTGATGAACGGAAACGTCTTTTGCAAACTCTGCGCGGTTGCCGCGGCCAACGGCTTCGGGCCTCGAAACCCCAAAACGACGTTCCCTTTCCTCCCGTCCACCTCTAAACATTTCACGACGCCCCCGTACCCTTTCACTCTATCCTCGATGCTTTTCAAGTGCGCTCCGACCGCCTCTTTCGTCAACTCCGGAGGCGCCTGCCCGACGTCTCCGCTCACGTTGATTACTTCCTTAAACGCATTCTCGCCGAACGTTTTCCTCAACACGGATTCCACGCCGCCTTTCATCGTCGCTTGCGAACTCGCGCACGACGCGCACGCGCCTAACAACCGAACCGCCACGATCCCGTCTTCCTCGGAAACCGCGACCACTTCGATGTTTCCGCCGTCGTTGATCACGTACGGCCGGATTTCCTCCAACGCTTCGTCGACAGTTTCTTTCGTCAGTCTCGGATATATCTTCTTCTTGTTTTCTTCTTCATCTTCTTCTGAGCGCACTTTGCCTTTCCTCAGCATGGCATCTGCCACGTCTTGAAACGGAGACACCATTTCGATGGTATTCTTCGCATCGCCTTTCCTCTTTTCGCCCCCTGAATCGTCCAAAAAGTCGTCTCTCTCCTCTCCCGTCGTCTGAATCTGACTCGTCGCCTTCGCCGCTCGAATAATAGAAACACCACCACGCTTTCGTTGTTGGCGGCGTCCACTGCCTCTCCGCAACCTTTCCCTAGTGTGTATGACTTTGGTGTTTTTATCATCGTTGCACTCGTAACAACAACACTGTTTTAACTGCAAAAAATGACCACCCGTGCTACTACTTTTAATACCTCTCGTCGTCATCATATTTGTTCTCGTCGAAGTCGTCGCATAATCTGTCGTCGTTCGCTGTTGTTTTAATGCCGCACTGATGGCATTAGAAACAATCCTTCCCTAAAAGAGAGGTCTACTTTCAAGTGTAGGGCTGCAAACCCTAAACATTCGAGCGAGACTGAAGCAAGAAGCGGGAGGAGTAGGAGCAGTGGTGTTATTCTATTTACGCGCGCGAATAAACGAGAGAGAGAACGAGAGATCGAGATTTAGAAGAGAGATTTCGTTTTTGTTCGCGCGTCGTTATTACATGCGCTGCTTGTTTCAAAAACAAAGAGGAGGAAGAAGAAGCGTCTCATCATCATCATCATCATCATCGGTTTTATTCAACATCTCGAATACAATGCGAAGCTGTTTGAACGCATCATCATCGGGAAGCGGCGTTCTCTCTGCGAGCAGAAACACGACGACGACGACGACAAAAAATGCGATGTTGGAACGACGAAAGAGTATGACAACGACACCGACGTTTCCCCGACGAATGAATAACGCAAGGAGGAGGAGGCGTTTTTTTGCGTCCTCGGTGTCGAAAGGATTAGGAGGAGGAGATGCTTCAAACGCGTCTTCGATAGCGTCGTCGGCGCAAGAACGATTATTGGAAGAGGAAGGAAAGTTTCTTCTCAAAAACGAAGTCCTCACAACTTTGGAAAAAGGGTTATCGTACGAAATCAGAACCGGGTGTTTAAACGCGAGAGGGAAAAAGTACAGCAATTTTGAAGAGTTTTTAACCGCGCAGTTGACGCTGTTGAGCGAGGACGCCGCGGTGAAGAACTCGGTAAAGTCGAGCGCGATGGTTCGAAGGATGAAGGAGGATGGAGTTTTGTACGGACGGTTACCGGCAAGCGAACGCGAGAGGATGTTGACGAACATGAAAGGGGCGCTGCCGATTGTGTTGGCAGAGGTTTCGAGTAACGCGAGTGATTCAAAGGGTACGAGGAACGACGAGAGAAGCGCGAGTGGGAACGAAAGTAGCACGAGTGGTGGTGGTCTTAATGGTAGCGCTCAAGTTGTCGCCGGGTGGCAGCCGCCGCCGAGCGCGAAAAGAACCGCATCGTCACCACCTTCTTCTTCTTCTTCTTCTTCCTCCTCCACCTCCTCTTCATCTTCTATGAAGAGCTTAGGGGTGTTGTCTTCCTCAACCGTGCGAAAGGAAACGTCATCTTCCGTGGCATCGAAACAACCAATCGTCGAAGATGTAAAAGATAAGAAAATGCCTACGGTTATTGTATTCGATTTAGAAACGACCGGTTTATCTAAAGAACGCGATCGTATCGTTGAAATCGCTTGCGTGGATTTGTCCGACGTGACGTCGGCGGCCTCGGTGGCGGGAGATGGAACAGATATCAAAAATTTTCAAACCTTAGTGAACCCGGGAAGATTTTCTATCCCGTCGCACGTTCAAAAACTCACCGGCATCACGAACGCGATGGTATCCGCGCCAGATATTCCGAGTTTTCAAATGGCTGCCGAACGATTCGAAGCGTTTATCGAAGCCGCGCGATTGAAAAACAAAGAATCTGGGGACGGCGCGTACAGCGGCGAAGTTTTGTTAGCCGCGCACAACGCGAGGCAATTCGACAGTTCGTTTTTACAGAGAGAGTATTGGAGACTTGGCCGCGAAATGCCTTCGCACTGGCGGTTTTTAGACACTTTACCTTTATCTCGATCCGTTTTGAAGAAATCGGGAAATACAAAGTTCACCTTAGATGCTTTGAGAGAACACTACGAGATCACCATCAACGAAGGCGACATGATGCACCGAGCGTTTACAGACGTTAAGGTGCTTTCTAGAATTATTCATCAGCTTTTAGCGGATAACGAGAGAGCAAACACTCGCTTCTCGGAGGATAAAGTAGGATTGTTAGATTCGTATTCGTTTTCGCTCGGCGATCCGGGCGCGGGATCTTTGAAAAGGCAAATCGCCGCCGCGACGTCGTCGACGACGGGCGCACCGGCCAATCAACCGTGGTTTTCGGGAGGTACCACGAGAACGTCCACTGGTGGCATTGCCGATGCCGTGGACGCGTGGGAAAACGTCCGCGCCATGAGCGGTGAAGACTTTGGCGTCGACGAAGATTTCAACGGCGGAGACGACGATTCTTCCTCAATCATGTACAACTTAAAGCAACAAAACAAGGAGGAGTCCGAGGAGGCGAAAACCAGAAATCGTTTAAAGCGACCGTTTTGGGCGCAAGCTGATCCAATCAACGGATTTGCGCCACCAACGCTCGATTTTGCAAAGCTTTCGACCACGGACGAGAACGATGATAAAGATCTCCGGGCGCTTCGCAACGACATAGACGCGTGGAAAGAGACGCCAATTCGAGAGGCGTTCGGCGCAGGATCTTCCTACGAACTGGACGAGAAAACTTTGAAAGCGCTAGAAACTGAAGGCGTGGACACCGTGGAGGCTATTTTGCGCGTCTGTCCGCGAAAATACCAAGAGTATTCGCCCATGTCCAACGATTTGCGACCTGGCACGTCGGTTTCCTTACTCGGCCGCGTCGTCGGCGTCCAAGTTGCACCGTTTACTCGTGGGAGGTCGAGGCAACCGAACGTGATTACGTTGGAAACAGTGAAAACGTCCGAAACCAACGAGGCTAGCGAAGGAGAGGGTTGGGGCAAAAGTCCGCAACGGTTCAAAGTGAAAATTTGGGAGTACTTGACCAAAGACGTCAAGAGTTCGTTGACGCGAGACGCGATCGTAAAAGTGCGAGGAACTTTAGGCAATTTTACTGGTTCTGAATTTTCCGTCGAGTCCGCAAAAATTCTAACCGATGCTCAAGATGTCACGCCAATCGGCGAAGCCGGCGAAGTCGTCGCCACGTACGCCAAGAAAGCGTCCATGACGAACGAAGAGTGGCACAAAGCTATCCCTCGCGCGCTTGAGTTTTTCTTGAAGAAACTCAAAGGCGATCCGTTGGAAGTCTCTTTGGGTAAAGAAAACGCTTTGTTGAAAGAGTTACAACTGGTTTCGCACGCGGAAGCCGTCGCGAGCATTCACGCGCCGGCAACGGTGGAACAAGTCGCTCGCGCGAGAGAACGCTTAGCGTTTGAGGAGCTTTTGATTTTACAAGTTCAATTAATGGGTGAACGTAAGCGCTTACAATCGTTAGCCGCGGAGAACGAAGGCGAAGGCGATAAGGAAGGTATTTCCATCGTTTCTACGCACTTGTGCGATCAACTTCGCAAAGAGCTCTCGTTTTCCTTGACGAGGTCGCAAGACCAAGCGTTGGAGGAGATTTTAACCGACATGGCCGGTCCGGCGCCGATGTTGCGCTTACTCCAAGGCGACGTCGGGTGCGGTAAGACCGTCGTTGCCGCGTTGGCGTTACTCGCGGCGGTGGGAGCTGGACACCAAGGCGCACTGATGGCCCCGACGGAAGTCTTAGCCAATCAGCACTACAAAACTTTATCGGACTTGTTGAGAGAAATGGGCCCGGATGCGCCAAAGTGTGAAATCATCACCGGGAGTACGAAGCAAAAAGAGTTGAAACTGATTTACGAGAAGATTGAATCTGGAGAGATTTCCATCGTCGTCGGCACGACTTCGTTAATCAACGAAAATGTAAAGTTCAAATCGCTCGGTTTAGCCGTCGTCGACGAGCAACACCGCTTCGGCGTCAACCAACGCGCCAAACTCCTCTCCAAAGGTGGGGAACCGCCGCACATGTTGACCATGTCTGCGACGCCCATTCCTCGAACGTTAGCGATGACTAAGTTCGGTGAGATGGCGCTATCTGTCATCGAAGAGAAACCCGCCGGTCGTTTACCAATCTATACGAAAGTTCTCGACCCGTCTGAACACGAAATCGCGTTCGAAGCCATCCAAGAAGAGACGCAAAGAGGCGGTCAGGCGTACGTCATCTTGCGTTATGTCTCGGACAAAGACACGGAGAAGAACCAGACCAAAGGCGCGGAGGAAGAATTCGAGCGTTTAAAGCTCAGACTTCCAAGCGTCAAGTTCGGTCTCTTACACGGCCAACTCTCCTCGGAGGAGAAACAAAACGCTCTGGATCTCTTCGCCAAAGGCGAAACGCAATGTCTCGTCGCCACCTCCGTCGTCGAAGTCGGCGTGGACGTCCCAAACGCTTCTTTGATCGTCATCGACGCCTCTGGTGGCGGCGGATCTGGAGGTTTCGGTCTCGCCGCTTTGCACCAACTCCGCGGCCGCGTCGGTCGCGGCTCTCGTCAGTCCCGGTGCTTCCTCTTAAACACGCCGAACCCGGACGAAGATCGGGAAGAACGCGCTCGCGACCGCCTCACCGTCCTCGAAAAAACCAACGACGGCTTCCGCGTCGCCGAATCAGACTTACAACTTCGCGGTGCCGGCGATTTGTGGGGTTCCAAACAATCCGGAAACAGCGTCGAGTTATTCCACGCGAGTTTAGCGACCGATTTATATTTACTCGAAAGCGCTCGCAAAGCCGCCGCGGAACTCGTCGCGGCGAGCGAAGTCGAAGCAGCGCCGACGACGGCGATGATGAAATCCTTACTCCCCGCGCCCGTGCAAATCGCGTTGGAGAAGAGGGCGGTCGTCGATTTGAGTTTAGAGGCGAAGTTTTGATACTTATCACGCGTCGATCGATGGTCGGCACTAATATGTAATATGTAATATGACAGTTGAGTTCTCAAATTTCATCCATTTTTTTCACTCCACCCTGCTTCACTAAAAACACGTATACATTAAATTAATAAAAATGGGTTGCGTCTCGTCCTCTCCGACTACGAAGAACGGTGAAGGTGGTGGTGCCTCTTCTTCGGGAAAGAGCAGGTTCACCCAGACAACGCTAACAACAGAGTCGGCTTTGGGTGAGCGCACGTCGTCGTCGTCCTCCTCTAGGGAAGATGTTCTCCACGCTTTGGGAACGACGACAACGGTTTCCAATCCCTCGTCTGCGTCGGATCGGAAGAGCGGGAACTCGAGCAGCACGAACAGCGAAAAGAACAACAACGCGAAGAATACGAAGAATAAGAAGAACAAACAGCAGCAGGAGCAGCAGCAGCAACCACCGCAACAACAACAGAGACGAGGGATATTAAAAAGCGCGAGTCACGATCGGTTCCAAAATCAAACGCCGCCTCCGTCGCCAAATTACGAGTTTTTATTGTCCAACGCGGTGAGTTTGCGGGAGGACGATACCTTGAGCATGAGCAACGCGAGTCGATTGAAGAAAGCTGGGAGCGCCGGGGCGTTACAGATTGACCTCTCTCGAGTGCACGAGAACGATAGGAATGGCAGTAGTAGTAATAATAATAACAACAACTCCGTTGATGAGATGACGACGACGAGCGGCGCGTCCAGTCCGGAGAGAAATACCGAGTCGAACATTTTCTCGAGACTCCCTCCGTCGCCGACGGGGACGAAAAGTGGCGTGAAGCGGATATCGTTCGCGACAGATTTAGTGGACGTGATGGAAGACGACTCGCTGGTGGAGGAAGAGGAAGAGGAGAAGACGAGGCACTGGTCGACGAGTTTATTTCGAGGGAGTAAGAGAGATAGCGAGGATTTAGCGGAGGAGATTGCAAACGTGAAGAGAGGAGGAGGCGGAGGGAATAGTAATAGTAACAGTAATAAGACTCTTGGATCGAAGAATAACGGCGGTGGTGGCATTATTAATGTCGATAATTCGTTCTCGTCGGAAGATATCGACGTTTCGAAAATGTTTGAAAACGAGGACACGGAAAACAGCGGAGGAACCGATACCGCCGGCGGTAACTTTGAAGATGAAGACTACGAGGAAGAAGAATATTGGTTTCACGGGATTTCTGTGAGTACGCAGAGAGCACGGTCGGAGGTGTTGCACGCGCGATTGCAAGCCGCGGAAGGCGAGACGGAACGTTTGCGGGAGAACTCGAACGATAGTAGGAAAAAATTAGTGGAATTGATCATCTCGACTGGAATCACTCGGGAAGAGTTGCAGCCGGAAATTGAAGATTTGAAAGAAGAAATTCGGAAAGGTAAAAAAACGAGACGGACGAGAAGCGTGGAAACGATGGACATTCAAGAGGAGGAGGGAGAGGAGAGGCCGTTCGTATACGACAGCGAGCGAATTTCAAACTTGTTGCACAACTTTTTAGAAAAGATTGAAAGCTACGATTCAACCACCTCCGCGGCGGCGAGCGGAGGTTCCTCTCCAACCAACACCGGTAATGCCACGTCGCCTCCGCGAGAGCGACAGCAACCCGTCGCTTTGACTATTTTGACGCACTGGGCGAGAACCGGCGACGCTGAAGCCGCGTTATCGAGAGCAGAGTTGGAAAAGTCGCGTTTGGCGCACTCGAGCGCAAAATGGACGTTACAATCCGCCATGCAAGCGGTAAAAGATACCATGACGCGAGAAACCGTCGTAAAGGAGAAACTGAAGCGTCGGCAAAAGATTTTGGAGATTGCGACCAGAAGGAGAGAGTTAGCGAACGAAGATTTAAAAACGGCCGAGAATCGATTGGAGCGCGCGCAAGAAATTCGAACAGATATGAACGTCGCACTGGCGAAAGCCGTCGGAGATTTTGAAACTTCCAAAGCCGCTCTGGTATTGTGGAAGAAAAGGCGCAACGGCGCCATGATGACGTTTAAAGATGCCATTAACGAACTGACTGAGGAAACGGTCATTGAAGTTAATTCTAAAACAAAAGAGTTTGTCACCAGAGCGACGAAAGCGTCCGAGGCGTTATCCTTAGCGTACACTGCGTTAGGCAGTCGATTACAAAGAGCACTGGATGAAGGTTCGAGGCATCGCCCAGAGCCAAAAGACGAACAAAATTCGCGCGCGTTGAACAACGACGCTCGAGCGGCATTCGTTGCGCACAATCGCGCGGAGCAAGCCATGAACGCGCCAATTTCATTACATTTTGCCAAACTCAACGCGTTAGAATCCTCTACCAGACACTTGTTAGCCGAGTGCGAAGAGGAGGTCACCAAAGGCATCTCGCAATTTTACGAAGCCTTTCGCGTTGAACGAGAAGCGAGAGAGAAATCGGAAACGGCAAACTTGGACGCGAAGATTTGCGAGACGACTTTAGAAGTTGCGCAGTCGTACGCGCGAACCGCGGACAGAGCGTACGACGACGCTTTGTATTTCGCGCAAAGTACCATGGAACAAGAAATTCAAGAAGTAAACGAAGCTATGATTGTGACCAAACGTCGATTGGAGGAAGCGAGAGAACACGAGCGTTCAGCGCAAGCGCAATTGTCCGAATCGATTGCGAAATGGGGTAAAAAGAAAGCGCTGATGGGTAAAGATAACGCCAAATCTCCATGGAGAGCTGTCACGAGAGCAGTGAACGACGTTCACGATCTTTCCACCGTCATCCGTGGACGAGAGATGATTGCAAAACCCGAGGACGACAAGGTATCGTTTCCCGTGCATTATTTGAAGGACGAAGACGGGGTCATGAAGACGCAACTGAGCATGGAAAGCATTCCGGAAATGCACAACAACTCAAACGTTTCGTTCAACATTTCCGAAAGTCTTTTACACAGGTCGATTTCCAACAACAGTAATAACGCTTTGTTAGCCATGCAACAACTCCAAAGCGGCTCTTCTTCTGCAGCTGCTGCAGCCGCTGCGAGTGGAGAACAAGGCGTCAACGGTTTGACGCTTCAACAGACGGACTCGCAAGCGTCCATCGCCTCCACCAACTCCGACCTCGAAAATCTCATGCAAACGTTATCGGGTGGGAGTTTAACCGCACCGGAAGCAAAGAAAAGAGCGACTGTGCTCGATACAATAGATAAGCAAGCGGTGGAATTCAAGAACGAAGCGGATGTAGTTCGCGCGACGCGCTTGGTCGAATTGAAAGCTCGAGAATCGGTTGAAGATTTTAGCGGGCACGCTCATCAAACCGGTACGTTCTATTGAAATTGGTTGCATCTATTGTGTGCATAGCCTTATAATTGTGTGTGTGTGTATATATATATATCATTTCCCTTTCTTTTTCTCGCATCATAAATATGTGCGCATGAACGTGCACACACACTCTCCCTTCTTCATCTTATTATAACAATTACGCTTTGATGTCAAAAGCCACGCCAGTCTTGTACGTCTTGCTCGCCAAGTGCGCTTGCACCACCACGTTCGCTTTCGCGCCGTCGCAAATCGAAAGCTCCTTCGCCAAATCCACCGTGCCTTGGCTGTTGTACACCGCGCGCGCCCCGGAGTTGGAGTTTTGCAAACCAACCGCGTACGCCAAACTCCCCGAACTTCTCCCGACGACGCACTCAATCGCACCGTTCACGTCTGAATTTAACTTTGAGCTCATTCCAAACTTTAACCGGTCGAGACCGTTATCGGCGGCTAAGGCGTAGGTGGTATCGCCTTGGCATTTTTGCAAGGCGACGCCGTACGACTGCACTTGCCCTGAGGTTGTCACCGTGCCATCCACACCAACGACCGTCCCGTTGCCCAGAATATCCGAACACACGTTCACAGATATCGCGTTTGGCGACGGTAACGCCATTTCGCACTTGACGCCAACGCCTCCGGTTGCGTATTGCGCGCACGCTTTTTCCAGAACGTTCGCTTTCAACGCACCAATTTTGCACACGTCCCCGGTTTTCAATTCAACCTTCATCCCGTTCAAAAGAACATCCGTCGCCGTCAACGTCGCCAAAACTGTTTTCACGTTCGCGTCTAAAACGATGTCCGCTTTGATGCCATCGACGACATCTCGCGAGATGGTCGTTTTATTGCTCAACGAGGAAGTGTTGGTGCTGATGAGAGTTTCCGATTTCGTCCCATTCGCGGTGCTGTTGATGGTAATTTTATCGCTCAATTTCAAATCTTTCGTGAGGACGTTGGAGATGGATTTGCCGATTTCGGAGAAATACGTCGTCATTTTATTATAATAGAGTAATAATAACGTGAAGAATAAGACTTCTTAGCAAGTCAGATGGATTTTGCGCTCTCGTTTGATGCGATAGAGAAGAAGCAAAAGAGAGAGAAAAGTGGGGAATTATTGCTGAGTCATAAAAAATAGAGACCCCTTCAAAGGGGGAAAACAGTCAAGTCCTCTCGATTTTTCCGTCGCGTGACGTAAATACCGCTTTTCAAATTCGCAGAGGTAGATGATATGTGATGTATGTATAGTAAAGTGTAATAAATTAAAAGTAATCTCCTCTCGTTGTTTTCGAGCGATGATTTTATGTTCTATGTTTGTTCTGGTGTTATAGTAGTACGTGAGGTACTTTCTTCTCGCGGCTTTGAAATATCTCTGGTATCTTTATCTTCGTCCGGGTCCCGCTCCCGCGCCGTAATAGCCTCGGCTCACCGGCGGAGTCGTTCCGTATTGCTGCGAGGAGTACTCTCGAGTGGTGGTTTGACCGCCTTTCGTTTCCGAACTTTCTCTGTACAACGGCCTGCTCTCGTCGTTGTTGTTCGTTCCACCCCCGTAACCCCCGCTACTTCTATTGTTCTTTTGTCTCAATCGATACCGAACGAAGCGTCGGTACATCGAGCGCAAGACCAAGTAGATGATAACGACAGCTAAGCCACCCATGATGGCACCGGTGATACCGTCGGATTCGCTAATGGTCAAATGAAACGTGTCCACGAGCCAGTCACGGAGGCCTTCGAAGGCAAACTCGATTTTGTTGGCGGTCCAGTGGATGGCGTTGCGCACCGGTTCCGGGAGGAAGCTAAAGAATTCGTCGTATTTGTTCTTCCGTTGTTCGATTAAGGTAACATCGACATCCGAAGCTAAAGCCGGGGCGCCAGTCGCTTGGAGTCGAGCGACTATGGCGCCGAGGACGTCTGGGTCGGAGAAGCGTTCAGCGATGAGAAGCTCTTTCGAGTCCACGTCGTCGGTTAAGACAACCATGCGGATTTCCGTGGTAGTTTCTCCATCAGTCGCAGCGGTCGCAGTAGTTGTTTCTTCGGTGGTGGATGCGGCGAAGTTTTTGGATTTAGCCATAGCCATAGGTTTTGCACCTGCTGGTTTTGCGGAGGATGAAGAAACCTTGTCCTTGTTCGTCAAAGACATCTTCATCGAGGACGTAGTCGGAAGCGCAAACGACTTCGAAGTGCTCTTTCGGTTCGCCACGGCAGCGTTCAAAGTCGCATCTTTCTTTGCTTTCACTTTCTTGATGTACTCGTTCAAGTAGTCTCTGTCGTCATCGTTCGTCTTTTCCTTGAGCGCCTTTCTCGGACCGCTGGAAGACGACGACGACGAAGTAGAAGCGCCAAGCTCGGGTCTAGATTGCGCCAAACCGAGCGCGGCGGCGTGGCGTGCAATAGATCGGCTTCTCAACACCGCTTCTTTCGCTCTCGATTTGACATCCGCTGCGCCATCCTTCGGTGCTTTCGCCAGGGTTGCTTCTTCGCCGATGACGGAATCGCGAACGGAAACGAGGACGACATCTTCAAGATTAGCGTCCACTGCCTCGGCAAACACGCCCTTTGCGGCGATTTCGTCCGCCTCGGTAAAGTTCGCCGCCGTAACGCCTTTCAAAAGAAGCTTGGTTTCTACGGCTTTACCTTCGTCGACGGCGAGCAACGCAGCTGAGATCTCATCGATCGATTCTTGCACCGGATACGACTCGCCCGTTTTGACTCCTTTCGCTTCCGATTCGCGAATAAGGTCGATGCCTTTCGACGCGCTGACATCGACTTCAACAACTGGGTCGTTAAGATCAACGACGCTGTTCGTGTCTCGATTCTTCATAGTCGTTACGACGGCTTTGTCTTCGTTCGCATTCGTCATGGCGTCTGCAACCGCCGCCGGCGTACCCGCTGGCACTTCAACTTCTTCGTCGTTGCCGGAGAAGTTTAAGATGCTGCTCGAATCATCGTCGTCGCTGCTGCTGCTGCTGCTGCTGCTACTCGAAGTCGTCGAGGACGAGGACGACGAGGACGAAGTGGACGTGTACTTAGACGAAGGAGAAGAAGTGTAACTCGAAACGCTCGAGCTCGAATCCGTCGGAAACGAAACTTCAGACTTCAACACAGTTTGCACCTCGTTCTCGCTGTCTTCTGCCGTCGAGGCGAGATCTTCGTCGCGAGTGTCTTGGTCATCGATAACCTCTTTCAACACTTCTTTCGATTCTTCGATGGCTTCATCGATGTCCTCGACGGTCGCGGCTTTGTTAGTGTACGGCGTACCCGTGGCGTCGAGGTTTTCCTTCTCAGCCTCGATTTCCTCGGCGCGGTGTTGCAAGTTCTCCTCTTGGAGCTTAAACACTTCACTCATGGCGTTCGCTTCTTCGACCAACTCGATCTTCTTGTTGAGCAAGTCCAACTCCGCCAACTTGGCTTGTCTTTCATCCATGTCGTCGACGGTTGCGCCGAGCGTTTGAATCTCTTCAATCAACTTCTCCTTTTCGGCGTCGTAGGAAGACAACTGCATTTGCAAACGCGAATTCTCCGCCGCTAACACTTCTTTCTCGGAACTAACTTGCGCTTCTTCGCTTTGCACTTGGCTGATTGTGACCTTATCCGTCGTAATCTCCGCATTTGCGTCGTCCAATTGCTTGGATAAGTCTTCGACGTCGTCTTTGTAGTTCTCGGCGTCGTCCTTCGCGCCCTTGTAGTCGGAATACACCTCATCAATCTGCCCTTTGGCTTCGTCCAACTCGTCGTCTTTGTCCTCTAAAGCAGCTTCGGCTTCTTCCAACTTGGATTGCAACTCTTCAATCTGCGAGGCTAACTCTTCTGCTTCGGAGGTGTCCGGCTGCGGCACACCCGCGGCGTCTGCTTTCACCGCCTCAGACGCATCGTTCAACTCGCTCATTTTGACCGCCAACTCTTTGTACTCTGATGAGCTGGAAGACATCTTCGACATCGCGTTTAACACTTCCGTTTGCTCCGTCATGATTTCATTTTGCGCGTTGATTGCTTCCAACTTCGTTGTCAACTTTTCCAACTTATCCTCCAACTCCGGTTCCGTCAGCGGCTCTTCCGGTTGAATCGCGTCCAGCTTGGTTTCCGTGAGCATCTTTTCCTGTTCCGCGATGCGAATCTCTTGTTCGATTTGCTCGACTCTGTTTTGCGCTTCCTCGATCGCGACTTGCTCCTCCAAAGTGTTGTTTTCGTCCTTGACGTCTTCCAACTCCTCTTTGATCTCGTCGCAATCGTCTTGATTCATCCCGGCTTTCGCTTCGCGCGTATCCTTGGGCGTAAATCGGCTCATGATTGAGGCAACTTTCGGTCGCACGGACGTGTGCGACACTGAAAATGGGTTCGTCGCGTACGGGTGCGCGACGGAGACTTTCGACGATGTTGATCGAGTAGCGTAGCCCGTCGACGGTTTACCCGAGGAGGACGAGGCATCGCTCGATCTCGAACTGAACATGTTCGCGTACTTGGCCGCGATTGAGTTCTTGTTCGATGACGCCGATTTACCAGACGTCGACGCGTCGCGACTGTACAGAGATCGAGCCGACGAGGCCAAATCCGAGTGTAAAGACGGGGCCGCCGCCGCCGCCGCCGACGCCGACGACGTAGAAGACGTAGAAGCATACGCAGATGTCGCGCGTGGTCTCAAATACTTTTGCGCAATCGGTGACAACGAACGCATAGAGTGCGAAGTCGTGATCGGCACGTATTTCGACTTTTCCGAAGCCGCCGCAGTGGAAGAAGTAGAATCAATCGAACCCGTCGCTGCAGTTTTCGTCGTCGACGACAAAGACTTCTCCGTCTCTTCGCTCGCCTCTTTCAAAAGCTTCTCGGCTTCGACTTCCATGTTCACGGAAGAAGTTAAAGAAGAAGCTTTGGGTGTGGAGGCGATTGGCTTCGTCTCCACTTTACCTTCCAACTCCTCCCCATTCACCGTCTTCCCAGACTTCAAGGAGGACTTCAAATCCTCCAAAGACGGATCTTCGTCCGCGCGCGCGTCGAGCGCCGTTTTCACCGCCGAGGAGAGATCGCCGCCGCCGGAAGAAGAACCCGAGGAAGACGAAGCAACGCTCGCGGCTTGTGAGCTGCTACTCTTCGCGGAAAAGTACGCGTCCAATGCGTCCTTATCCGAAATACTCTCGTCACTCTTTGTTCCCGACGTAATCGTCTTCGATCCGTCGTCTTCGTTTTTCCGCGACGCTGAAAACTCCACCTTTGTCTTTGCCTCCTCCGCGGTCTCTGCATCATCATTCGACGACTTCTTCTCCTCGGACAACTTCTTCTCCTCGGACGCTTTGTTATTATTACTCGCGTTATCATCGAAATTAAAGTACCCGTCCAGTTTTTTCATCGTCTCGTCCGTCTCTCGATCGTCTCTCGCTCTCTCTTCGTCTCCGTCTCTCGAGAGCGATTCGATCGTCGTCGACCCCAATTTTCCTTCTCCCGCGTTAACTCTCACAGCGGGTGCTTTCGGCGGCACCAAAACATCGCCGAGTTTGCTTTGACTGCGCTGCTCGTATTTCCCTCCTAACGACGCCACGTGGTCGTTTTCTCCTCCTTTCGTCGTGTGCGCGAGCGGAACGTGATGTTCTCTCGCGTTGTTCCTCTTCAAAGACGAGGAAGATGATGATGATGTCGACGACGATGAGCCGCGGACCTGGGTGTCCCCAACACCATGCACGACATCATCGCCCGAGGAACGATGATGTTTTTGCGTTTCTTTCGCCTCCGCGTAAGGAGAAGACAAAGCTAAAGTAAAAACCCCGACCGTTCCAAACGCGAGATTGAGTATCGATGAGGAGGATCTCCTCCTTTTCTTCTCGTTGAGAGACATCTTTAGTAATGTTCTTTTGCGATAGAAAATAATAGCGCGCTTCTTTGGGAGAAAAGAAGAAGTGGTTTTTGAACCCGTCAAAAAAAAAATGTTTAGGGTTTCCAATTTGTGCGTGTTTTTTGCTCTTTTTTGGGAGAAAAATCGAGAGTTTTTTGTAACACGCTCCTCTCACACCACGAGACACACAACAAAAACAGTCTACCATGAGTTCTGCGCTGAGAAGAACCATCAGAGGTAGGATTAAAAGAGTCTTCTTCTCTCGTTGTCACGTTCTCGTTGTCTCTTCTTCTCGTTGTTGTCTCGTATTCTTGTTGTCTTCTTCTTCTTCTTTTGATGATGAAGACGACCGGATAAGTGATTGATGTGGTTTATGTGTCTCATTTTTTCTCATTTTCCCGATCCTCTTTTTCTCTCTCTTCGTTTCCCTTCTGTGGAGAGAGAACGTGCAAATCTATGTATTCTATCCGTGAGAACGCGTCGTCGTCGGTTTGGTGCATATCTCTTTTTGGTATCTCGGGGTATCGTTCGAACGCGAGAGCATTGATTGTACCGAACGCTTTTTACTGACGCTCTCTTTCTCTTTCTCTGATGAACAAACAATACACAGATGTCGCCGCACGAGCAGCGGCGCAAAAAGGAACAAACCCACCAAAAATACCGAGAGGGGCGGCGACCACCTTCACGACTTTTTCTTCCCCGGCGAACGAGAAAGTGGACGCGTATAAAGTCGGCGACTCCACGAACATCAAATGGCACGAAGGTTCCGTGGATGTGCAAACTCGGGAGAAAACTATGGGCCAGAAAGGATGCGTCTTGTGGTTTACCGGTTTGTCCGGCTCCGGGAAGAGCACCGTGGCGTATACGCTCGAGCACGAGTTGTTTAAAAGAGGGAACAAAGTCGTCACTTTGGACGGGGATAACATCCGACACGGATTAAATTCGAACTTAGGTTTTACCGCGGAAGATCGCGAGGAAAATATTCGCCGCATTGGCGAAGTTTCCAAGTTATTCGCGGACGCCGGGATGATTACGTTGGTGTCGTTTATTTCGCCGTATAAGAGAGACCGCTTGAAAGTTCGAGAACGCGTCGGGGATAAGTTTCTCGAAGTGTACATGAAGATTCCGTTGAGCGTGTGCGAAGAACGCGATCCAAAAGGTTTGTATAAAGCCGCTAGAGCTGGGAAAATTAAAGGGTTTACCGGTATCGACGATCCGTACGAGGAGCCGGAAAATGCGGAGATTGAAATGAAGGTTGCCGGGGAAGACGGAGTGTTGGCGCCGCCGCGAGAGATGGCGCAAGAAATGGTCAAGATTTTGGAACAAAAAGGGTTCTTGAGTGCGTAATTTCTTGTTCGTTATTGTTAGTAGAGAGAAGAAGAAGAAGTATACCTACTATCTATATATCTATCTATATATTAAAAGTCAACCTAATGAAAATTGTATACGTACTACGAACTGCCTCATTAGTTTCTCACGAAAGAACTTTGCACCCATCTTCTCCTCATTTCCGTCTCGTCTTTCCTATTCTTGATTATGCGAGCAAACTTCGTGCACTCAATCAAAGAGAAGTGCTTCTTGTTATCGTTGTCATCGCCGCCGCCGCCGCCGCAAAAATCCTCCACTAAACCTTCGTTGCTAAAAAAAATCGAACGCGTTCGATCGCTCCGGACGTAAAAATGGTCGCCCAATTTTTGTCCGTCTCTTCGCGCGTTTTCGAAACGAACTTCCGCTAAATCGCCAACCGCGTAATCTCTGACTAAACATCTACCTTGGCCATTACGTTTTAACGCGTTTGCGATGTTTTCGATGGCATTTTTGACCGTTTCTGGACTCAGCGCCGATAAGACGAAAACGCAAGTGCACACGTCCACCGCATTTTTAGGCACGGCTCCTTTCTCGCACACATCTTCCTTGGTAATGTCACACACGAACTCTCGTATCCTTAACTGGTCTTCTTTTGATAACGTTTCTTCTTTCCGTTTCCTCAAAACCTCGATCGCGTTCGCGGAATAATCGCAACAGTACACCACCGCGGTCGGGTCGTTCTTAATAATCGGAAACGCCGAGTTTCCGACGCCACATCCGAGCTCTAAATAGACCCTGTTTTCCTCCGGCAACGGTTTCACTTCCACTTCATCTTTCGTCGTGCTCTTCATAACTTCGCTCGGCTCTGCCGTCGTCGTGTCAAACTCGTCCACTTCGATGTGTTCCGGCATCGGTTCCTCCGTCTCTCTCCATTCTGGTTTACGAAAACATTCCGGGAACTCGCGGTAAAACCACTCGCGGTCGTTGAAGAAGTTCCCCTTGTGCGTCTTGTAAAACCGGTCCCAGTTCTTCGAGGCTTCTTGCTCGTACTTTTCCACCCAGAACTTTGACGCTTGGAACTTGTCCCGCGCGTAAAACGATTGAGACATCTGCGATTCGTTCGATTCGCGCGAGGTCGTTCGCTCGGCTTCTCTCCAAAACCAAATGCTCCCCCAATACACACACACACACACACACACACACAATCGCTCGTCACTCTACTCACAATAAATCCTCCTCAACGACAGAGGCGCAAACACGTGTGATTATATAGATGCTGACGATTACACCTCTCCTTTCTTCTCCTTCTCTCGCCAAATCTCGCAGCACTTCTCGTATCGGTCGATGCTTTTCCTGCACAACTCAAAGTTCACCGTGGAGCTCGACACCAAAGACTTCGTCGTCGGTAAACTCGCGATGCACTTTTGAATGTTGCACGCCAAAGCTTTGCACTTGATTTCACAAATATCCGCGTCTTTTCGAGGTTTCTTTTTTGATTTTTGGTACACGAACGGCGTGTCGATGGCCATGTATGCGTGGGTGCTTTTGAAGACTTTTCCCGGGAAGAGAAAGGAAAAATGTTGGTGTTGTTTTGTTGCACGAAACGGCTTCAACGTCGCACACAAACGACAGCGTTACAACTGTGCTAAAACAACTATGTAATTCTATTCTACCTATTCAGAGTATATAGTTCTACGTTTTCTATGTGTTCTGTTCTTTTTTTCGATACACGTGACTCTTCGAGACGACGAGGTCCAAGACGACGTCCCACGGATCGAGCGGGATTTCATCCGCGTCGACTATTTGCGCGTCAAACGCGAGTCCGATTTTCACCGCCTCTCTCCCTTTCCCTTCGCTTAAAAACTTATCGTAATACCCTCCACCTCTCCCTAACCGTTTACACGTCTCGTCGAACGCTAAACCAGGTGCGATGACTAAATCTAACTTCTCGTTTTCCTTCAAATCCGCCACGTCTTCGCGCGGCTCGTTCGTCCTCCAATCCAACTCCGTCGGCTCCATAATCCCCATCGTTCGCTTCTCCAAGTCCTTCTCCATATCTCGTACGCGTAAAAACCGAACGTTTGAGTTTTTATCGTCCACGATTGGAACGTACACTTTAACCTTTTCTTCTCCGAATTCGGAAGAAGAGGAATCGAGTGCCTCGCGAATCAACACCGAGCAATCCACCTCGTGTAACTTCGGGTGCGCGATGTACACGCACATCCTTCTCGCGTTTTTAAACGCGTCCAACTCTAACACTTTCTCGCAAATCACTTTCGAATCTAAAAGTCTCTTCGTCGTCGTCTCGTCTTCTTCGCGAGAAGAAGAAAAAGTTGCTTTCAATTTCGCTCTCACGCGCGCTCGCAACGTCTGCTTCTTCTCTTTCTGTCGTTCTCTCGAACGAAGATCGTCACCGTCCATCTTATCAGTCGCCGATACAAAAGAGGACGAAAAGACGCGCCTTCTCGAAGAGTATCTCGCCGATATGCGAGCCGCGACAAATCGAATTCGCGACGAAAGCATACGCACGGAGAGAGTGTATTGTGCTGTAACGAATTTTCCCCCTAAAAGTGGGACTTTCCCTAAAAAGGTCCGCGGGGGCACATTTCGCTTCATTTTTATTCCATCAGTGTCGCGCGTCCTCCGCGGCGGTGCTCTTCTCCGTTCGAGAGAGTGAGACGCTCAAACGGAGCGCGAGAAGAATGGTGTACGCGTATAATTTGCCCGATGTACACGGCGAACGCGGGTATGATGCGTATTATTCGTATTATTCCAGCAGCGCGTATCCAAGTCTCGGGAGCGGCACACAACACGTGAGTTCCCCGAATACCATTCACGGCCAAGGCGCATCGTCAGCGCACGCGCACAGAGCGAAACTCACGAAAGACCCATTCTCTGGCCTGGACGTGTCCTCGCACATCGTCTCGGCGTTAAACTCCACGGGGAACACGCAAAGATACGACGTGAATCACGACACGATGTTTCAAAATCCAAACTCGCAGTGTTTCGTGAAACCGATCGAGGAAGGCGGCGTCGGCGCCATGGCGAGTACGTCTTTGATTTAACGCTTCGATGATGCTTTGAGAAACTGACCAAACCGTTCTTACTCTCTCTCTTTCTTTTCTCTTTACGCTCTTTTCTTCTCGCGTATTTTCAAAAACAGTTATGTTCATATTCATCTCCGCGGTGGTCGTCGGCGCGATACCGCAATACGTCAAGTTGGTCGTTTTAGGGAACGCGGACGGTTTGTCCATGTCAAGTTTAGCACTTCTGAATTTATCGTGCTGGAGCGCGTCGTTGAACGTGTTTATTTTACACTTCGATCAGATCAAGTTTTGCATACGGCAGGAGGTGGAGTATACGATTGAGCGGTGCGAGGCGAGCATGTTGACGTTGTATTACACGTTGGTGTATACTTTGCTGTGGTTTCCTTTGTATCCTTTAGCCGCGAGTTACTGTTCAGATAGGAAGAAAATGTTCATGGGAAGATTGATGACGGAGAAGAATATAGCTTGGATGGGGTGGTTTGCCCACGGTATTCCGTGTTTAGCGTTAGCGGCGCCAGTCGTGCGAATGGTCGTCTGGCACGGGTGCACGGAATTTGAATCGTACGCGGTAGCTTTGGGTTTATTAAACGCAGTTTTAGAGGCTTTTAGATATGTGCCGCAAGTTTGGGAGTCGTGGAAGTTCCAAGGGAGTGGAAGCATGTCTTACGCGCGTTTGGTGTTATCAGTCGCGGGAGGTTTAGGCGCGTGCGTCCAAAAAGCGAAAATGCACGAAAGCGCGAGTACCTGGGCGCCGCCGTTAGTCGGGCACGGTTTAGAGATGATTATTTTGGTGATTAACTTATATTACGACGCGATTAAACGGAAAGAGAAGAAGAATAGCAGGGAGAAAGAAGGATACGTCGTAGGAGTCGGCGTTGGCGACAAAAGTCTCGCGAACGAACGCGAGAGCTTACTGGTCCACGACGCGCCTTCCGAAACGGAAGGCGTTGACGACCACTCGGACGAGGACGACGCGCGCTCCCAATCTTCCCACGCGACCGCCGATGTGGAGTCCTCCGCCGCCGCCAGTAACACCAACAAGAACAACAAAAAGAAAAAACCGTCCATCTTCATGTCCCGAAAAGCCAAGAAACAACTCGCGGTTCAACAGGCGGAACTCCGCGTAAAAGAGGAGCAGGCGTTTCTCGACGCCAAACGCGAGGAGTGGGTGGAAGAGTTCCCGGAAGATAAGAGAGAACACATCGGATATTTTTGCCATAACTTGAGAAATAACCCGAAGTTTTGGAAAGGATTGGTCAAATACATGTAGTAGAAGCGGATAGATTTAGATACGGTTAGATGGATATTTAGACGGTGTATTAGATTTTTTAGCATCAGATGCTTTTGTAAAGAAGGACGAACTTCTGAAGAAAACCATCACACTTTGAGAACGCATCGCATCACCACTTTGGCGAATGAAGAGCGGCTCCTTCGCGAAAACTTTGTCGAGAGCGTCGTTCACGTCTACATCTTCGTCGTCTTTGCGGAAGAAAACGCATCAAAAGCGCACCATCATGACGACGAATACTCTCCCAAAGTTTCCCTCGACGGTGGACACGAACGACATCGAACACATCGAGAAGGACATCGTCTCGACCTATTTCTACGCCATCGAACGCATCGAAAGCGTCCCATCTGACGCGAGGAGTTGGTCGAACACTTTTGCCGCGTTCTCTCGAGCGATCGGGAAAGCGAGCGAGTGCAGCGCGTTGGTGACGTTACCGGGCATGACGCACGAGAATGCTGAAGTTCGGAAAGCATCGAACAAAGCGAAAGACAGATTGAAAAGCGAACTGTTCGACGCGACGTTTTCGAGAGCAACGCTGTTGGACGTTTTCGAAGACGTTTTTACGAAGAGTTTTACCACCACGAGCGAGGAGGACTTCAACAAAGAGGACTTCAAGTTTGCGAGGAAAGTCATGGACGAGTTCACACGGAAAGGCACCGGGAACAAGAACCGAGAGAAGATCAGCGAGAACATGGCCAAGATTGAAAGTTTGTGCTCTTCGTTTAGCTCGAACATTAACGAGGACCAGACGTTTGTTTTATTCGCGGAGAGCGAGTTAACCGGGGTGCCGGATTTAAAACAATATAAATTAGACGAAGCGTCCGGGAAGTTGAAGGTGTCGCTGAAAGCGCCGGACGTGATGCCGATAATGCAATTCTGCGATAATCCAAAGAGTCGCGAAAAGTTAGCCAGAGCGAAAGCGACGCAGTGTCAAGAAGAAAACACGGATTTGTTTTTGCAGACGGTAAAGTTGCGCCACGAAACGGCACAGTTGCTCGGTTTTAGAGATCACGCGTCGTACGTGCTCGAACCGAAAATGGCGCAAACTCCGGAGAAAGCGATGGCATTTTTGAGAGATATTTTAGATCGATCGAAAACCCGCTTGAAGAAAGACTTGGAGATGTTACTCGAATTGAAACGCCAAGAAGAAGGCGAAGCGTGCACGAAGATCGAACCGTGGGATATTTCGTATTACGCTCGCGCACACAAAGCGACGTTAGGTGTTGATGAAGGCAAATTACGCGAATATTTCCCGTTGGAACACACCCGCGACGCGATTTTATCGACCTACGAAAAGCTGTTAAATGTGACGTTCGAAAAGCAAACGCACGCTCAAGTTTGGCACGAAGAAGTCGAGTGTTACGCGGTTTACGCGAACGAAGATACATCAAAAGCGGCTGGATACTTCTATCTGGACTTATTTCCTCGAGAAGGAAAGTATTCGCACCAGTGCGTCTACCCGCTTCGACCGTCTTTCTTGAGCGACGACGAGGCCGAAGTGCCTCCCGCGTGCGTCAATATCGGCAACTTGTCCCGCTCGACGGATCCTTCCAAACCAAGTTTGCTGAGGTTTCGCGAGGTGGAAACGTTTTTCCACGAATTTGGACACGTCATGCACTGCGTGTTGACGAAATCTAAACACTCCATGCAAGCTTGGGCGTGGTCCGCCGTCCCGTGGCCTGGAGGAGTCGAACAAGATTTCTTAGAGGTACCGTCGATGATGTTAGAAAACTTTGTCTGGCGCAAAGAAGTCTTGGGTACGTTATCGAAACACTATGAAAGCAACCGGGCGTTACCGGAAGATGAAATCGAAAAGCTTTCGAAATCGCGATTCGCCATGGATGGGTACAATCGGTGTCGATTTATTTCGATGGCCATGTACGATTTACTCGTCCACAGCTCGGAAGGACCTTTGTACGAATACAACGGACGCCAAGATCTCGACGCGAAAGAGTTATACAACGAAATGACGAAAGATATGAGCGGTATTGATTACATCGAACACGCGTTCCCAGTAGCCTCTTGGTTTCACCCGATGATGGGGTACGACGCGGGCTATTTCGGATATCTGTGGTCGGAAGCGTTCGCGGCGGATTTGTTCGCCGAGTTTGAAAACTCAAAAGTAGGTATTTTAGATGAATCTTTAGGAAAGAAGTATAGAGAGTGCATCTTATCGCCGTGCGCGACTATCGCTGGCGATTCTATGCTTGAAAACTTTTTAGGACGCAAACCGAGCTTAGACGCTTTTGTTCGTAGAATGAATGACTGATTTTGATTTACATAGACGCACATGAACGCACACAAAACGATTATTCGTTTAGTTATCGGACCACGCGCCTTTTCCGCCAATATCCCAAGCGTGTTCGCCTTTAAACTTCTTCTCTTGCAACTCTTCCGAGACCGCGGGTAAAACTTCTGGCATGTAATCCGTCGCGACGGCGTATACGGGATCGTCGTCTACGGAAACTTCCATTAAGTCCGCGGCTTTTCGTAATAGCTTTGTACAATCTGGCGATAAGTGCCTCAACGTGACGCGGACGTTCTCGCGCCGAAATTTTTCTGTGAGGTCATCGATAGCAACCAATCCGCTCGAATCCCAAACTTTCGAGTGCGCGAAATCTAAGACGACGTTCTTCGCGGATTCTCTCCTAACGTTGATTTTCTCGAAAAAACTTTGTACCGATCCAAAGAAGAGCGGGCCGTACAAGAAATAAATAGCCTCTTCGCTGCCATCTTTGGCGGTACCGCGCACGCGAACGGCGTCGATGCGTTGACTGGATTTCCACGCGAAACCTAACGCACTCAGAATAACACCGGCAAAGACGGCCACGGCTAAGTTCGTCACTACGGTCACCGCGGTCACGCCGATAAGAACAGCGGCATCCGTCTTTGGAATTCTCGCGATTCGTTTGAAGCTCGTGAAATCAAAAATGTCCAACACTAAGCACAACATCGTCCCGGCGAGCGCGGCTAATGGAATTTTCTCAATCAACGAGGAGCCAAACAACACGTACGAAAAAATTGCCAAAGCGCAGACGACACCAGAGACTCTCGTTCTTCCTCCCGAATTCACGTTAATCATCGACTGACCAATCATTGCGCATCCACCCATGCCCGAGAAAAAGCCATTGGCGATGTTTCCTAAGCCTTGCGCGATGCACTCGGTATGCGTCGCCGTGCGATTCTCGACGATGTCGTCCACCAACTGTTGCGTCAATAAAGTTTCGATGAGTCCAACTGCTGCGACAGAAACGGCGTACGGCGCAATCACCAACAACGTTTCCAAACTCATCGGTACGCTCGGAATTGAAAATTGTGGCAAAGAACCCGCCACGCTCGAAATATCTCCAATCGTCTTTACCCCGTTCATCTGGGAACTAAACGCTTGCGTCAACGCGGTCAAACTGGCAATTGCCAATAGCGGCGACGGTATTTTCTTCGTCAGGTACTTTGGAATCAATTTAATCAACGCCATGGTGAACGCGGTCAATCCAACCGTAACCGCTAACGCAGACCCGCTCAACCCGTGAAAATGCTCGAGCTGACTCTTCCCAATAACAATCGCTAAACCGTTCACGAACCCAAGCATAACGGGTTGCGGAACTAATCGAATAAACTTCCCGAGTCGCATCGCGCCCGCCAGGACTTGTATCCCCCCGCACAGCAAACAACACGCGAACAAATACTCCACGCCTTTGGACGCCACCAATGGAGCGATAACAACCGCCGTCGCGCCAGCCGCGCCTGAAATCACGCCGGGTTGCGCGTTAAAAATGGCGCACGTTAAACCCATGAGACCGGCGGCGTGTAAACCGACAATCGGAGATACCCCAGCGACGAACGTAAACGAGAGAGACTCTGGTACCATCGCCAACGAAACCGTTATGCCGGCTAATATTTGACTCGTGAGTAAACTCATATTCCTCTGAATCGTCGTCGTCGAAATATCATCTTTCCCCGTCGCCGCCGCGAGCGCAGCGACACTTTTGCCTCTTGCATTTCTCTTTCCTCTTCCTCTTAATCTTCTTCGTCGAAAACTCATCGTCGTCGTCGTAGAAATATCTTTCCCCGTCGACAAAGACGCCGAAACAGAGAGCGCAGAAACGCTGCCCGAAACATCTCTCTCTCTTCCTCTTCCTCTTTGGCTTCTTCCGCTCGTGCAACGAAACGAATCGGATAAACCTCGAGTGGAATTCCATCGTAAAACAGTTGGGGCAAAAGGAGGATTTGTTGTCGACAACAACAACGCGTCCTTTCCTCTCGCTGCCTGACGAGTGCGTCTTCGATGAATCCTTCTTTTGAATCCTCCGTCTATTCTTTGTCCGTCAAAGTGCGACAAAGATGTCGAAATCGGTGAAGCATTCATCATAATACGATCGATGGGTATAATGCGTCACACTTTTGGGGAACTTCGTCGTTCCGCTTTCGTTCACTGTTTTCCCCAACTGTTTGAGACGATGATGAAGAGAAAACGTGCAGCGACGGAAACGATGCAGAGGACTCGCTGCTCTTGGTGCACGAAAGACACGCTCTACGAAACCTACCACGACTCGGAGTGGGGCAAAAAAGAAACGAGCGGAAGGAAACTGTTCGAGTCCGTGTGCTTGGAAGGACACCAAAGCGGCTTGTCTTGGCTGACGATACTCAAGCGAAGGGAGAAGTATCGAACGGCGTTTCATGGTTTCGACGCGGAAAAGATGGTAAACTTGAACGCTGAAGATTTAATGGACACGTGTGGATTGATAAACCATAAGGGGAAGATTCAATCTTCGATTAACAACGCGAAAGCGCTGGTGAAACACTTCGGGAAAGGCAGAGATGGTGAGAAGAAGTTCAGTGCTTTCCTTTGGTCGTTTGCGAAGAGGAAAGAGGAAAGACGAGCGAGGCGAGCGAATGACGTGTGCGAGACGAAGACGAAAGAAAGCGAAGCGATGAGTAAAGCTTTGAAAGCAAAGGGGTTTAGTTTTGTCGGCGCGACGACGATGCATGCTTTGATGCAAAGTGCAGGAATGGTTGACGACCACGACGCGGGATGTTTTCTGCACGCGTCGAGGACTGCGCCTGCGAAAGAGAGAGCGAAATCCACGTCCACGATGTCCGCGATGGAACGGAGAAACGCCAAGATTGCAGAGCAGAAACGGTTTAAAATGGAAAAGTTGAAGGCGTGGAAAGCTAGTAGGAGCAAAAGTAGTAAATAAGTTATAACCGCTTGTTGTTGTTGTTTCCGCGAGGTACCTCAAAATCTATTCCGGAGACGCGAGAGGAACGTCGTTGTTCTTCTCCTCTCTTCCTCTTTCGATAAACTTCAACAGCGCCTCGTTCACCTTTTCCGGGTCCTCCTCTAACAAGAACCCGCCGTGTTGCCACTGTCCTTGGTAAAAAATAGCAGTTTTCGGCCACGTCTTTTGAAACGTGTTTCGAATATCCTCGCTCGGTACAATTTCGTCTTTGCCGCTCAAGACGAGACAATCGCGCTCGTCCAAGGGACCTCGTTCCCAACTTTCCTGCGGAAACAATAGGCGCTTCATTAAGTGCTGCGTGGACGGATCGCCTTTCACGAACCAGGTCGACATGAAAACGTTCATAAAATCCATAGGCTCGTCCGGGTTTTTTATTTTCGTTCGAATGTACGATGAAAATTGAAACCACGCGTGTAAATGCTCCTCAAAGGCGTATTTAAGATATCGCCCGAACGACGGTACGAAACAAACCGGGTCGATAAATACCGAACGACGCACGACATCTCGACAGTACCTTCGAAACCCGGTTAAAACGACCGTTCCGTAGCTATGTCCGATACAATCGCATTTTATTTCACTCGTCGTCAACTGCGTTTTGTTTTTAACTTTTTTAATCGCGTTTTCCACGGATGTTCTCAAAAATTGCGCCAATTCCCTCGGCGTCGGATACTCGTGCCCTCGTTCGATTCCGTAGGAAATATTCGGCCATTCTGGACACAGAATCGTTCTATCTTTCGGTAATCTCTCTATAATCCAACTCGAATACGGCCCGACGCCGACGCCAAGGCCGTGCAGAAAAACAACCGGCACGTGTCTGTTTGGATTCTTCTCGTTTTTCTTCTTCTTCTTCTTCTTCTCATTGACGTCGTCGTCGCCTTCGTCGTCGTCTGTATTTTCACTCGACGAGCAGCTCTCCGACGTCGAAGAAGCCTCTCTCGTCCATAACACCACCCCGGTCTTCTCATCCGGCGGTGACTCCACAAAACCACCTTCTCTCAACGCTCGATTCCACCGTCTCCTATTCCACGCTATGAACGCTTGCAACAACAACGGCTTATAAAACGCGGTAATAGCGTACGTGTTCGGTCTAACAAACTCTGGATGGTTCTCATCCGTCGTCGTCCTCGTCGACGACGACGAGCGCTTGTGCTCTTTCTTCGGTCCTTTCTCTCGATACCCTAGCGCTTGAAACGCCGCGACGTTCGCGCCAAACGCTCTCTCGCGCAACGCGTTCGCCATCCCGCCGCTCCCGGATGATTTCCGATCGTCCTCCGGCATCGCCGGCCACGCCGGAACATTCTTCGCGAATCGTAATTTCCCTTTCTCTTTCTCCTCCATGTTCATCAATATTTTATCCGCCGCTTCAATCACCTGTCTCGGGTACGTGTTCGTTTCGTACTCCGAACTCTCTTTCGCCGTCATGAAGAAACACAAGGCGTACACCGCTCGGTTCCTCGGAATCGTCTCGATTTCGGCGTCGTTAAACAAGTCCCGGAATAACTGCCTTGGGTTCGGTTGCGCTTTCAACTCTTTCGCGAACCATTTCAGGTGTTTCTTGAGATCGATGGATGGGTCTAACACGCGGCGAGGGGCGTTTTCCATGTCGTGGACGCGTTTTTGGTGACGCGCGAACGAGAGCGATTCCGAGAACACGTACGCGGAGAAAACCGTTTTTAATAAGAAATGTTTACCACCACTCTTAAGAGGTGCTTTTGAAGAAGACAAAGATGAAGAAGAGAACATCGCGAAGAAGAGAGAGGTGGATTAATAATAACACGTATTATTAACACTCATCATCGTATCGTTCAAAGTGCGCGTCTTTAAAGAAAAGAGTCGTCGTTTTTAGTGCAGGTACAGCACAATTTATAATGAAGGTATTTACACATGAATGTACCAAATATCCGTTTTTCTCACGTCCTACGCGCCGCTTAAATGACCGGCGTTTGTTTTGTCCGTGTGCTGTTAAATTTAGTAGTAGGATTTATTGGCGCCGTTGTTTACGGGATTTCCCGCGCCGTACGCGTACGGTCCGGCGGGCTGTCTTACGATTTCCCCTCTCGCCTCTTGTCGCCTTCGCACGGCGTTTTCAAACACCGCGTGCATCTCTTCGTGGTGGATTTCGTTTCTGTCTTTGTCTTTGGCGTAGCAAACGAATACGGCGTCGGTGGTGTTGACGAGAATCATGGTGAAGTAACTCAAGGAACACCAGACGACGAACCCGGTGATTAACGCGCAGACGAGCGCGTAGCCGGTAGCCATGATTTCTTCTTGGATTTCGAACATCGCGTAGGTGATGGCGAAGGAACCGGCCGCGGCGACTAAGGCGAAGACGATGGACATGATTTGTAATATCATGGATGGGAAGGCGTAGGTCCCGTATGCTAAGAGGAAGTTGCGTTGGAGTAAGTCGAAAATGGAACCCGCCGCGTCGCAAAAGGCTTCGCCCGTCATGGACGCTTGGAGCATGGCGAATTTCGAGAGGTACTCGATGAATTGCCATATGCACTCTAAGCACGATTGTACCATGCACAATAACAAGTTTTGTTCGTTTTCGTCTCTCGCGCGTTCCATGGCTTGGCGCATCATTTCAACCGCGGTCATGATGGCCGAGCCAAACGAGACGGTGCCAAATGACGGACCTAACGCGTGCTTTGTGGACGTCCACGTGAAGCCTTTAAACTGAGTGCTGCCTCTCGGAGCGAAATACCATTGGCAAACGGTTCCGCCGATGATGTACATCCTCGCTTCTAAAGCGAACGCGAACGCCCAGATGATCGAAATGATGGCCAACGCTTCGTACCACGCAACCCAGGCGCCTGGCGTGGTTGCGCAACAATTCACCGGTCTCCCGACGTAATCCGCGCACGCCAACGTCGAGGAGTTTTGGTAAATCGCTTTCGGGTTGACGTCTGGCGCCCCGCCTAATAAAGCGATGTAAACGAAACCAACGACTGGTATCACAAACGCTAACACGGCAACTTGCAAGCTCAACACGCAACCAAGAATGCCCGGGTTATCCTTCAACGCTTGAGAACTGACCGCGAGCATGGAAGCGACCACGTTCAACTCGTCCGTCCACAACCAATAGACGAACCATGTTAACAAACCAATCAACGCGAACGTGATGAACCCTTCCATGCTTCCCATGCTCAACATCGCCACCGCCATTCCAAAGAGCGAGAAAATCTTGAAATAAATAATCCCCCAAACTGTTTTATGCGCGCACGTTCGAAACATGTACACGATGAACACGCCCATGAGCACCGAAACGAGCAGCGATATTCCCGCGCACCACAACGCGGCGTTAATCACAACCGTCACGTCAAACGGTTGCTCGGAATTGAACATGATCTCTTTCGCCGCCAAGTGCGCGTTGTTTTTCTTCGTCGACTCGCTCACTCCGAGTTTTTGTTTCTGTTGTTGTTGTTGTTGTTCAGGACGACGACGACGAATACTATTCCTCTCGCTACTATTACTACTACTACTCCTCGCGTCCGGACCGTCCGGTCCTAAACTTTCTCTTCTTCTGCTTCTTTTCATCAAATCCTCCTCGTAAACCTCGTCGTTTTCCTTCGTCGTCGTCAATCTCCTATACGCGCCTTTCCCCAACAAAGCCGTTGTTTCGCTCGTCGAAGCACCACCACCACCAGGTGGTAAAGGTACCGAATTCGCAACCTTATACCGCGCGTTGTTCGCTTCCAACTTCGCTAAAAACAAAGGTCCATCGCACGCTTGGCCAAACTCCATCTCCGACGGCGACGGAACATCATCTCCAGAACTCCCCGCGTTGTTATGCGCGTAATTGATGCCTCCAATAAGAAGCGAAGAAGAAAGAACAATGGTAAAAAGGAACGACCACAATCTATCTCTCGGTTTCCGTTTTTCTCGCGAACGCGCGAAAACAAAGTCATCATCCTCTTTGTTTTGCTCAACAACAACAAAATCTTTCTCCATTTTGCTCGTATCGCGTGGTATTATATGTGTGTGCGGTGTGTATTCTCTCTAAAGCTTTAAGGAGTGATGAATGATCTCCAAAAGAGCAAAAGAAGAGCAGTTTGGTGTTGAAATTTTTTTTTCGGATTAAAAAACCCTAAATAGTGACGGTAAAAAAGGTCCTTCTCTGTTTTTCCTCTCTTTCTTTGTCTCACAAAATTTGGAGCAAAATTAGGTCGTGTGTTCCCTCTGCTGTTTTGCGTTGTGACATTCGGACCGTTCAAAAGAGCGCTCGAAAAGACAGAGAGAGAGATTAAGAGAGAGAGAGAGTGGAGAGAGAGAGAGAGAGTTTCTCAGGTGAAGCGAAAGAAGAATAAAAGGTCTTTATAATAAAGCGTGTGTGTGTGTGTGTTTTACATTTTATATAAGAGAGAGAGACATTTTCTTCCATTCAGAGCGGACGAAAAGTTTTATCATCACATCGGCGTCATCATGTTTGCGCTGAGAAACACCGCGAACAACGCCACGGGTGCGGCGTCGTCGGTGTCCTCGAAAACCAACGCAAAAAAGAACAACGTCATCAATTGCAGAAGACGAGGACAACTCTTGAAAAAACGGTTTCCCAGTACTAAAAGTCGAGCAAAAGCAAAAGCAATGTCAATCAGAAACGGCCCGGAAACGGTCCCTATTGTCGTCCCACTCGGCGACGGGTCTCAGCAACAAGATTTATTCACGTTCTTAGTGAACAACCGAATCGTCTTCATCGGCGAACGCATCGACGAAGATTCTACGGCAATAATCGTGGCACAAATGCTCGCTTTAGAATCAGAAGCACCGAATGAACCGATAACTTTATACATCAACGCGACGGCGGGGACGCAATATTGCGTCGTCGCGATCGTCGACGCCATGGAGATGATCACGTGTCCGGTGAAAACGGTCGCGATGGGATGCGTGGCAGGACCGCCTTTGATGATTTTAGCCGCCGGGACGAAAGGTGAGAGATATTCCATGAAATCGGCGAGAATGATATTAGCGCAGCCGTTGGGTGGTTTGAGCGGAACCTCCGTCGAGGTCAAGTTGCAAGCGTTGGAGTTGAACAGAAACGCCAAGGCGCAATCGGCGTTCATCGCGAAATACACCGGGCAGGATTACGAGGAGTTGAGGGGTTTGATGACCAGAGATACGTACTTTGGCGCAAAAGAGGCGATTGATTTTGGGTTGATCGATCACATCGTCGAGTAAATAACTTTGATTAAGACCAGTATACTCGTTCGTTACTACTAAGACCTTTCGCTTTCGTCGTTTTAATTCATCGTCACAACACACACATCGAGTAATCACATTTAGATGAAACACGACTACGAATAATGTCCTCTTCCTCCTCCTCCTCCTCCTCCTCGTCCTCGTACTACACGCCGACGCAAAAGCTCCTCCTCTTTCTGCAAGTCCTCACCACGTGTTCGCTCTCTTTGCTCACGCAGTTCACGCTGAAACAAAACACATCAGATCCTTCCAACACGAAGTTCGCGTACAACTCGTTAACGGTCCCGTTTTTCGCCGAACTTGGGAAGTTAGTTTTAAGTCTCGTCTTGTTCTACTGGACGAGAGAAGAGCGGACGAAAACGAGTGGGGGTATTAAAACGACGTTGGATGTGTCGAATTCCACCGTGTTCATGGCCGCAATACCGGCGAGTTTATACGCGATATCGAACAATTTAAACTTCTTCGTGATTGCCGATTTAGGAGCGTTTTCGTATCAAATGCTGAACCAGCTGAAAATAGTCGTCACCGCGTGCGCGTTTAAAATCATGATGAAGAAACATTTAACGAAATTGCAATGGCGGATGATGATTTTACTAACGGTTGGGTGCATGATATCGCAGTTAGGCGCGAAGGAAGGCGGGAGTGGGGAGCACGTGAGATTCGCGGACGATCGGCACATCTTCGCCGGCGCGGGGATGACGAGGAGGAGAGGGGCGTCGCCGTATTCTTCTATGTCTTCTCTCGCGTCTTCGTCGGTGTCGTCGGTGCTCGACAACGAGGAGGAGAGGACGAAGCGACGAATGTTGCTCGCGTCATCCTTCAGCGATTACGGTCGATTGACGCAAGGGTACGTGTTGGAATCTTTCGCGATTGTCGCGAGTTCGATAGCCGGCGTGTGCGTGGAAATGTTTCTCAAGAACACGCCGAACCCGTTTTACTTCCAAAACGCCTTGTTATACGGTTGGGGGACTATGATTACCTTCGCGAGTTTGGTGTGGGAAACGAACGCGTTTGAAAACGGCGTCCATTACGAGCTCTTTCGCGGGCACACGCTCGTCTCGCTCGCGTTGGTCGCAAACTCTGCGTTTGGAGGCATCGCCACCTCGGCGGTGATGAAATATTTAGACGTCATTGCGAAGACGTTCGCGACGACGGTTTCTTTATTCATAGTCGCGTTTGTCTCCATCGCGTACCTCGGTGAAACCGTTCGCGCGGAGTTATTTCTAGGCGTCGTCGTTGCCGCGATTGCTATCGAAGGCTACTATCACGGACCGGCGTTAATCGACGAGGATCCTAATACCGTCCTCGAGAAGAAAGAACGAAAGAAAAAAGGCGCGAGAGAACTGAACAGCGATTTTACCCTGGGCGGTTTTGGTAACGACGACGACGACGACGAGGTAACCGACCCCGGCGCTTTTGAAGACGCCATGAAAAACGAGATGAACATAGAAGAAGACTCCATCATCAACTCTTCGGCGAAAGACGCCGTCGTGTGACGACTCGGAGTGAGCGCGTACGTAACGCGTCGCTTTTAAACCATTTCTTATAGCAGCTAAACTACTAATGTACAACAACAGTCAATCTATTTCCTCCTATACGTGCTCGCATCAAACCTCTCCATCTTCCTCTTCTTGCTCTTGCTCAACCCTCTGACGTCCTCTTCGTCCTCGTCCTCGTCCGAGGAACTTTCGCGCTCTCGTTCCTTTTCCTCCATCCTCCTCGTGTGCTTCTCTCTTTGCACTCGATCGAAGATTTTCTTCTCCGCGATCGTTTGCATCGTCCGCGCGGCTTTCGAGTGGCTCGCATATTTCGCACCTAATCCGAGTCTTGCGTTCGCGCGTTGCGATCCTCCTCCTCCTTTCCCTCCGTGGCGTCCGGACGTCGACGTCGTTTCCTCTTCCTCCTCTCTTTGCGCGTCCCGACGGAATGCCTCTAACGAGAACGTCTCGTTGTTGTTGTTGTTGTTGTTGTTGTTTACGTTCTCGTTCTCGCTTCTGTCGGCGTTTCCGTCGTCCTCGTCGTCGTCCTTCTTCTTCTTTACCAGACCTAACCACGACTTGGCGAGGTTAAAGGCGACGCCGTTTGGAACGACATCTATGTTTACGCTCCGGTCGTCTGTTCTTTTCCCCATGTGCGAAGTGACGAATGTTCCTCAAAAGTGTTCGTCTCGCGCGCACGTCATGGCGGCGGGTGCTTCGGCTCCGTTGTTGGACGCAGGAAACGACGACGAAAACGACGACGACGATAAACAACATCATCATCATCATCCGTTGTTTCAACACGCGGCGACGACGGAACCATCCGAAGCGGCCAAATTGTTTCGGGAAAGCGTGAAGAAACACGTGATTGAAACGAGAACAGAAACGACTTTAGCGGCGAGGAGGAAAAGCAGAGGTGACGATGCTTTAGACGAGCAGGGGGAGGAGGAAAAGGAGGAGGACGAAGGTGAGATTAAAGAGGATCGCGACGACGACGATGACACGGTCGCTCGATACCAGCGGCAAAAGCGAACGAGTTGCGTGCACGAAGTGGCTATTCCAAAGTCTCTCAAATTAAGTGCCATGGAGGTATCGCTATTAAAGACGCCGACATTTTCATCGGAGAAATACGCGAAGAAGTACGCGTTCGAGTTAGACGCGTTTCAGTCGACCGCGGTGGCGGTTTTGGAACGAGGCGAGTCGGTGATGGTGGCGGCGCACACGTCGGCTGGGAAGACGGTTGTCGCGGAATACGCGATAGCGATGGCGTTTCGCGATAAGCAAAGAGTGATATACACGTCGCCGTTGAAAGCGCTGTCGAATCAAAAGTTTAGAGAGTTAGAAGAGGAGTTCGGGGACGTTGGTTTGATGACGGGGGATACGGTGATTAATCCGAACGCGACGTGTTTGGTGATGACGACGGAGGTTTTGAGGTCGATGTTGTACAGAGGCGGGGAGGTGATTCGAGAGGTGCGATGGATCATCTTCGACGAGGTGCACTACATGAGAGATCGAGAGCGAGGGGTGGTGTGGGAAGAGAGCATAGTGTTCGCGCCTAAAAACGCGCGGTTAGTTTTTTTATCGGCGACTTTGCCGAACGCGTTGGAGTTTGCCGAGTGGGTGGCGAGTTTACACGAACATTGCGTTCACGTCGTGTATACCGACCATCGGCCGACGCCGTTGCAACACTACGGTTTTCCGAAGGGCGGGAAAGGATTGCATTTAATCGTCGACGAGGTTGGGAATTTCAGGCGGGAGAATTTCGAAAAGTTACGCGCGGCGTTGAAGAATAGTGGTGGTAATAGCGGAAATAGCGGCGGAGGACGAGGAGGACGAGGCCCGGGACGAGGAGGACGAGGCGGACGAGGAGGAGGAGGACGAGGTAACGGACAACACGGCAACACGCAAGACGAGTCGGATATTTTACGCATCACTCGGATGATTAAAAACAAAGAGTTCTTCCCCGTGATCGTGTTTTCCTTCTCTCGAAGAGAATGCGAGGAGTACGCCAAACAGTGCAAGAAAATTCACTTCAACGACGAGGAAGAGGCGGAAGCCGTGGAAGAAGTGTACACGAACGCGTTGAAGTGTTTAGACGAAGAAGATAGAAAATTACCCGCGGTGCAAGGAATATTACCCCTGTTGAAAGCGGGCATTGGAATTCACCACTCGGGTTTACTCCCGTGCTTGAAAGAGCTCGTGGAAATCCTCTTCAGCGAATCCTTGATCAAATGTCTCTTTGCGACGGAGACGTTCGCGATGGGTTTGAACATGCCCGCGCGAACGGTCGTTTTTACCGCGGTGAAGAAATTCGACGGAAACGAAGAACGCGTTATAGCACCTGGAGAGTACACGCAAATGTCCGGACGCGCGGGTAGACGAGGTAAAGACGATCGAGGCATATGCATCGTCATGGCTGATGAAAAAATGGAGGAATCCGCGATGCGCGAAATGTTACAAGGCAAACCGCAGGCATTAAATTCAGAGTTCAAGTTGAGTTACTATTCTATTTTGAACCTGTTAAAACGAGCAAGCGGAACTATGGACGCGGAATTCGTCATTCAACGATCGTTTCACTCGTACCAGCACGCCAAAGCGGTTCCAGGAATGAAAGTCGAACGCGACCGAGTGCGAGAAGAAATTGCCGGAATAGATGAAAAACTCAAAAACGTGAGCAAAGAATCCACCGAGTATGGAAAACTCATCGAACGGGCGCGTCGACTGGAAAAAGAGTTGAAACGTCACGAACTCGAACCGACAAGAGCGATGAAGTTTCTCACGCCGGGGAGATTGCTGAAAATCCGCAACGGTTACGACGATTTCGGATGGGGGTGCGTCGTAAACGCCTATCAACTCTCGGACGAGATGTTGAGAATGCGAGGGATTGATCCTTCGACGAAAGATATCGCACCGGAAACGGTCGTCGTTGATTGCTTAATGCGCGTAGGACCGGGTGCTTCGGAAGGTATATTGACTCCAGCAGATGTCAACATCGACGCCGGCGGGACGATTTTAGAAGGCGAAAAGAAAAAACGTAAACGAAACACGACGGAAATCGTTCCCGTCAGTCTCGCGTTGGTGGCGAACATCGGTGAACTCATTTTAGAACTGTCCGACGATCTTCGCGATTCGACGTCGAGAGACGCGGTGTACGAGAGCGTTCGCACGATTGTGCATACGTTCAAGGAGAAGAAAGGTTTGCGGGACGTGCCGAGTTTGGACGCCGTGAACGCGCTAGGGTGCGTCGAAGTTTCGTACGCGTCGGTGGTTCAAGAACTCGAGTCTGTTCGCGAAAAGATTAAAACACATCAACTGTATGAAGCTGGAGACGACGACGAAGAGATGTATTACGAAAAACAAAAGACGCTCAGAGCGAAGATGAAGGATAAAAACGCCCCGAAAGAGGATTTTGACGAGAAAGCGATGTTTGAGAAGAAAGCGACTCTCGAGGAACGATCGAGAGTGTTATCTTCGCGCATAAAAACGAGCGAACTGTCCAAGTTTCGCGACGAATTATCTTCGCGTTCAAAAGTTTTACGCAAACTCAACCACGTGGACGCTGAAGGCGTCGTTTTACCCAAAGGCCGATGCGCGTGCGAAATCGACACGGCGGATGAACTTTTGGCCACGGAGTTGATGTTCAACGGCGCCTTCGCGAAAGCGACGCCGAGAGAACTCGTCGCGTTGTGTTCCATGTTTGTTCCAACGGAAAAGTCGAACCAAAAGCCAACCATACCGAAAAATCTAGAGGTGCCAATCAAAGGCGTTTTAGACGCGGCGAAACTCATCGCCAATACGCAACTGGAACAAAAACTCGAAATCGACGTGGAAAAATACGTCGATTCGTTTCGAACGTTCTTGGTGGAAATCGTGCACGAATGGGCGGGAGGAAAAACGTTTTCGGAAGTGTTGTTGCGAACGGATTTGTTTGAAGGCACTATCGTTCGCGCCATGCGTCGATTGGACGAATTGATGTTGGAGCTCGGCAGAGCGGCGATGGCGTGCGGGGATGAGAATTTACGCGAGAAGTTTGAAAAAGGAGCGGAGTTGTTGCGAAGAGGCATCGTCTTCGCGCCTTCGCTGTACGTGTAGAATAATAAAGGAGTTGATAGCAGATACAGTAACTATTATCGTACCCTTGTAGTGTGATATACAAACCAAATTCTAAAACAACATTTTTCCTTCGCTTTCGGTAATCCTCTTCGATGCGGACCTCGTGTATTTTGGCGCGTTGTCCTCTTCCACGTACTGCGAGCTCATATCCGAAGCCGTCGGCGATGTTCCGCCGCTTCTGTTCTGTTTGTATCTCTGCGCGTCTTCGTGTTGTCTTCTAACCTTTTCTTTAATCTCTTCGAACCGCATCAATCTCTTCGACGACGCGTCTGACGACCGAGGACTCGGTAAAGTTCCATTTCCATACACCCTCTCTCGTTCCTCTTGCAACTCTTTCTTCACGCTTCGCACCGCCAAGCGCTCTTCTTCTCTTTGCTCGTACTCGCGGATTAAATCCGCCATCTCGTTCGCGTCTTCCATCACCTCTCTCAACTCCTCTTTCAACATCTCCACCTCTTGCGGCTCGTGCATAGCTCTCGCGGCGACCGCTTCTGCCATTTCCTTCTCCTCTTCCAACTTTTTCGTCAAATCTTCCACGTCTTCCTGTAATCGATGCACGAAACTTCTCGATTTATCCAACCGTTCTTTTAACTTTTCGTTCTCCTTCACTTGCTCTTCCAAATCTTCTTGCGCTTCTTTCAGTTTGTTCGCGTAGTCGTCCGATAATCGAGCGACTAACCAATCCGCCGGCGACTCTGGTTTCACGTTACTTCGCAACAAATCGTCCAACGCTCTCGTCAACTTATCTAAAGTTCCGTCCAAGTTCAAATAATTCCGAAACTTTGCCTCCCTGGAGGACTTCATCGCCTTCTTCGTCCCCGCGGACATTTTCGTCGTCGTCGTCCCGCCACCGCTGCTCAAAGTCGTCGCCGCTTTCCCTCCGGCTCCTCTCTTCATAGCGTTCGCCGCGTTCAATTTAGACTGCGCCGAGTGAAGTTGTTTCCACGCCGACGACGACGTCGACGGTTGTTGGTGTTCTTGTTGCTCCTCCTGCTCCTGCTGTTGATAGCGTTCTCCACGAGAAGGAGGTAAAGGCCGCTCGTGAGACTCTTCGCCTTTCATACTCGACGCGTTGATGTTGTTGTTGTTCTTATTGGAGGAAAACAGCTTGGAAAACAAACCATTCGTGGTGGAGGACTTTTGCTCTTTCTCCGAGACGACCTGTTTGTTGTTGTTCACGTTTCGAGGAGGAGAGCAGCGAAAGCAAGAAAGAGGGACGAGAGAGAGAAACGTTTCAGGGTCAGCGAGTGCGTTTGCGAGAGGGGACGACAGAGAATGCGAGAGAGAGAGAAAGCGTTCGTTGTTTTCTGGTCTCCAATTTGTTTCCCCCCGCGGGGAACCACAAAGCAGAGTTTTACTTTCGACGTACAAAACGCGCCTCGGGGGCAAGAAAGAAGTAAAGAGTGAGATTCTCTCTTTTTGTCTAAAACTGCGCACCATCTTCTCGCGTTGATGTTGTTCTTCCAACTTCGCGCAAAACGACGAAGCGCTCTTTCTGCGCGTGTGCGTGTGATATATCAAATCTCGCGCGCGACGAGCTGAAGTGAAAAGACGCATCTTCTTCTCTCGAGGGTGTTAGAAAAAAAACTGTTTAGGGCATTATTAAAACCCTAAATAGTCAAAAAAGAGATACGACGACGCGATTTTTCAGAACAGAGAGAGAGAGTACGAGAAGAGTAAACACAAACGCAAACACAATGACGACGACTTTTACGACGACGTTACGCAGAGGATCATCTCTGAGGGGGGTATCGTCTTCATCGAACTGCTGCAAAAACGACGCGCTCGCCTTAAAAGCTTTAACGGGGAAAAGACGTAGCGCATCATCATCGATTAGTTTTCCCCGGAATCACGAAGGAGGTCGGAAAAAACAATCATCTTTTGTCTTGAAAGCAACGAACGAGGACAACGAAAACGCAACACTCGCCACAGGCGAAAGGGATTCTACCACGTCCTCCTCTGCCTCTGCCTCGACATCGTCATTCGATAAAAACTTGAACAAATTCGTAAAAAAAACCGCAACCACATTCGCCCCTTCTTCGTCAGGAGACGCAAAGAAGAAAAAAAATCCAGCGCAGAAAGGCACCGTCTTGTACCAAGTGTTTGAAGTCCAAGCGTATTTGGCAATCTTAATCGGAGGTTTACTCGCATTCAACGTGATTTACCCATCCGAGGAACCGACGATTGCGAGATTGATGGGGATGTGGTCCGTGTGGATGTTTACGGTGCCGTCGTTGCGAGCGCGAGACTGCGGAGCGAAGGAGAAGGACGCGCTGAACGTGCTCTTCATCGCGATTCCATTGATTAACGTTTTGATTCCGTTCGTTTGGAAATCGTTCGCCGGGGTGTTCACCGCGGACGTTTTGTTGATGTTAGGGGTATATTATTCGAAAAATGCGCCGCCGTTTGGCGAGGAAGAGTTGACGGTCGCGGAGCCGAGCGAATAAGAATGAGAGAGAAAGAGAGAGAGAGTTTCGACGAGCCGACGGTAGACGCGCGGACGACGACCACCGTATTGTTTTTAAAATAAGATATATCGCGACGAAAAGAATAAAACACTTCGCCACAGCAACGCGCCACATTTTCTCTTCTTGTTCTCCGAACAACAACAACAAGAACAACAACCTTCTTCGCGTTCGATCCTCTCGCTTTTATGTACTCCAAATCTCCCCAACGGAATCTTCATAAAAACACACATCAAACACACGCTTTGTGCGCGAGACAGAGAGAGAGAGAGAGAAAGAGAAGGAAAAAGGAAAGAAGCAATATCACTCAACATGCTCCTCATCAATCCCGGCCACGTTCGGTTCGCGGTGTTTCTTTCCTGCGGCGCGTTCATCGAGATGTGCAAGAGGCGAGGACGACGACCGATGGTTCGTCCTGCGCCTCTTCCTCCTCCTCGCGAGGATGCGCAACGACACCAAGAAGAAGAACTCGCGTCGTTTTCTTCCCCAGAAACGAGGACGACGACGAGGAATATTTTTGGGTCAAATAATGCTGCGGGAGAAGAGGACAACAACAACAACGTGAACATCCAGTGCAGGTTTTGCTTCGGATCCGACGATATGAGTGAGATGATCTCTCCGTGCGATTGCTCGGGAAGCGCCGGTTACGTCCACGCGAGGTGTTTGAGACACTGGCAGTCGGTGAGTTTACAAAACAGCGGGAACACGGAAACGAGATGTCGCGTGTGCCAAGCGACGTTTAGGAACTTGCCGAGACGGTCTCGCCGAGAGCGGTTTTTGGAGTGGTTCGCGCCGACGGCGAAGGATCGAACGCACCAATATTTCAACGCGTGGAGAGACGCGCTTTTGAACACGTTGATTCCAATCGCCGCGGATGCGGATTGCAGAGAGTTTAATCGACTCGGGGATGTGGTGGAGACGATATTAGGGTGCGAGGTGCGAGTGTTTTATAGCCGCGAGATGCAACGAGGGAATAAGCTGTTTATTTTGCTGAGGAAGTGGTTTCATCGCTTGGAGAAGACGCACGTGTACACGTACATCGCGAGGACGCTCGGGAGGATGCTCATTGCCGGAGTATCCAGCGTCATCGACGACGACGGGACGATGGTGCGGACTCGACATCGGGTGGACGCGTTCGTGCCGTTTGTGACGGCTATTCGAGACGTGCTCGTGTGTTTGCAAACGCCGATTGAAAGTTTGATGCGATTTCACGTGCCGTACGTGTACGCGTGTTCAATCATTGAAAGGTACCCACAGTTTCGAGTGAACTGCGGAATGTACGATAACTATACGAACAACAACAACAACAACAGGAACAACAACAACTTCGGAAGGAGGAGAAGAAGAAACCAACAACCGCCGGGGATATTCGAGAACTTTTTTGCGATCGGTAAAGAAGAAGCGAACGCGATTGCAAACATACGAAATAACAGGAGTAATAATAATAATAATAACAACAACAACAACAACAATACCGCAAACGGTGGTATAGGTGGTAACCTCTACCGCCGAAGAATTGCGAGAGCTCCTATAACAGGAAGAAACAACAACAACAACAACAACAGATTTCAATTTGGTGGGTTCAATTTCAATCCGCCGCGACGCGCGGAAACGGCGCGCTGAAAATGTGTACAACATACATACAACGCTATAGCAACTACTATCAAATACAGATGGGCTCGGACAACAAAACGCCCAGCGCGGCGCGCGTCCTCCATTTTTGCAACAACACAGAAGAAACACAGAAATAAACGCACCCGCGGTGCGCAACGAGAGAAAAAAAATCAAAACGTCGCGCCGGCGCGAATCCCATCCCACAGCTCCCGAATCTCCAACGCCCACGCGCGCTCTCGACTTTTCCTCGCCTTTGCGTCTTTGATTTCCATCACGTGCGTCGCTTGTACCTTCTTCTCTTTACTCAACCACCCCATGGCGCACACGTACGCGCCTTTCTCGATCTTTCTCTCCCCGTCCGTGTTTACCTCCACCGATCCGGTCCCGTCCGAGACGACGAGGACGGCGCCGTTGTTCGCGCTCGACGTCACTTCGCCTTGGATCCACACGCGACGAAAATGAGGTCCAAACGGTTTGTTGAAGTTGGAACCATTCATCCCGCCAACCACCCCACCACCACCGCTGGTGGCAGCTGAAGCTTTCTTCGCAAACCTGTGAACGTCCGGGTGGTGCGCCGCTCGGTGCGTCGGAAATCCAGAGGACAAAGCATCAATAGAAGAAGCAACGTTGTAAACGTCGAGACCGAGAAACGGGTCGTGGTAGTCTTTGGTGTTCTTCTCGTCTTCCGCGCTGCCCCGCTTTGGATCTATCATCAACACCGAGGCATGTATCATCGAACAGAACATCTTAGGGACGGTCGCGTCGAGTTTCCCTGAACCACCACCGCCTGAACTCATCTGTATTCTTCGCTTCTTCTTGCTCGAGATGCGTGTCGTTGTGTTATTCGTATTATCGGTGCATTCTTTTTGTTGTTTGGAGCGTATATATATACAAACAAGTGCGCTGAAAGAACTCCTTTTTGTGCGGTTGTTTGAGTTTTTCCAATTCAACAAAAGTGGATAACGAAAAGACGCCAGAGTTTACCTCCTCGCGGACAGCACAAACTCCAACAACGTATCAGAGGAGGAGGAGGCAATATCATCGTCTTCAAATAATGTCGTCAAAAACTACCGATTCCAAAACGGGAGGAGGACGAGGAGAACAAGCGTCGTTGGAAACACGCGTCATCAAATTCGTTTTTACTTTGGTGATGATGAAAGCGGCGAACGACGTCTTTGAACGACAACACGGGATATCGCCGATACGTGGGTTTTTGAAAGGGTTGAACGAAACGAGGAAGAAATTAGCGAGAGCGATCATGCCTTCGAGCAACGGTGGGAATGGTGGCGGAAACAGGAATAAGAAGAAGTTTAAAGGGAAAGGGAATAAGCTCGGGAAGAAGTGAAATGTGTAGCGAGCGCTCGCGATGCTGCGAGCGCATAGGTAATGTATTATTAAAAGATATGATGAACCGTTGTGCGTTTCAATGAATGTAAAGAATGGTACAATTAAGTCTGTTGTTATTGCAAAGCTTTTTTATGTGTGGTTTCGTTATGTTTTCTTCTCTCTCTTTCTCTCTTTCTAATTCTCTCTTCTTTCCGCTTTCGTCCTTTTCTCGACTCTCGAGTTATTGCATGTACGGAACGACAACCTCCAAGTTGTCTTCCTTCAAGTACAACTCGGACTTGGCGTTGAACATGATCTTTTCAAACTCATCGCCATCGATGTTTTCCTTTTCCATCAACACGTCCGCAACTTTGTGCAATACGTCGATGTTGATAGACACTAAATCCTTCGCTCTTCGGTACGCTTTGGTCACCAACTCTTTGACTTCGCTATCGACCAAATCCGCCGTTGCTGGTCCGTAATCCGCAGATCGACCCATTTCCCCACCCAAGAAAGATTGACCGCCACCAGTTTTCAACGCGATTTGACCTATTTTCTTGGAGAAACCCATGGTTTCAATCATTTGTCTCGCGGTTTGCGAGACTTGTTGGAAATCGCCCGAGGCGCCAGTGGTGACGTCTTCGGCGCCAAAGATCAACTCTTCCGCGACACGACCACCCATGGCAACCGCCATTTGGTTCTCGAGGTACGATCTGGAATACAAACCAGATTCTAATCGTTCTTCGCTCGGGGCAAAGAAGGTCAAACCACCCGCAGCGCCTCTCGGGACGATGGAGATTTTGGCAACCGGATCGTATTCCGGCATCAACGCACCGACGATGGCGTGACCGGCTTCGTGGTACGCTACGAGTCTCTTCTTCTTCTCCGACATGACGGCACCTTCCTTGGCGGCACCGGCGACGATTCTTTCGAGCGCATCGGCGATTTCTTCCTTGGAAATTTCTGTCAATTCTCTTCTGGCGGCAATGATAGCCGATTCGTTCATCAAGTTGGCCAAGTCGGCGCCGGTGAAACCCGGGGTACGTCTGGCAACCTTTTCAAAGTCAACATCCGGGGAGATGGTCTTACCTCTGGAGTGCACCTTCAAGATTCTGATTCTGCCGGCAACATCCGGTCGGTCGACGGTAACTTGACGATCAAATCGTCCCGGACGCAACAAGGCGGAATCCAAAACGTCCGGTCTGTTCGTCGCCGCCAAGACGATGACGCCAGTGTTCCCTTCGAAACCATCCATTTCCGTGAGCAACTGATTAATCGTTTGTTCTCTCTCATCGTTACCACCGCCCATGCCGGAACCACGCTGTCTCCCGACGGCATCAATCTCATCGATGAAGACGATACACGGCGCCTTCGATTTGGCTTTTTCGAACAAATCTCTGACACGAGACGCGCCGACGCCAACGAACAATTCAACGAACTCGGACGCCGCGCACGAGAAGAACGGAACACCGGCTTCACCGGCGACCGCCTTGGCCAACAACGTCTTACCCGTACCCGGCGGGCCAACCAACAAACAACCCTTCGGGATCTTGGCGCCTAGTTGCGTATATTTGTCCGGGTTCTTCAAGAAATCGACAACTTCTTGCAATTCCAACTTGGCGCCTTCGACGCCGGCGACGTCGACAAAAGTGACGCCGGTTTCCGGAACTTCTTGAAATTTGCTCTTGGATTTACCGAAATCCATCGGGCCACCGCCGCCCATGCCGCCCATGCCACCCGGCATGCCACCGCCAGAGCCAGATCCATCTTGCGCTCTTCTGAACAAAAAGAATAAACCGGCAAACGCGATAACCGGGAACAACACGTTGCCCAACAAACTCGCCGCGTTCCCTTGTTGCTCGCCTTCGGAAACGGAAATGTCGACGCCGTTCTTGGCCAAAATATCCACCAACTCCGGATCGTTCGGTAAAACAACCGTCGCTCTGTTCCCGTTCACCGCGGTCAATTGCAAAGACGAACCGTCTTTGGCGAATCGCACGCGTTCAACTTTCCCGCCTAAAACGGCTTTGATGAATTCCGAGTATCTCCACGTCGCGCCTTCCGGCAATCCAGAGGCGTCGGTCGTCGAGGCAACCGTCGTGGACGGTGCGGACAAACTTGGGAACGCTTCCGTCGTTTGTTCCGCGGATTGTTGTTGCTCCGCCGCCGGCATGGCCGGGAAGTCGATGGCTGATGCCATCTGCGCGTTTTGCAAAGTGGCAAACGCAGTCAAGGTGGCGATGGCAATTTTTTGCGCATCACTCGAGGATTCCTTGTTGTTGTTGTTGGACTGTTTGAGAAGAGTTGAAGAAGATGATGATGTTAGTCGAAGAAGACGAAGACGAAGAGACAGTAAAGTTGAAAGGCATCACGTTCCGACGAGGGTGGTGACGACAGCCTTCCCGAAGATGCCACGTCACGCAACATCTCGCGAAAACGCGCGCGAAAGTGAACACGCGAAGGCATCGAGGCGTAAAAGAGGGTCAACAGTGCTCGAAAAACGCACGATTGATGCGTTTCTGCGTCGAATTCACCCGCACCACCTCCCAAACTCTTCTCTAATCGATAAAAAACGAGATGAGACTACTAATCTTTTACGCACCTTCATCACAGTCGCTCGTTTCGCGACTCTCGAACGCGCGTTCGAATTCGCTCTCACCGACGGTCGCGCGACCCCGGCGAGTACATTTTTGCTCGCTGCAAATTGACTCATAGTATCTGTATATATAGTTTACTTTTATAAGACTACTATAATAAGTGTGTCTTTTCGTTTACTACGTCGTCGTCGTTTACTGCGTCGCGTAAAAAGTATGACGACGTTTAACTGCTCGAATTCGAGATAGAAAAACAAAACTCATGGCTCACAGCAGTTTCACTTGGAAAAGCAAAAAGCACTTAATTGTGCACTAAACCCTACACCCTAAAAATCAAACCAAGCGCTTCCTTTTGTGTTTCCCTTTGTGTTCTCTTGGAACGAAGAACGCTCACAACAAAAACAACGTATTCTTTGTTGTCGTAAAGAAGCTTCAGAGAGAATGTCGTCTTCTCACCAGCGAGGAGGAGGACGTCGACAAAAAGGCGTCCCTTTGGACGCGTTTTTGAAAGAAATGAAGGAAAATAACGGAGAAGACGACGACGAGAAAAGAAGAGAGAGGATCGAATGCGATGATGAGTTCGATGAATTCGACGAGGAAGATGATGAGGACGACGAGAGCGAGGAAGAGGAGGAAAGAGAAAAACAACACAGACGACCACGCGAGAATAATACCAATAAGAGAGAAAAAGGAGGACGACGAGGACGATATGCAGACTTTGACGAGGAAGAGGAGAATTTCCAACCTTTGCCGCCTCCAAGAGAAACTTTGCTCGAAACGGAGCGCGTTTTAAAACGAGCGACGAAAGAACAGTTGTCGAGCTCGATGACCGGGGAAATGCCCGCGAAAGAACAGATGGAGAAGTTAGAGCGAGCGCTGCAGAAATGCGTGCAGATGCAAAAAGCAACCGCTTCGGACGACGTGAAACGAGAGCGGTTGTTGAAGAAGCTCGAGACGGTGTTGACGGCGAGATTCGACGCGGTGACGATCGATCCGTTCGGGTCGTTTGTGAGCGCGTTTCACACGAAGAATTCGGATATAGACGTGTCGTTGACGATTCATCCGTCCTCGCAGTGGTATAACGAGGAAGAGGAGAGGAAGTATAGAGACGCGCAGAGTGGCGCGCCCAGGCCGAGAGCGCAAAGGAGGCAGCATAGGACGAAAAGGGTACAGTTGTTGGCGAAGTTTGCCAGCGAATTGAGATGGAGAAAGTACGACGACGTGCAGTTGATCGCGCACGCGAGAGTGCCATTGGTGAAGTTTCGAGATCCAGAAACTGGGGTAGCGTGCGACGTGTGCGTCCATAACGACGGGGTGTACAAATCGGCGGTGATGGGTTTCGTGGCGGACCACGATCGATTGTATCGAGATTTAGTTTTTTGCGTCAAGATGTGGGCCAAGAATTGGAACGTGAACGATGCGATAAACGGGACGTTTAACTCGTATTCGTTGTGTCTGTTAGCGTTGTTTACTCTCCAAAGACACGGAATATGCCCGCCAATGGCGAATATAACGTTGCCGGACGAGGAATCTTTGGAAAAAGAGATGCAACGAGTACAAAACGAATGCGAAGAAACGAAAGAGTTGGGGAAACCGAGAGAAGTATCGCACGAGAGGAAACGAGCGGACGCGCAAAGGAACCCGCACGCGATAAAGCCGAAAGCAGATAAATATCACTCGTACAGCTCAGGAAACCAGAAGACGTTGGCGGAACTCTTCGTGGACTTTTTCGTCACGCTGAGCGCGGTAGAGCCGCTGTGGGCGAAAGGATTAGTCGCGTCCACGTACGCCGGAAGATGGACGTGCGGTTGTTCTTGGCCACTGCGTAAATATAAAATTGGCGTAGAAGACCCGTTCGCGAGTGGAGATAACGTTGCGAGAGCGGTACAAAGACGTTCGGCGCCGGTTGTTTTTGGCGCCATTCGCGGCGCGGCGATGACCGTGAAACGCATTTTATGGGCAGAAAACGACGAACAGTTTGAAATGGCGATGATGGATATGCTCGGAGACCCGGAGCGAGTGCACGAAAAAAACGTGCACTCGAACAATAACAGATTTCCACCGTCTGGAACTGGTGGCAGGGGTGCAAGAGAACGACGCGAAACGAGACGCGCGGCGCAGCGCGCGACGGACAACACTTTGACTCAACCGCCCCCGATGCCTTTACAACCACCCATGCCGATGTCGCAACCACCGCCGCCGCTCCCGATGATGGGACATCAACAGCAACATCAAAATATGCCTCCGCGTCTACCGACAATGCCTAGAAACGGCGTAAATCCTCCCGCTGGTTTACAACCGACTCCACCAGGTGTGTCACCTCCGCTATTGCTCAATCAAGTTCAACATCAGCAACAACAACATCAAAGAGAGAGTAATTTGCTCGCACAAATGCAAAGCATGAACATGAACATGAACGGGCATCAAATGCAACAGCAACAGCAACACATTACAAAATCTATCGCCGAGCTCGAGCAGTCTGTTATTCAACAAGCGCAACAGCGTCAACAATTACAGCAGCAAGAACAAATGTTGATGCGTCAGCAGCAGCAGCGACAACAACTGCAAAATAGCGGTGGGTTCGGAGACGAACTTGGCGGCGGTATCTTTTCGAGCATCGCGAAGAATACGCACTCGTTCGGGTTTGGTGCTTCACCACTACCAACGACTCAGCAACAACAACAGCAGCAACAGCCACCACCGTTACAGCAAGCTCTGTTTGGAGGTAGCGGTGGGTCTTCGCAGGGGAGCGGGTTAGATATTTTCGGTAATCCGATGCCTCAAAACTTCAACTCGGCCTTCGAGGGATTACGCAATAGCAATAATAACGAAAGCGTAACAAAAATATTTGAGCGAGAACAACAACAACAACAACAACAACGAGAAGAATCTAACGTTTTCACCGACGATAACGATTCTCCGAACGGCCTCAACGAATCGCCTCGGAATCGCGAATCGCGCAACGCCTTTCGAAGAGGAGGACGCGGAAAAAATTCGTCAGGATTGCGCGCGAAGAAACACGAACATCTGAATGGCGACTTTGAGGGCGGTGTAAAGTCTTTCCCGCAGCCGCGACAATAATAGATAGGTACAGCAGTAGTTTATACATCAATAATTGTTTCGCTGAATTTGTAAAAACTAACAAACTAACTTCTACCGCGCGCTAAATACTCGTCGAGAAACGGATGAAAAGATTCTCTCTCCTCGCCATTTTTTCCGTCTTTATTTTCGTGTTCTTTTTCGTCGTCGTCGTCGTCAAAAGAAGAAGAAGAAGAAGGGGCTAAAATCGTTACTAATTGGGCGTTTTGCGCGATGTCTCGCGTTTTACGAACGAGTAAAGCGTGTATTGGATCATTCGCCAACCAATTTTCCGGCGGCGATTTCGCGTCGTCTTTCAAACAATAGTTTTCGTATAACCTCCCAATTACTCGAAACATTTGCTTTAAATACTCCTCGTCTCTCTTCACGCGAAAGACGGAAGTGCCTCGAGTCACGTTTCGCATGCACAAGAAACACGACGACGCGTTTGCGGAAACCATCTCCAGTTGTACTTGCGGTACGTGATACGCGGGAATAGTTTTCGGTAACGGCGGATCGCCGACGCGATAGTATCCGCTTTGCGTTCGATAAAACGGACTTCGATTCTTCACCTCTACGACGACGCGTTCAACCGCGTTCTCACCATCGTCGCTACGAATGAGTGCGATTGCGTCCGGACTCGCGCCTAATTGAGGTAATTTACATCCGCACATCTCTTCGTACTTCAACAAAACGTCCTTCGACATGCGACACAAACCAACTTCGTGAATCTCCTCTACGTTTGGGAAATCGTTCAGTAACTGCATCAGCGCTCCCGCTTCCGCCGTATTCCCCCACGCTAATCTCACGGACTGTTCGCCTTCTCTCGCTTTCATTCGACAAAATCCAAGACGAGTGAGGCCTAAAGTTCCACCAAACGGTTGCTCTTCCACCCCCGCGAGTTCTCTCGCTTTTTTCTTTTTCTTCTTCAGTTGTTTCGCTTTCTTTTTCTTCTGTTTTTTCGATCCTTTCTTCGCGTTGTTCGTTCTTATTTTCGCCGGACTTTTCTTCGTCGAGCGGTTCACGTGTGAGTTATCAACCGACGCGCGAAGGATGTCCAACGGCGTTGCCGAGGAGAAATCGAAGTGATGTTGAAACCGACCTTTGCTATTTTTAATCGGCGGAAAGAACTTTTCTTCTTTATTATCTTCTTCGTCCTCGTCTTCCTCGTCCTCGGCGGCTGAACTCGAAGCAGATAGATCCTCCTCCATCTCGTCGTCGTCGTCTGAATCGTTATCGTACCACCCGTCACTGCGCTCTTCCTCCACACTCAACATCAACTCCTCGTTATACGCCTTCACGATCGCCTCGTTCTTCTCTCTCGCGTCGTCCTCGTCCCTTTCGTTCTCTCCCGTCGTCGACGGGGTCTCAACTACCGCCGCAGCGTCTTCCCGCATCACCATCACCGCGCGCATCAAATCCTGGTGACTCGCGCTTTCGCTGTGCAATCCAATCTTTGTCACCACGTGCGCTTCCTTAAACCCAAGCGCGCCTAAAATGTTCCCCGACGTTAACACGCCTTTATGTAAACTTGCCCACGTATTGGTGCCTTGTCGACATAAACGATGACTTTGTTCGTCTTTCGTAAAATCTAGCCAACTCTCCGGCGGTAACGCGAGGAACTTTTTCTCTTTCCGTAACCGTTCTAAATCCACGTTGTGGAATCCAAACAGGTTTGGTATCTTTCCAACCGTGCCGACGAGTTGCGTGCGGTTCGATTGGATCGAAACGTTGTGAGACGCCGCTTGCGGGGAAGAGAAGAAATCAACTTTGTCGAACGCGTTGCACTCATCTTCCAAAGGTTTGAGCGCGTCTTGAGAGTAGTTTTTGAGCAACGCGCGAGGTAAAAGCGACATTTTCTTTTCCTCTAAATCCTCGTCTTCGTCTTACTCTTTATCGCGAAGAGGTCCTCGCTCTTGTCGCGTGTTCTAAATTGCACATCCACTCATAGATATACAACTGTATTAAAGGACGAGATGTGAGGAAAATTGGTACCAGTTACAACGTGACATTAAACGCTCTACAGTTCTACACCACACGCTGCGACGAGAACGCTAGACCATCTCTTTTTCCACGTACTACTTCCTTGTCTCTCTCTCTTTCGGCTTTTTCTCACGACAACGATTTGAGCGACGTTCGTTCGAAATGTTCGACACACGAGACGTCGACGCTACCGTCCTTCTTCCGAAACCGCCGAACGCACGTCATCCAATCCCCACTCTCATCTGTCGTTCTCGTCGTGGATTCAAACCCGAGTTGAGATGTGGACGTGACTTCGTGCGTGCGTGAACTCATATCCCACGTGGCTTTTCTGTGCACTTCTCCCGGCCCTGGGCCGAATATGTTGCTCTCCCCTTCGTACTTTTCCACGAATTCGCCCAGAGGGTACGTTAACTTTCTTTTCGTTCCCGTGCTCGAAACCGTCCACACCGTAAACGCTCCCTCTCCCAAAAACGCATTCGTCGTCTCATCTGTTGTTGTGTCCCAAACTTGCACGTACGTCGCCGTGGAGCGATTCCCGTCCATATCGTGCGCTTCGAGGTACTCGAACACGTTTTCGTTTTTGGACGCATCCCGATGCCATCGACCGAGAAAGGACTTGTGCGCTTCGGACAAAGCGCGCATTTTTAAGCGCTTCTTCTCGTCCGAATACTCCTGCGCAGACCAAGAGGCAGAAGAACAACGGAAGGTGGTCTTCCTTTCAATGCGTGGTTGTCCTCGTCTGTGGGTTGTGAATACCAGCGATGATGATGAGGCTACGGACGACATGTTCGCATTTTATTCCATTGACAATGGTGCTTTTTCCGAAACAGTTAACGTTGTTGTTTTTCCCTTCAAATTGTACGCGTATACTTTTAAACGCTAAAAATCAAATCAATCGTATCTAAATCCCGGTCCAGGCGCGGCGTCGCCGTATTCACTCCCACTGATTTCAGATTTCGAACCACCGTATAAACTCTCGCCGAAGACGCTGCCGGTGTATTGGGAATCCGTGTCGTCGTCTCTCTGCGCGGCGGAATTGGCGAACCCGATGTTTTGGGCGCCGACGCGAGGTGCGGTGGTTAAATTTCGTTTCCCGGACCAGTTATAACCGCCGTCGCCGCCGTAATCATTATCGGCGATGTAATTGTCGCTGTTGTAATTTTCACCACTCGTGGTGGTTTCTTCGTGGATGGTTTCTTTGGCGACGAATCGCGCGAGGCCGGCTTTTGCTTTCCATCGAGATTGAGGTAACGCGACCATGCACTCGTTCAGTTGGTTGATGTTGTTGCCTTCGACGAGGCATTTGTTGTCTCTGAAGTGTTGCAACATGTCTCTGAAGAGCGGTTGTTTCGCTAACACTTTCGGATTACCGACAATCATCAAACCAAGTTTGGCTCGAGTTAACGCGACGTTCAGACGCCTGGGGTCGTTCAAGAAACCGATCCCTTGACGGTCGTTCGATCGGACGCACGTCACGATGATGTACTGTTTTTCGCGTCCTTGGAACGCGTCGACCGAAGCGACTTCCACTTCTTGGTATATGCTCGGGTGTAAAACCCCGGTTCGAGTTAAGTAGTTGACGACGTACGCGCGTTGGCCTTCGTAAGGTGTGACCACACCGATTTCCTCCGGTGCGATGCCGTTTTGAAGTAAGTGCGTGACAATTTTCTCCACCGCGTACGCTTCGCCGCGGTTCAAGTACGAGTATCCGCTCGCAGACATCTCTTCGACGCCCATTTGAGCCCAAAACAGCATCGGTTTTGACGGACACGGCCACGGGAACACGTCTTCGCTATCCGCACGTTCTGCCTCGGTGACACCGTTTTGCAGCGTGCCTTCGTAAAACGCGTTGGATGGAAATTCCGAAAGACACGGGTGCATTCTGTATTGCACTTGCAATCGAATCGGTTGGACGCCCATAAAGATTAAACGTTCGAACAAAGATTGACTCAAACCGGCTCTCGAAGCACTTCTACAGGTGACGACCGGTCCTAACTGACAGTGGTCGCCAACCATGACGACTTGTTTTGCACCCATGATGATTGGAATGAGCGTCTCTGGTTCCGTGGCTTGCGTGGACTCATCGAATAAGACTTGTCGAAATCTATATTTTTCGAGTCTTCGATCGCCGGCGCCGACGGCGGTGACGCACACGACGTCAGCGTTTTGTATGATGTCGTTTTCTATTTTCTTCAACGCTTTGTAATACCTTTTCTCGTCTTCTTGCGATAACTCGCCGATGGAATCTTTCAACCTTTGCAATTTCGCGAGTTGACCATTTTTCTCCTTCTCTGCTATTCTTTGAACTTGATAATGCAACGCTAAGTGTTCCACCGCCGAGTTGACGTGTTCGCGCGATCGAGCGACGATTCTTACAACTTTTAAACCCGTCTTCTCAATCTTCTCGGCGAGTTGATCGACTGCGACGTTCGAAGGCGCGGCGACGATAACTTGACCGTCCCCTTTCGTCGCTAAATGGTACACGATGGTCGCCGAAGTGACCGTCTTTCCCGTCCCGGGAGGACCCTGAATCAACGACAACGGTTGTTGCAACACCATCTTCACCGCGGCGATTTGCGAGTGGTTCAACTCCGGTAAATTCGGTGCCGACCATTTCTGTTTCCCGGAAACGTCAATGTTTGAGCCTCGATGGTGCATGACGCTTTCGTTCACGTCGTGGCCTAACAATTTGTGATAGATGTAACCGGAAACCGAAGTGTCGTCCACCGCGAACGCTTTCAACGCCGCTTGGCACCGGTCGTACGACACCGATTTCCACACGCACTCGATTTCGTACCCGCTCGTCACGTGAACCGGAGCGTCCACGCACGACCTCGCGTCCAACTCTAAACCAATTTCTTCCTCCTTTACGTTGTATCGAATCACGGTCCCGTCGCCTCGCCAAATTTCTCTCCCGTCTACGCTCTTCAAAATCGCGACTAACTCGTCGCCCAACAAAATCTTCAAATGCTCCTCGTCGCTACTAAATCCAAAATACATCACCCTCCTCGCGTTCAACCCCACGTCCCATCGCACGGAAACATTACCCATGTGTTGACTCTCCTTTTGACTTTTATCGTAATCCGCCTCAATCGCAATCAACGGTCCGAACACGTTCTGATACTGATACGCGTCCGCGTATCGCAACGCCACCGGTTGCGGCTCCGCGTCTTTGTCTCTCTTTTCCACGTCGTCAATCGTCGCCGTCGGATCGCTCTTCCACAAATCCTCCAGCGCCGTGGCCTGAGCTTGCGTCACTTGCCTCGCTCGCATCGTCTCTCTCTCGTCCGGCTCGTTCACCAACCAACTCAAAATCGTCTTATCCTCCGTAACCACCGGTTCCCATTTCGTCAAATCCAAATCCAACGCCTTCAGCGCCGCCGTCGGTTGTAAAACGACGTCTCTGGAAAGTAACGCCACCGTCGGCGGATCTTCGTCTTTCTTCACGATAAACCCGAGATTAAAAACGTTCGTGGAATCCGTCACGTAACACGCCGGTTCGAGTTCGCCTAAAGGTGAATCCGGGTGTAACGCGATCGCGTTCGATCTCGATTTCACCAAGTGAAAGACCACGCAGGACGCCGGCAAGGCGCCGGTTTTCGAGTTGCAGAACCATTTGTTCGTTTTCTTACACCGAACGACGCACGCCGGGTTGGAAATCCCGCAGTACGAGCACGCGTGCGCGGGTTGTTCTCCGTGCGTCGTTTTATCTTCTTCTTCTTCTTCTTCTCTGTTGTCTTCGTCTTCGTCGTCGACATCGTCCCGCTCTTCTGATGCGTCATCATCATCATCCAACGGGGACAATTCATCCTCTACATCTTCTTCTTCTTCTAACGTTAAATCTTCCAAGATTTGTTTCATAATTTGCGAGTCCAACTCTTCGTACTCGTTTCTCTCTTTCTCGTCTTCGTCTTTCTCCTCGTCGTCTTCTCCCGCCATATTTCTTTACCGTGTTGTCTTCTTTAACGTCTTTCTTCTTTAATGTCTTCTTCTTCTTCTTCTTTGTGTCGTCGAAAAAGGTCTCGTGTTTTTCTTTTTTTTATAAAAAAAACGTCTTTTCGTTTGAACGAAGAAAAAAACTTTTCTCTGATTAAACTTATATATATTCATTTTTATTCTCATCTTTCCTTCTTCGTACTCGAAGATCTCTCTGCTCCTCTTCTTCGCGAAACAGTATCGAAGAGAGAGAGAGAGATATGCCGAAGACGAGAGCGCAAAAAAGGCGGATGGGCGAGAGAGATTTGTGGGATGTGATCGTGAATAACGACGATATTTGTTTCAAACACATTCTTCCGAAATTGAATGCGACGGATGTGAAATTCTTGCACGAGGTGAATACGGAGACGAGAAAGTTGATTAAGAGATCCTCTCGCGCGGGTGATTTGAAGGAGAGGTTTAAAGTAAAGGAGATGTCGTCGATATCGACTTTGGAAGTTGCGTGGGAGAATAAATCGTTGTGGCCGAGTGACTGGACCGAAAGATCTTTCTGCTTGGAAGTTGCTCAAACGAATAAACTCGAGTTGCTCAAGTGGGCGCGAGAGGAGAAAGAGTGTGAGTGGGATAGACATGCGATTAATGCGGCTGCAAAACAAGGTAATCTGGAAATGGTAAAGTATTGCGTTGCAAATGAGTGTCCTATCGATGCGTGGGCGTGTGCAAATGCTGCCGGACACGGTCATCTCGAGTGCCTCAAATACTTACACGAAGAAGTCAAAGCGCCTTGGGATGCGGGTACTGGCATTTGGGCGGCTGAAAATGGTCATCTCCACATACTCGAATACCTTGTTGAGCGAAAGTATGATGAATATGGCGTAGTTTTCGGAGATGCGTGTAAGTATGCAGCCGAGAAAGGCCACTTGGATTGTTTGAAGTACTTGCACGAAACCGCCAAAGCGCCTTGGGACGAGGACGCCGTTCGAGAAGCGCACGAGAACAACCGAATCGAGTGTTTACAATACCTCCTCGACAACGACTGTCCTCTCCCACCCGGTTGGCGATACGAAGATGGAGAGTTGCACGTGGTAGAATCAGAATCAGAATTCGAATTCGAATCAGAATAATTGCACGCGTCCTAAAGCCGCCGCACCCTTGTAATACTAAAGAGAGAAAGAGAGAGACAACAAAACACTCAAGATTTTTTTCTCGTCATTTTTTACTCACACGTCACACTTACGCTAATAATAAGGCGCGAAAAAATGACGAGCGCTTCTTCCTCCTTTGGCTGCTCGTGCTTCCTCCTAAAAGCGAAAGGAGGAGGAGGATTACGAGTGCGATTTCGAGCCGCTGCTGCTGCGGACGCGATGAGGACGACGACAAGTGTTGACTTTGATGATGACGGGGAAAAAGTGTTGACAGTTGCTCAAGTGACGAAAATCTTACGCACAGAATCGAAGTCTCATCCAACGTTTTATCCATCGAGACGGATCAGAAACGATGAGATGAGATATTCGAGCGATGTTTTTCAGTTTTCAGGAGAAAGAGAGGCGTTTGCGAAAACGCAAAGTCGGTTCGAGCGAAGGTTTTTCGCGGACTTGAAGGACGTGGAATCGGAAATTGAAAACGTGTCCTCGATTGATTTAAACGTGTTTTTGGTGCGATGGAACGCGACGTTCGTGCCGGCAAAGTTAGTGTGGCTACAAAATGTCGCGTTGAATTGGCCGTTCGGTGACGTGGACATCGAGAGAAAAGATATTTTGCATAAAATGGGCGAGACGACAAAGTTTACGTACGCGGCGTTGTTTCGGACGATGAAAAGGTTGGCGACGGAGAAAAAGTTGACCATTCCGGTGGCAAAGATAGAAGGGCAGACGAAGATGACGTTTGACGAGGAGGGCGAACTGTCGTCCATGGAGGAGAATTTGTCTCTGGTAAACTCGGTGAACTCCAACAGAGTAAGAAACAAGAGAATTGCGAGAGATTTGTTAGAATTTCTGGACACGCGGAAACCAATAGGCATGGATTACAAGTCGTACGACGAAATCGTAGAAGCGAAGGTAGACATTTACTCCGTGCCGGGCATGCGGGCTTTGGACGTAGATGGAATGGAGGATCAACAAGGTCAAATCGAAGATGTGACGACCGTCTTGGGTTTTATGACGTTAGTTGTGCTCTCGTTTGGCGTGGGCATTGGAAGTTGGTACTTCGAGGCGTTGCGAAAAGACGCGCTCATGCAAAAGATGTTGGACGCGGATTTTTAGCTTTCTTTTCATGCGTTTAGATTTTAGAGTAATATAGAGTAATCTTCTAGCTTTTGTACAACAAATTTGATAATTCACTTTTTCACTTACTTTGCGTCCATCCACGTTTTCGCGGAATCACCATCGACGACTAATTCGACGTCTAACAAGTTCACGTTCTCGCCGTTGGCGTCCTCGAACGGATTTTGCATGTGCGCCTTTGTCAACGCCAACGCCTCTTCTTCGTGTTCTACAGGACCTTCTAAAATGACTTCGTCGTGAATTTGCATGAGCAACTTATACCCGAGCTGTTTTAATCGAGGGCACCTTTGGATTTTCAACATGGCCAACATCGCGATGTCCGCCGCGCCGCCTTGGATGGGCGTGTTAATCGCAGCGCGCAAAGCGTGCGATTTGAACTGTTCGTTTCGAGATTTCGCGTCCGGTAAAGATCGGGTTCGACCTAACAAAGTGCGCACGTGGCCGTGTTTTTCCGCGTGTTTACGTTGAACTTCTTGCCACGATCGAACTTCCGGGCGATCGGAGTACCACAAATCGACCGTTTTGTTCGCCTCTTCTAAATCCGTTCCGAAATCTTTCGCCAAACCGTGCGCCGTTTTACCGTACGCGATGGAAAAGTTCAACACTTTCGCTTTACGTCTTTCCGAGGCGAACATATCTTTCAACAACGGCGGTTGAGGAGCGTCCTCATCTTCGCCTTCGCGTTTCGGACCGTATTCTAGTAAACATTCACCTTTATCCATCGCTTCTCGAATGTTTGGGTACATACCGAGCGCCGTTCGCGAGTGAAAATCACCGCCTGCGATGAACGCCTCCTTCATAGATTTACAATCCGCCATGTGCGCGAGTAAACGGAGTTCCAACTGTCCGTAATCGCAGACGATCAAGGTTTTACCTTCCTCGGCGGTAAACGCTCGGCGAATCCCATATCGATCTTTCTCCAACGCCGGTTGATTTTGCAACGAAGGTCTTCGCGCGGATAATCGGCCGGTTTCCGTGTTGATGTTTACCGCGCCGTGTACGCGTCCTTCCGGGCCTCGAATATCGTCGCCTTGTAACGGAATGATAAAATTGGACAACAACGTATCTACGGCGGCGAGGTCGTTGAGTGCGTCGATGGCGGCGCACGCACGTGCGCCTTCGAAACCTCTCCCAAACGCCTCAAACGCCGTGCCGCAAATCTTGGACAATTTTTCATTCTTTTTATCCGCCTCCGGCAAGGAGTCCCAGTTGTCGCAAATTTCACGAGCTGCGCCGGGTTTACCCGCCAACTGCCGCAAAACAACGCTCGACACGGCCGGCAGGCCCGTCGCCGTGTACGTCAACACCGGCAACGGTCTCTTTGTTATTCCGTGTAAAGTAATCTTTGAAGTCTTTTTCGGCGCTTTGCCTTCTCGTCCGTTGGCGTCCCATTCGAGCCATTCTTGCGATTCTTGCGTAAACTCTCTCGTTTTCTCCACGCCAGGTTTGTCGTTGCCTCGCTTATTTCTCGCACCCGCGAACAAGAGTTGACGAATTTGTAATCCCGAACCGACGTTCATGTATTTTGCGTCTTCGCATTTGGACGCCGCCCATTCTCGGAAATACTCTTCGGCGACTTTCTTGTCGCTCATGGCGAGCTGTTCCGCGTTTGCCAAGTGTTCTAAGTCCACGCGCATACCGTTTCGTTCCATCTGCGTGAGGAGGTTACCGAACGGTCGCGTGTATCGAGTGTAAAAATCCCACAACGTTGTTGATTTCTTAAACTGAGGTTTGCCCGACAAAATCGGGCACGCGTCGCAGGAAATCCCTCGCAATTTTGCCTCCAAGGATTCTCGCAAGAACCAAGTCGCCATGGCATCCAACGCGGCGTATTCAATCCATCGGTCTCGAGAATCGTCCGTCGTTTGAATAACTTCCATCGGTGGTAACTCGATCGTTTTTCCAGGCGTCCCGTCCTTCTTTAACTTTGGTTTCCCGAAGATTTTCTTCATTCCCAATTTAGCGCGCATCATCGTTTCCGACGCGGAAAGCATCTCGCCGCAATCCGCCATGACTTCCGCATCAGACGTCAACGCTTCCAACGAATACCCACCGTCTAGTTTTCGGTTCGTATTCCACAATCTCGCCATGTGCATGGTATCCGCGGCGAACCCGCCGAGCTGAATGCCGTGATTTTCAACCACGTGTCGATCGAACGAGTAATTATGCCACACTTTCTTCGCTTTCTCGTTTTCCAAGTACGACGTAAACACATCAAAAATCTCTTGGTTGAATCTCACGTTGTCTTTATCCAACAAATCGACCCACAACAACGATTTCTTTGACTCGCCGGGTTTTGCAAAGTTTACATCCGGACCAGCAAACACGGAGAAACAAATCACGTTCCCGTGACCAACCGGCGTCTGGCACGTCACGTCGATGTGCGACACCTCCGTATCCAACGCGTGATATTTCGGTTCCTCGTCCGTACCTAAATTCTCGTTCAAAATAGCCACGGCGTGTTTCGCATCCTCCACCGTCGTCACGCAAAACACCTCTTCTCTCAACCCGGTCGGTATGAGCGTTTCGTTCGATTCGTCGACCGACGCTCCGTCCTCGTCGCCCGTCGCGCTCCTCGCCGCCGCCGCCGCAACGTTCCCGCTCTCCTTCGGCCTCCCAACGCTTCGTTTTACTACCATCTGCCCGTTGTTCGCGCTCATCCCATTCACCGCGTTGTTCGCGGCATTGACGATATTATTCTTCGTCCTCTTCGGCTCTTCCAGCGCCATCTTATTCTTCTCTTGCGACTTCTTCGCGGTGCCGTTTTTACTGGACAAGTTCCTCACCGCCTTGCCGTTGCTTCGAACGAACTGCGCGCCGACGTAGTTAAATCGTTCGAGTTCCTCGAGTACGTGTGGTAACTCTTCTTCCCCGAAAGCTTCATTTTTTTCGCCCCCCGCCGGGGTGCTCTTTTCTTGTCGCTGTTGCTGCTGCTGCGGCGAGGCAAAAACCCTAAACCCTCGGTGGTGGTGCAGGAGGAACGACGGAAAACGTCGACGGTGGACGACGGTGGTGTTGTTCGATCCTCTTCTCAAAAGCGGCGCGTTTGAAGAATAGTAGGAACAAGACGGTGCCCCGCAAGACGACACAGACGACGTCGACAAAGCTCTCATCATTTCTTTGGTTATTCGATAGTAGCTCTTCGCGCGCGTGTGTTTCATATATGATGCGCGAATTTTGATCTCTCTTTTCCTGGGGAAAAGCGCTCAGAATTCTCTCTTATACTCTAATTTACTTTTGTAACGTGTATTTGTTTTGGAGAGAATCTTCCTTTTACAACTCGGTGATGCAAACAAACGGTGGTGTCAAATGCGCGTTGTTGTTGTGATGATGATGCCGTCAAATTCGCAGAGAGGCTTTCGCGCTTTTGGCGAACGAATTTACTTTTAGATGCACGTTTACTAACGAGGAGATTGTGCGGCAAATTTAGGGTTTTTTTTTGTCTGGACTCGTCGATTTTCTAACAAAATTTGGCGGGAGATTTTGGATGTATTTCACAACACTTCATTCAAAGTCAGTAGAGAATTAGTGTATTGTTTTTACAAAGAGTAGAGTAATATTCATGGCATCACAACTCTCCTTTTTCGATGTTCTCGCTGGACGTCGTCGTCGCCGCGTCGCTGTGTCTTCGTAATTTTTGCGATAAACGATTTCGACCGACTTTATAATATCGGCGGAGATATTCGTCGAACTTTCTCTTGACCGAGGCGAAGAGGCTTTCGTCCGCGCTTTCGGCGGTAAAGTCGCTTTTCGTTGCCGCCTTCGTTTCATCGTCGTTCTTTTCCTTCCTCTTCTTCGGCGACGGCGAGTCTAACGTCTCCTCCAACGGGTCCACGGAGTCTTCGTCCTTCATTTGCGGGTTGTTTTTCTCGAACTCCTCCATGTCTTCTTTCGACACGAAGAGCTTTTTCATTCTCTCGTACGCTTCGTCTTTGTCTTTTTGCGATCGCGTTCGCGTGTCTTTCTTCTTAGCGCCGCCTTGGCGAACTTTGCAATAATCCAAATCTAAACACGTTTTGTGCTGTTCGTTGATTCCAAACTCGCCGTTCTTTTTCGCCTCGTCGAGTTGGTCTTCGAGTTCTAAACTCTCCGCGATTCGATTGCACGCGTCCAAGAGCTCTCCGGTGACGTAGGAATCCGCCATTAAATTCGTCCCTCCGCTGTTCTCCGCGACTTTCGGATCTGGGTTCACGTATTGCTTATTCACATCGTTCGTGAAAAGTTGAATGCCTAACATGACTCTTTCGATTTCTTTCAAATCATCGTCGGTCGCGTTCTGTCCTAACGTGTTTATGTGTAACATCGAGTTCTGAATCGCCTTCGCTCCGGATTGAGAATATCGCCACCGTTTCGCCGCGGACGCGGATTTCTCAATCGCCCTCTTCGAACTCGTCGCCGTCGGCGGTGGTCGACACATTCGATCCAACGCGATTTGTAACTTCTCGTTGAACTGTCCGACGTATTTCGATCTGAAAACCATCTTCGATTCTTCTTCTTCTTCTTCTCCTCCTCTCGTCTTTTGTGTCGTTTCGAGTAAAATCTCCTTAAACTGAACGCCAATTTCCGCGGTCACCGCTTTGCAACATCCGCACTTGATGCCAAAGACTACGTTCCGCGTGTTTTCGGAAATCTCGTTGGACACGTCCAGCTCTTCGTCGTGCGCGACACAAAAACGTAAAGCGAGAGCGAGGACGAGGAAACTTTGAGCGAACGTTTTACGCATCAGAATCAGCAGCGCTTTGGACGATCCTCTCTGGAACAAAAACGACTGACTCTTTCCTAAAATATATATCGATAAATCTATTCGAACGATAACGATCTCGAAACAGTTTTCTCTCTTTAAGAGTTTTTCCTTTGCTTTGTTCCGTCTCGTTTGTGTTTCGTGAGAGAGAGAGCAAAGAGCAAAGAGCAAAGAGCAAAGAGTAAAGAGAGTGTAGTGATGCAATTTCCTTGATAAAATGTATGAAGATATTTGTCAGATTCAAATCGAAAATTATAACTTTACGCGCATAGATTTGACGTCGCCGACCGAGACGCCTTTCAACGATTCATCATCGTTTTCTTCTGAGTCTACTTCCTGGTGTTGTTTTTGTACTTTATCTTCTTCTTTCTCGACGAGGACGACGACGCGCACCATGGCGAATCGGCCTTCGAGAGCACTCCTGATACTCGCGTTGGATGTTTCGTCGTCGGATGAAAGAGGCGCGAACGACGCGTAGTCTTTGGAAAGCAAACACGTCGAGAACTTCTCTGCGACGAGGTCCCAATACTCGTTGCACGATTCCGGTAACGGTCTGTTCGCGTGGCCTCCGGTAGTTTCCGAAAAGTCTTCTAAATCTTCGTGCGGTTTCGTCGGCGCGTAGACGCCGACGGAGAGGCCTCGTTTTGCACATTTTTTACCAAAGGCGATTAATAACTCTTCGCTTCGCACGGCGAGGAAGATTATGGCTTCACCGTTTCGACGCAAGCGCCGGGCGACGGATGCGGCTAATGCGGTGCAGTGTTGACGGTCGTACATTAAATCCGAGCCGACGAGGCAATCGAATCGGGCGTCGTCTTCTAAGCGCATGTTGACGTGCGCGTTCTCGAACGTCGCCTTGTTCGCGTGCACAAAGTTGCAGGTGGAGGAAGAAGAGAAAGAAGGAGTCGGAGACTTCGTCGATTGCGCGTTTGCAATAGTAACGATGCACTCGACGGTGCCGTTCTTTTCTTCTTCGAGCGCGGCTAAATCGTCTCTCCAATCTAAAAAGGCAACCTTCATCGACTCCTTCTTCCTCGCTTCGTTTACGCCGAGGGCGGTCTTACTCAACGCCGCCAAAGCGCCCGGAGCACCTTCCGTGACCGTACAGCGACCACCGTCTAAACTCGCTATCGCCGCGCCAATTAACCCACATCCACTTCCTAACTCTAAACACGTCTTTCCTTTCTCTATAAAATACTCACTCGCGAAATCCACCACCCGGAAAGCGACTCTCGCGGTGCCCCAAATTCTGAAAGCCAACCCGGCGTCCGACCAACTCGATTCGTGCACGCAAACTTCCACCTCTTTATTCTTCCGCATTCGAAACGTTTGCACCTCTGGATTCCTCTGCGTTGCGTCTGCACCAATTTGACTGCACGCCACCGCTTTCAATTCAATCGTTCTCTCGTCGTCGTCGTCGTCCTCCTCCTCCGACGTGGAAGCGCTTCTCCTCCTCGCGTCTTTCTTCTTCTTCTTCTTCTCATCGCCATTTCTCCTCCTCGTCCTTTTTATCTCATACAGCGAAGAAATCGCATCTCCAACTTTCCCTGCCATCTCGTCCTCGCCTATTTTCGTCATCTTCATGAACATTCTTTGCAATAAACTCTCCGCGTTGTGTCTCGCCAAGCACGCGGATTTCTCTTCGATTCGTAAAAAGTCATCCTCCTCCGTCTCATCATCAATTTCAATCTTCGCTTTTGAATCGTCGACGATGGTCGATACTAACTTCTTGGTCAGTTCGAACCCTTCCTCGTCGGCGATTAAGTGCGATTCGAGTTGTTCGCACAGGTTTGCGATCTGTTCCAGCTCCTGTTTCGGAATTCATTTCATTCATAACAGTTAGCGTCAGCGGGGAAAAAAGGCAGCCGTCAAAGAATAAAAAGAGAACATAATCACGCGCGATAAAACGATCAATGCGTCGAATTAAAACGAGAAGAGAAAACGTACCAAACCGTGTCGTTGCCGTCGTGCGCGTCGTTTTTGAATCGTGCTCTCGCTCGTCGCGTTTCGTTCGTTCTCGTTCTCGTCATCGTCGTCCATTGAATACACACGTACACGTGACGGTTGGTTTTGTGAGTAAAAATTCGTGGCTGAAAATCGCTTCAAATGTTCCATTTTATCCATTTTAAAGAGAAGAGATTCTGTTTCATAAACACGCGCACAAACTCTGAACGCGCGGGATATAACAGCGATTTGTGTGGACGAGAGCTGTGAGAAAGAAAGAGATTTGATACGTTTTAATATATATATATATATATATATACGTGCACGGATGACAACCTCGTACCCGAAAATAGGAGGCAACGGGGAAGCGAATGAAGGAAGAGTTTTGCTTTCGCAAACGACAGGTTTCGGGAAACCTGCCGGGTACGACCCGATCGCGTGGCAAGCGAGGTGCGATTTAGCCGCGGCGTACCACTTGTGCAACCAGATGGATTTGAACGAAGGGATTTGTAACCACCTGACGGTGATGGTTCCAGGGACTTCGGATCGGTTTTTGTGCGTCCCGTACGGATTGCTTTGGGACGAAGTGACCGCTTCGAACTTGTTGATGTTGGACGAGAGCGGGAACGTTTTGGAAGGGGAAGGGGAAATCGATGCGACGGCGTTTTTTATACACGCGGCGATTCACGCGACTGGGGTGGTGTGTGTTTTACACACGCACACGCCGAACGTGACCGCGTTGTGTTGCACGGAAGATTTTACGTTGCACATGTGCCATCAAAACTCGTTGCGGTTCGCCGGGGACGTCGCGTATGATCCAACGTTTAACGGGTTAGTTTTGGACCGAGAAGAAGGCGATAGGCTGGTGAAGGTTATGAATGGGAAAAGGGTGTTGATGCACGCGAATCACGGGGTGATTATTTGCGGAGATTCCGTCGCGGAGGCGTTCGATGATTTGTATTATTTGGAGCGAGCGGCGGAAGTGCAGATTTTAGCGATGAGCACCGGGAAAGCGTTGAGGATTGTGCCAGAGAATGTTGCGAATCAGTTTTTGGTGGACATGAAGAAAGATGGCGGAAAAGCGAACTGGGCCAAGTTACACTTCGACGCGTTAAAGAGAGGGTTGATGCGAACACACGTTGGGGCGAAGTTTTGCCAGTAAAGAAAAAACTACGCGCAGCTGAAAAACATTTGTACCATCAGTAAAGCTAAAGGTCAAATAGAATGTATATAAAATCAACCATTAGAAAAGCTAGTATATCTACCTAGTACTGCTATTATCATAGGAGAGCCCGTATTGCCCCTATTTCTTTCGTGCTTTATTTTGTTTTCCAGCGACAGATGTAAAATCCATCGGTTTCGTGAACGTTCGGAAACAGCTGCATCTCGTGAGAGAAAGCACTACAGCCGTGTGAAATTTGCTCTTCTTCTTCCTCTTTTTCAAAAGGCCACGGCTCGTATCCCATTTCTTTGAAAATATCGGAAGTTTCAAACGCTCTCGCGACGTCTTGGTTTTCTTCTTGGAAAATCGAACACGTGGCGTAAACCATCGTCGTCGTCTTTCTCGTCGTCGAAATGTTTCTGCTCTCGAGCTGAATACTTGCCGCTTCGAATAAAATTTCCAGTTGAAGCTTTGAAAAGATAACGACGTCTTCCTCTTTTGCCAACCAGCGACTCGACGGAGTGCGTCGCCAAGCGCCCGCGCTCGAGCACGGCGCGTCGACTAAAACCGAATCGTAATAACATCCATTTCTTTTCAATTCATTCGCGTCCAAGGCCGTCGTTATCAAGTGCGAAACTTTCGCACGTTTCGCGTTCGCTTCCAGATGCTTTATTCGTCTTTGGTCGACGTCGTGCGCAGTCACAAACGCACCTTTTGCCGCGAGCGCAAGCGTTTTACCTCCGTTTCCGCAACAAAAGTCGAGAATTCGGTCGTTTTTACTCGCGCGACAACAGCTCGCGATGAACTGCGAGCCAAGATCTTGGATCTCGTACCGTCCTTGAAGCCATTGTGGGTCTCTTTCCGGCGATATTCGATACGCATCGTTCACGGTAAACGCCAACGCGGAATCCTCTTCGCTTTCAAACGGCACTCTCTTAAACGATGCGACGACTTCATCTCGTTCGACGATGTTCGTCACCTCGCGAAACTCATCGCCGTCGTTCGCGAATAAATTTACCCGAAGCGATATCGGACCTTTTCTATTTAAATGTTTGAGTAATTCTTCCGCAAAGTCCACCCCGTATTGCGACACGAGCTTCTGCGCCGCCCAATCCTGTACGGAGAGCCGCTTGGCTAAAACGTCTACCGTTTTAATTCCAGGAACGTCCAATTTAGGATAATCTGCTCTCACCGCGTCCTCGTTTAGAACCTTGCTACCCCGTGGTACGATTCTATTCAGCGCCGCAATGATGTTACCCCGTTTAATTTGCGCTTCGTGTAACGTAAGCAGCGCCACCGCCGTTTCTTGAACCGTAAACGCCTCCTCCGCGGCGACGACGCTCTGATTCTTCCGAGACTTCGCCAACCGATCCCACATCTCGCGCTCCAAGTACTTTTCCTTATGTTCATCATTCCCAGCGATCTCTTCTAAATGCCACATCAATTCTCTCTTTTTCACTTCCATCCTCAAAATCGTCTCCGCGATTACCTTCCTCTCTTCGTTCCGCAACGCCGTTTCCTCCCATGTTTCTTTCCCCACCCCAAAGGCTGCCAAGTTTGGAGACAAATTCTTGCGCAAACACTTCTTGACGACTTTTTGCGCGTCGACTGGCATTCGCGCTCGGTCTGCACGCAGAATGTGCTCTAAACCAATCAAAATTCGGCGAGAGCACAACTCCCATCGGATGGTCGTTGGTGATGATGATGATTCCGTTGTTCCATCGTGTTGAAATTGAGAAAATACCGTTACACCTCCATCGTGTCCTCCTCTCGACTTCTTCTTCTCCCTCCTCCGCCAATACCGCTGGGAAAAGTAGCAGCAGCGGCAGTCGCACTTGCAGTGTTTTTGAGACGATATTCGAACACCGTTGTTGTTGTTGTTGTTGTTGCTGCTGCTGTTGCCGATACGTACGTTTGCAACACTTTGCAACACCATTTTTAGGGGAATTTCCCCCCACAAATCACTCCTTTTGAAGAGTTTTGACACGTGCAATGATGATGATGATGACTTCGAAGTCGCGGTTGGGCCGCCGAAAATGCTGGTCTTCGTGTGCTGCTACTGATTTACGAGCGAGGATGTGGAGTTTTACGCAAACCTCCTCCTTTTCCTCCTCGAACACCTCGAACAACATTAGCGCAAATTTAGGGAAATCACCACCGTTATCCTCTCTGATTGTTGATAAACGCGGGAAGATGTTTACCTCCCTCGAACGCAATCACAGCCAAAAACTCATCTTAGACCACATTCACGCGCGAGACGTGTCTTTATTAGAACACGTGGCGGATAAGTTCACCGGCGTTTCCGCGACCATGGTACAGAGAGAAAAGTTTTCGATTTTGAGGACGAACAGGTTTAGCGCGGTTATAGGGGAGGACTGCTTACACTTGTTCGAGAAGGATTCGGCGAGCTCAAGAGCGGTCGCGCAGAAAGTGTCCTCGCTGATGAAGACGATTTTACAGGAAGAGCAACAACAACAGCAGCAGAATCAGCAGCGTTCGTATTATTATTCGTTCCCGCAACTCGCCGCGGAAGCGTGTTTGGATGAAGCGTCGACGCAGTTGGAGCTGAAGCTGCGAAGGTTAGGTTTGCTCGTCGACGCGGTGACGAAACCGCTGAAGAACAGTAGCGAGAATAACGGCGAACGCGCGGATTTTGAGTTATCAGTGGGGCAGTTTCAGAGGTTGTTGCCGTTGAAGCAAGCGTTGGATGAGATCGATACGGACATCAGGGAGCATCATCAAATGTTGGACGAGGCGTTGAGGAAGGAGTTTTCGTTTGATTTAGAACAACAACAAAGAGGAGGAGGAGGAGCTACGGACGAGGTGGAAATCGCTTCGTCGTCGACACCCGACGATGAGAATACGAACAACGTGTTGCAGCTGCTAACGTCGCACGCGGGGAGATCTCGAGCGATGGGTGGTCGCGTGTTGGAGCTAAAAAACGCTTTGCGCGCGACGCGAGAGGTGTGGGAATTACAACTGGATGTCGACCGAAATAGAGTTGTTCGCTTAAACCTTCGCGCGACGATTTTAGGCATGAGCTGCGCGGCGGCGAGTTTACCCGCAGCCGCTATGGGGATGAACGTTCCTCACGGTTTGGAAGAAAGCGCGGTTGGTCTCACCGGCGCTTTTTCTGTCATCTCGTTTTCTATGGGTGCCATCGGTGTCGGTCTTTGGGGCGCTTTTACTCGTCAGAGCAAATCCACGTTCATCCCGTCGCTCTTCGGCGGAGGCAAACACGAAAAACACGTGCGAGAGTTGAGAGCGTTGCGATACGTCCTCGTCAACTTGGACAACTTGGACGACGTTTTACGCGACGATATTAATACCGTCGTCGTCAGAAAAAGCGATTCTCAAGAACAACCCACGACGACAAATCGAGAACGCGTGCGGAAAGAAATCCAATCCGTCGGCGACGGCGCCGCAGACGCCGAATCCGTCGATTTAGTCTTCGAGGTGTTCGATAAAAATCGAGACGGGGAAATTTCAACCGGAGAATGGGTCGGCGAAAGATGATGAAGAGTACGTAAGTCAGCTTTCGGAGTAGTAATAGTAGTAGTAATAATAGTAGTAAAACCAATAGCGCGGCTCGATGTCATCACAGTAAATAAAAGTAACAGTGTAAAGAGCGAGCGTTCAACTTTCGCTCAATCTATGATCAGCATCACTGCACAGGCGACGTATAGCCGAAGAAGTTCATCATCTAAATGTTTCGTAGTTTCGTCCGTATTTTACAATCCATCGTTGCGGGTAAAAAATACGACACAAAATCATGGTTGTTCCAAAGTTCCCGGCGATCGCGAAGAAGATTCGCCCGGCGACGAGGCAACAGACGACGACGGTGAAGAACACGCGTCGGGGAAGGAAAAGAAAAAAGCAAGGCAAAGACGAGGACGATGAAGAAGAGGAAGAGGGCAAAGAAACGGTGAGTGAAAGCGAGTCCTCCCCTCGGGGTAAAGCGAAAGGCGCAGACGGAGAAGAAGAAGAAGAACAACAACAACAAAGAGGAGGAGAGGAAAAGAAGACGCCGAGGAAAGAAGACGAAGGAGGAATGACGACGTTGGCGGCGAATGCAGAGCAAACAAAGGACAACGCGATCGATATACAGTTAAAACCGAACATGGATCCCAGATTGAAAAGCGAGATTGAAAACGCGTTCGAAACGGTCACGAGGTTGATCCATCGCATGGACGCACACAACGCGCAAACGCTGGAACATTTAGATATGGTGAGGAAAGCGACGGAGGAGAGGAATCGAGCGGCAAAGGAGAAGTTATTGGATATCATGACGGAGTCGTTTAGGAAATTGGCGGATAAGGCGAACGAGTCGGCGATGTTAGAGGAGAAGATTGAGGCGATGAAAGATATGATTGCCAATCTGCGACAATCGATTGGCGCGTAAAAATACTTCAGTCTGTCACACATATACTCTTATCTAGTTGCACATAAACTACAAAACTCATTCATCGTCGTCGTCCTCTTCGCGCGCGGCTGCGGCTAACGCCGCCGATTCCGCCGCCGCCGAGCGTTTCAAAGCTTCGAATAAGGAAACCATGGTCGTACCCCACAACGAAACGCTCGCCATTCGAGGCAAAACGCCACGGAAATACCCTCGAATGCCGTGTTTTCGATACAAGTCCTTCGCCACCGAGGCGATTGTCATCCTTTTATAATTGCTGCTAGTGTGACTATTATTATTTCCGCCGCCGCCGTCGCTAGTATTTTTGCTAGTGTTAATGTTTTGCTGTTGCCCGGATAAAACTTGAAACCGCGTTTTCACCGCATCCAAAGGCGTCGTGATGAATCCCGAACTCATCCCAGCGCACAGCCCACTCAACGCGGTAACACCTAACGCGATGTTATCGTCGATATCGTCGATATTGAATTCTTCGCCATCACTGATGCTATTGTTGTTGTTGTCTTTCAATTTCTCATCGTCGCCACCGTACATTTTCGTGTACTGGTTCCAAAACACCCTCGAGTACGTCCCGTAAAATCCCCACCAAATGGCGCTGGATGGGACCAACGTAGCGACGGAGGCCACGTACCCGCGATACAAACCTCTCGCGCCTTCGTTTCTCAATATTTCCTTGAACGCGTGAAACCCATTCCTATACCCGCGAAATACCGTATTACTCGCCTCGACGCTACTCCCGCTACTCCTCGCCGCCGACGACGAAGGGCTCAACGTCCCGTCCTTGGTAAAATTCGCGTGTCTCAGCCCACTCACTTGTTGCCTCTGACTGATAATATCTATCGGTGTTCCTAACGTCTGACTCACGAACGATGCCGTCGCTCCACCAGCCGCGTCCGCGATCCCGTAATACATCTCCTCCACCTCGTACTTCTCGCACAGCGCTCGCGCGTTCCCTTTCGTATATTCCAACGTCGATAAATACACCATCCGCAAAGGTATCGCCCCGAACACGACCGTCCCAAATCCCGCGTATAAACCTTTAAACCCTCGGTCTTTTATCACGTTCTTCACCACGTCTTTAAACGGCGTTTGAATTTTCGTCCCTTCCAGCATTTGTCTCGTTTTCACCACCGAGAGTGGGTACAACGCCAGCGTCGCCAAAGAGAAGGCGCCTATCCCGTTGAGGAAGAATTTCGATTTATCCAAATGTTCCCAATCGATTTCTTTCGGCAAACGACCACTTTTATCACTGTTACCACTCTGAGTACTTCTCGTTTTCATCTCGTCGCTTAAAACTCTCTCTTTGTCTTCGTCTTTGTCTTCTTTCGAGGTAAAAAGCTTACTTTTCATCGTCTCATCCAATCACACAACACCACCAATCCGCTGTACACGCGGGGAAAGGAAATCTTTCATCAAAGCGATGTGTAGTAGCATACCTTTGTTATTAAAGCAGCGCGATGATAACGATTCGACGCAGAGAATAACTTTAATACGTTTGATCGTCGTTTTAATAACACCGTTACTGTTTGTTGCGTACTTTTATTCTTTGTTGTCGTATTCGCGTGTTCTTGGTTTAAATATGTGTGAGGAAAGAACAACTCAACAGAGATGTAAAGGACAAACGAGTGGTTTAAAAATACGCGAGCGCTACGAGAGTACAAAACGATCACACATACACGCGACTACAAAAGTATGACTACTCAATGGGAAGAGGAAATGGAACTCTTTTCTATTAACTATCTAAGGTTTTCTCCTCCTCCGGACGAGCGAGATCCCGAGCGATCTCAAATCTCCGTCTATCGCTACGTGCGGCTTCTCGACGCTCACTTTCACCTCGTCCACCGAAGCGAACTGGCGTAAAATCTGCCATGCAATGTCCTCCCCGACGGTTTCGATTAAATCTCTTTGCGGGCCGGAAACGACGATAGATTTGATGAGGGTGAACGCTTTGGCGTAATCCACCGTGTGTTCGATTCGGTCGTGCGCTTTTAATACCTCTTCCGTTGCTTCTGATGGTGTTGGTGTTTCAGTATCGAAAGCGGATAAAGTATTCCTCCTCTTCTTTATCATCTCGACGTTGATTAAGAACTTCTGCCCGAGCGATTTCTCGCTCGGAAGGACGCCGTGGTAGGCGTGGAATTGTAAGTCGTTGAGATGGATTTTATCCGGAGGAAGATGATCTTCTTCTTCTCCCGCCCATGATGAATACGAGGACGAGGATGCATCCAATTCGGAATTTTCCCGGGAACGGGTGGAATGAGAAGACGGAAACACGGAGAGAAGATATCCTCGAAGCGGCGGAAACGATGCTCTTTTTGCCAACCACCAACAACAAGAGACTGACATTGAGGATCTGAGCGGCATTGTTGCTTTTATACCTAAAGGAGAGAGTCGTTTTTGTTCGCTCGCGCGTGTTCAACTTGTAACGATTTGAGAGGAGGCTTTTAGGGGAATTGACATATAAGAGAGGATACGCGGGAGTTTACGCTTCAGCCGATCAGCATACAAACGAGAGATTTAGAGAAGAAAAGAAAGAAAATGAAACGAAGATGATGATGATGAATATAAATACGCGACGACGACGCGCAATCTTTGCTTTAAAAGTACTCCTATTACGTATTCTTCTTTCGCTTCGACATGAGTTCCACCGCCTTGCCGACGGAGGAGTTCGACGGATCCAACTGAAACGCCAATTCGCTTCCTTTGACGCGATACTTCGTCAAAATCGTGTTCCACCGTTCGTCTTTTCTCAAATTTTCGAAATCTAAATCTTGCTCCAGAAGTTCGTAATCTCGAGCGGCCCTTCCTAATCCGTACAACCTCCCGTTCGCGTACCCGCTTTGGAACGTCAACTCCAAACTCGCAAACGCCAAATCCCAGTTTTCCATTTTCGCGTGGCACGCGGTTAAGTTATAATACGCGGATTGTTTCTCACCCATCGTTAACTCCGCGGGTTTCGTTCGGTCCCGTTTCGTCCCGGCGCCTTCCGCGGTTAACGCTTTCTCGAAGAACGTAATCGCGGATTGGTAATCACTCGCTTGGAATTTCGCACATCCCGCCTCGATGAAATCTTCGCAATCGGACGTGTTCACCCACGTATCCCCGACCAATTTTCCACCCATTCGTAACGGGTTTGGCATGATCAGTGTTTCTCGCTTTTTCCTGCAGGCGAGGGTGCACCGCAACGGTGGTTTTAACGCCGCTGCAAAAGATGCCATTTTGTGTCTGTTGAAGTGAAGAACTTTTCCCTTTAAGTCAACGAATTGCAATTCGCCAGAATTACTTTGCGCTCGAATATAGGTCTTGAAATGCACTCGGCGTGGTAAAAGTGACACGAAGCGACTGTTTTCTGTTGAAACACTAACGATAAGAACGACAATGAACGGTGGCGATGGAAGAACGATCGTTTTGAACCCTCATTCCGAGACGGGAAAAACGGTCGTGCTCCTCTCGTTTGGATTCATCGCACAAGCGATGCTTTTAACGCTCACCTTCCTCTTCGCCTATACCTTGGCGAAAACGCGAACGAAAAGAAAACTCGTCGGTTTAAAAGACGTCTTGAGACAAATCGCGGACGAAAACCACCCAAATACGATTTTAAACCCGGAGAGTTTACGGAAAATCATCGGGACGTTACCGAAATGGGTGGACTTTTCGGACTACCATCGAGTGCCTTGGCTGAATAAAGCGGTGAAAACGATGTGGCCGTTTCTGGATAAAGCGATCGCTTCGTCGGTTATTTGGGCGTTATCGGACGTGGTGAACGATTTAGCGAAGATGAGTAAACTGAAGATTGGGTTTCGGACGTGGACGTTAGGGGACGAGCCGCCGATTTTAACCGCGGCGAAAGTGTTGGACGACGTGGAAGGCGAGGTCACGTTGGATTTGGAGTTTAAGTGGGTGGCGGTGAAACCAGAGGTGGTTTTGGACGTGAAAGCGGCTGGGATTAATTTACCGATTAAGTTAGAACACATAGAGGCGTTCGGGGTGGTGAGGTTGGTGTTCACGCCGTTAGTGCCGTGGTGGCCGTCGTTCGACGGGATGAAAATTGCCTTCGTGGACAAGCCGACGATTGATTTTAGTTTGAAACTGATTGGTGGAGATATCAATACCATTCCGTTCGTGGCGAGCTCGTTGAGGCATTTAATTACAAACTCGTTGGTGGACTTGATGGTGTGGCCGCAAAAGATTTGGGTGCCTATGGGAGAAACGTGGGAGAGAGAGAACACGAATATTAGCGGGTTGTTGAAAATCGGGATCCAAAGCGCCGAGGAGTTGGTCAGCGGGATGAACGTTTTAGAAAGAGGCGTGAGCGCGATGACGAGTTTGAAGTCGTTCGTCGCGGTGGAGTTGAATCAAAAGAACGCGCGAAGGAAATACACGGAAGTGAAAGGTGGGCGGTCGCCGGTGTACGAGGAACAGATTAGTTTGCGCGTGGACGATATTCGGTACTCGAAAATCAAGTTTACCGTGTATAACTCCAGCGTGGTTGGACGGATGTTAAAAGGTGGATTCGATAACGGGAACAAACAGCGAGACAACGACGAGGAGCAAACGGAAATATTGAACACGGAAATCGGGTTCGCGCTGTGCGATTTGAGCGGATTTCAAATGAAGGATTCGAACAAGACGTTGAGTTTGACTTTGGACATCGAGAAGCCGGAAATTCACGGCGTCGCGTCGAGGTCGACGCAAGTCGCCAAAGCGGTTATTTATTCCCCGTTCACGATTTTATCGGTCGGTGCGAGAGGCGTCGCCGCGGTTGGACGGAAAGCCATGAATGTAGATAAAGTGGAAAAGAAGAGAGAAACGAACGGGAGGTTGCGCGTGACTTTGCAATATTTACCGTTTGAGGATAGAAATAATAATAATAATGCAAACACGGAGACAACGTCGAGTGAGAGTAGTAATATTAATAATAATGCTTCAGCGGTGAGGACAGAGTCGATGATGGTTTCCAATTACGTTGGAACCGACGCGGCTATTCGTAAAGGGAAAGAGTACACCGGCGTCCTGTACGCGCGCATTATTCGAGCGGATGCGCTTCGCGCAGCTCGAGGTATTAACCCCGACCCGTACGTGAAAATTAAGTTCGGGAAACAAAAACGCAAGACGAAAACGAAAGTTGACACTCGGCGACCGACGTGGGAGGAAGAGTTTGAGTTTATAGTCGATACGGCGGAATCGAGTCGAAGCGCGATTGAAATTTCGGTTTGGGATCGCGCGCCGTTGGGTAGAAAACAAAGTCTCGGGACGCTCAGATTACACTCCGGCGATATCTTGTCGCAATGTTTGTCCGTGTTTAAAGATACCGGCGCAGAATTTATGGAGAAGAAATTTGAGTTGGCGAACGTGCCGTGCGGGACGCTGTTGATTCAGTTCGAGTTTATATCCGTCTCGCAAGCGCCGGCGTTGGAGACAGACATCGAAGAGGCGAAGGAGGCGTTGATTCAAACCGAAATGAAACGGTTGACGACAAAGAAGGAGAAAAAAGCGTCGTCGAAAATTTTATCTTCCGCCGAGGTAGCGGCAGGATCAGCAGTGACAGCCATTCCGGAGAAGTTTGAGTGGCGTCAAAGTAGTCCAGGGAAGGTTGTCGATTCCGCGCCGACGGAACCGACGATACCAAAGAAGAAGAAACCTCTCGGGAGACGAATCGCGAGCGTATTTCGAAGCAAACAGGAGAAGGAGCGCAAAAAGATGGCAAAGATGGAAGCGTCGTACGAGGAGAGTGAAAGCGATGACGATGACGACATCGACGAAACCTTGGAAACGAATAGAAAGCTCTCTGCCGTTCCGGAGGAGACGGGGGATGCCGAGAAAGACCGCCGGGCGAAGAACAACAGACGAAAATCCTTACACATAAACATCGAGGATCTGAACAAAGTCAAAATGGGGTCGCCCGTATCCGAACACGAATCCGTCATCCAAAAGAGGAAAGCGTATTACCGCGCGTCCTCTAAGTTCGGTGACTCGAACGAAACGCTGAAATTCAAATCCGCGTTGGATGAAGTTTTAGAGAAGGAAGAGGCGAAGAAACAGCAACAACTACAAAATATGCTCGCGAGTCCCAAAGGAAAGATGAATGCGAAAAGTAAACCGATACCTGGAGCCGTCGTTTCCGATTCTAGCGAAGAGGAGCTCGAACACGACGAACGTGAGCGACGACGGATACAACGCCTTTCGATTGGTGCCGAAAATTATTCGAGCAACGCGGAGACGTCCTCGGAGTCTTCCTTCGAGTCCGGCGACAGTATCTCGGAATTCTCCTCCGAATCTGAAATCGACGATGATAAATACGACTCCACGACTCGAGAGAAACGTTCGACGCTTCGCAAAGCCTTGCGACGAATGAAGCGCGAATTAGCCGGCAGAACACCCAAACACGACAGAATTCGCGATCGAGAGTTTTACGACAAGAAGAAAGCGGAGAGAGACGCCGAGAGAAAGATGGAGCAAGCCGTTCCGGGATACGAGTGGCGAAGTAAGAACCAACAGTGGAAACAAAAAGACGTGACCGAGTCGTACGTGGAAATGAGAGGCGCGAAAAAAGCGAGACGAATAGAAGATTTACGAAAGCCTAGCGTCGCGAAGATTGAGAGTAAGAAGCAGCGACAAAACGGCGCCGCCAACGACACTGGCTGGACGAAAGTCAAGTAGTTATAGTAGTATGTTTATGTAGTAAAACTCAACTCGCCACGGCCAACTTTGCTAAATGCTGCATAAATACGCTCAAGGATATATCGTCCGTGAAGATGATCTCGCCGCCTCCGAAATTTTGTTGTTGCTCCCAACCGCTTTGATGTTGCGTCTGGTGCGTGTTGGACGGATTCAATTTCGCCAACAAAAAGCGAGCCTGCGAGCCGCCTTGGTCGCACTCGACCAACCTAGGCGTTGGGCATCGCGACTCGGCTAATTGATGCGCGTCGCCAACTGGCTGCGCGAGAAGTTGTTTGAAGTGCGCGTAATCGGGCAAATCTTGGTAGTTTGCTTTTCGCCACTGCGCGATAGTCGTCCCCGAGTGCACGACGACGAAGAAGTATCCGTCTAAAAGCAAAATCGTATCTGGAGTGATAGAGGTGACGTCTAACATCGTCGGCTGCGGAGGTCCGTTCATGGAATACATCGTCAATGTTGGTTGAATCATGAGCAAACAATTCAAAACCGATTCGCGTCCGAGCGCTAATCGATAAAACGCGGTTTCATCCGGCGAGTTGTTCGCGGTTTGTAAGAACGGCGACCGTCTCAAGTTGAACATGAACTGCGGGTATATGGCGACATTTGGTGGTAACCGAAACGTTTCCGGTTCGTCTTTTCTATATTCGCCGAATTTCGTTCCGGCTCGAATCAACGTTCGATCTAACCATCGCAACAAATCAAACGCCTCTTCGTTTTCGGTTCGAAACGTGGCCACTCGCGCCATCAACACCGCGCACGCTTCTTGATCGAATCCACCTATAATTTCCGGCGCCGCGCTCGATTCTACCCACCGTCTCGCCACAGTCGTACATCTCAGACGAATCTCCCCGGTGCTCAACTTGTACCGACAACAAAACTGTAAATAAAACGGTTGCCCGTGCGGCAACGGGTTCGAATGTTGATTGACAATCTCGTAATACACCGCGATGCTCGTCGACGGCGTGAACGCGCACATGCGCCAACTCGTCGTTTGTCCTAATCCAACTTCGTTTTCGCTAATTGATTTTGATTTTACGGCTAAGGCGGAAACAGGACCTATGCAGCCTTGTACCATCACGTGCGGCGTACAAAACGCGCTAAATGTACCGTTGAAAAGCATTTCCAAGGTTCCATCTTCCCTTCTGGCGAACATTTTCCGCAACGATTTCCGGAAGTTCTCCGCGCCAAACTGTTCAGCTAAGATGACTTGACCACCAGTTTGGTCCACAGCTAATTTCATTTCCGCTAAACCGACTTGATCTAAAGAACACGCGAACACGTCCAACGCGTGCGAACTCGTCGCCAGACGAATGCCCATGGAATTGTAAAACTTCGTCGCGTCTTTAAAATGTTTCGCGCTGTTTTTATCCAGGTCTCGGTGCGACCGCAAATCTTCCTCCGCGTCTCTCCCAACGATGGTCCCGGGACCAACAGTACATGGCCCGGTGGTGAACACCATCACCCTCGCGCCTTGCGCCGAATGCGCTTCGGCCAACACCCCAGACGCGACCGCAATAGCCGCCCCAGTCGCTCGATACGGTCTCTGACCTTTCTCTCTCGGAAAACAATCCGGTTGTAGATCCTCGAGAATATTGCTCAAAACAAACTCGCATTCGCTCACGGGTAACAAAAACCGACTCTTCGCGCTCAACTCGTTCGCCACTTGACTCCCGGTATTTTTATCGTACGTCGCGTATTCCTGAGCGGTCAATTCCAAACCTAACAACTTCTTCACTTTCTCTTGCGTCACATCTTTCGTCCCTCTCAGCACGTAACTCCTCGGCAGTGGGCTCGTTCCGCTCAACTCGTGCACCGTCACCGTCGCTCCGAACGTAATCAACCCGACGTAACACTCCTCCGGCAACAGCGCCAACAGCTGTCCGATAGAATCCTTCGCGTCTTGCAACTCCTCCCTCGGACACGCGGTATCCAAAACGATCATAAAACACGGCGCTTTCACGTTTTTATTCGTCATCGTGTACTCCACCGTCGTGTACGTCGGGAACAACTCCGCGGGTAAGTTTTGCGGGTTGATTTCGTGGTAGTTTCTCGGCAAGTTGTTCATGCAATCGCACAAGCAACACCTCCACGATTTCCGTGCGTAATCCACCATGCAGTGTGGATTTAAAACGCCTTGGCACCCTTCGCACACCACCGGTTCGTACGGTAACACCGGCATTTCCGGAATCGATTTACCTGGCGTCACGAGCGCGCCGGTCGGTAAGACGATTCGCGTCGCTTCGATTCGCGAACACGGCCAGGCGTTGAAGGACATCCGGACGCCTTCCCGGTTCTCGTACGCCGCGAAATCCATCTCGATATCTTTTACTTTTACTCCTACGTCTTTGTCCCGTCGTCGGTGTTTTATTTATGCCTTTTTGTAACCTCGCGTTCTTCTCTCGCGCCGATCTCTCCCTCGAAAGGTTCGCGTGATGAATTTCAAGCGCGCGGGGGGATCCGTTCACAATCCAATTCGAATTCTCTTTCCAAAAGAGGAACTCCTTCTCGTTTACGTTCTCTCTCGAAGTGCGAGTCGTCCAACGCGATGATCACCCAAAGTTGCTTCTCGCAGAATTGCGCGAATGTCTCTCTCTTTCTCTCTCTGAAAGCGTTTAAAAGAGTATACTACGAAGAGTAACAGAGGGAGTGATTTTTGAAGGAAATTCGAGCCTAAATTCCCCTTTGAAGGAGAAAGAGCAAAGGGTGCGACGAAAACGTTTCGCGAGAATTTTAATGAAGTGTCTCTCTCTGGTATCTCATTTAATCGTCGCGTTCTACTGCTGTTGTTCTTCTTCTTCGAGCTTCCTCGCGACATATCTCGCGTATTCTTCGTCCGTTGGTTCCGGAGACCCTTTTGCGAGCAAGTAGTTTACGCACTCGTGGTGCTCGTAATACCGAGCGCAAGCGATGTATCGCCAGTAAGTAAGAGGCACTTTCGCCTCGTCGACTAAGTAGTTGATGCAATCGAGGTGGCCGTACTTTGCAGCAGTTGTCACGCAGCTGGCCTTTACTGCCTCGGGTATCTTTCTTTCTTCAACGAGATATTTCACGATCTCCATGTGACCACCGCATGTTGCTTGTATTACTACTTCTTTTTCCGTACCTCGCGAAGGTTTCACTTTTTCGAAAAGCAATCGAAGACAGTCGAGGTGTCCTGCACAAGCAGCTTGAATGCACGACTCTTTTTTATCACACGGGCAACCATTAGAGATACAGTACTTGAGCATCTCGAGATTACCTATATCTGCTGCCGTTTCAATCGTCTCTTCATCCCACTCGCAACGTTTCACTTCTCTCGCCCACTTGAGGAACTCGAGTTTGTTCGTTCCAGCAACTCCCTCGCAAAACCAGGCTTGATCTATCACGTTTCCTTCGTTATCTTCCTCTCCCCAGTGCATGTGATTCCACTTCCATTCCAACGTCGAAATGGATGTGCATTCGTGAACATTTACAAATAATTTCGATACGTCTACCCCGGCGTATTCAAGCACACCCCGACTCTCTCTATTCACCTCTTCAAAGAAACACCGATCCGTTTCATTCAATTTCGAAATCACATGCGAGACAAAAATATCTTTATGATGCAACACCAACCCGGTCCACAACTTGCTCGGTCCAAGCTTTACGCGCTCCATTTCCTCGACCGTCGTCTCTTCTTTGATCGCCTCTTCCTTCTCCTTTTCCTTCTTCCTCTTCTTTTGCGCGCCGCCGGAGAGCGTTAGTATATTAAAAAATCGAAATGGCGTTTTTTTCCTTCTTTTCTCCCTCAGAGAAATCCTCACTCGTCGGCGCCGTCACAACTAACTGTTTTTCTTTGACGGAAGCAGCTTTGAGACGCATCATCTTCTCTCGGAGCGGGTTGACACCCCCGCGTTGCGTTCGAATAGAAGAACAGCAGTACTGCTAATAATGCACATACCGCTTTCGCCGAAATCTCGTCGCAAAGCGGCCGCCGCCGCATCAAAAGAAGAGGATGAACAAGACGACACAACATTGGACGTTTTGGAAACCGTCTCGCAAGTTCGAGCGAAAGTGTATTCAAAGCGACACAAAGAACAGAAAACGATCGCGTTCGTACCAACCATGGGAGGATTACACCAAGGACACGTGTCTTTAATCCAACTGGCATTGAACAAATACGATTTTGTCGTCGTGAGCGTCTACGTGAACCCGATGCAGTTCGCACCGAACGAAGACTTTGACCTGTATCCGAGAACGTTAGAGGAAGATTTGGAGAAGATGAAAAATTTAAGAGAAAACGCGCGCATGTGCGTCTTCGCGCCGAAGGAATCTCTGTTTGGAAAAGGCGTGGACCCTTCGGAGTGCGCGCACGTGACGGTCCCGAACGTGGGTCAGGGGTTGTGCGCGACCACGCGACCGCATTTTTTCGGCGGCGTGGCGACGGTGGTTTTGAAACTGTTGAACATCGTCAAACCGGACGCGGCGGTGTTCGGGAGGAAAGATTATCAGCAGTTGAAAGTTATCGAGAAGATGGTGAGAGATTTCGATTTGGACGTGGAGATTTTGAGTGGGGAGATCGTGCGCGAACCGGTGAACGGAGACGCGTCGGACGCGGACTCTTGCCCGGGATTGGCGATGAGTTCCAGGAATACGTATTTAACGGAAAAAGCGAGGAAACAAGCGGAGTCGATATCGGTGGCGTTGAAAGATGTCGCGGATGGTATTTCCGGACGCTCGGACGAGTTTACGCCGGCTATGGGGGCGAACATGGCGCAGGGATGGGTTGGGTTTATTAAAAGGTGCATAGAACTGAGCGGAGGTAAAGTCGATTACGTGGAGATTCGCCAACGAGAGACGTTGGAAGGGCCGGTGGAAAAGTTAGTCAAAGGGGAGAAATACGTGGTGTTAGCGTGCGCGTATTTCGGTGGCGTTCGGTTGCTAGATAACGTGGAAGTGGATAAAGCGTAAAATATAGAGAATAGCGAAAAGTAGTAACCAAAAATAAATCATTTAATGAAACAGTCCTTCAAGGAGCTCGAGCACGGGCCCGCGCTCGTCATCGCCTTCTTCCCGTCGTAGCACGCCACCCCGTCCGCGTCAGTTTTCAATTTTGGCAACACCTTATCCAGCTGTTTTTTCTTTGGGTTCAACACCTTCTCTGGTTCGCCTTCGAAGCCTTCAAAGGTGACGCGTTCGCCGATTTTCGCGCCGCTCGGCGGCTTGACGAAATCGACTTTCGTGTGCGCCTCGTTTGATGCGCACAACACCATCGCCTCGGAATTCAAACCTCGCATCTTGTTCGGTTTCATGTTGCAAATGACTAAAACCTCCGCGTTGGTCATGTCTTCTAAAGTTTTAAACTCGCGCAAACCGGAGCACACTTGCAACGGCTTCTCTAATCCCACGTCGATTTCTTCCGCCCATAATTTATCCGCCTCCGGATGTTCCCACGCCTTGACAATTTTACCCACTCTGATGTCAACGACGGAAACGTCGACTTCTTTTTCTGCCGCCGATGCATCGCCTCCTCCTTTTTCTCCTGCTTCCGCCGCCGCCGCTTGTCTCGCTGCCTTTGCCGCCGCTTTCTCCGCCGCTTTCGCCTCCTTCTTCGCTATGGCTTTCAATCGCTTCTCCTCCGCCACCGGATCGTCCAACGGTTGCGACCCGCCTTGCGGATGCTGTGCTCCCCCGTCGTCTGGCTTATCCGAGGTAGACACGTGCGCTTTCCCGCCGCTCTCGCTTCTGGGCAACGCCGTCCACTTCACATCCATCGCGGAAAAGTCAATCGCTCCTTCGCTTTCGCCCAGCGACAACGCGCTTTGCATCCGCTTACACCATCGCACTAAACTCTTCTTCTGTTTCAACTGCCCAGAGGACATCGTTTGTTTCACTTTCTCTCTCACCATGCCGAACAAAACGATGTCGGCTAAAGTCACTCGGTCGTTCGCCGCGACGTGCGATTTCGTCTTCAAGTGCTCGTTGAGAGATTCCAACGCGTGTTCGCAATCCGCCTCGAATTCGGTGCCAGAATAGGTGGTGTTCACTGCCGCGAGCCAATCGTCGATGGCGAGTTTTTCCGCATCCGTGGTGCCCAGTAAAGAAGAGGACGAGACGAAATCGTCGTCGTCGTTTGTAAGACTGCGCGTCAAGGCTTTCGCCACCGGGACGAGCCCTTCGAACGAGGATGACGATGATGCTTTCGTCGTGTCCTCTTCATATCGAGGCGGCGTCGATTGGTTTTGGTCGTTGGAAACCACAATCGTCGGGACGACGTTCGAAAGACGACAGAGAAGTTGGACGGTTTGGCCGGCAGGGGAGGAAGCGTCGCACGTGATTCGAACAGGAGACATGTTGTTCTTTGGTTCGTTTGCGGTTTGCGCAAACTGTGTGTTACTAAAAGTGAGGAGTTTCAAAGTAAAACGAGGAGGAGATAAAGTTGAAAAAACTGCTTGCGCTTTGCAACCAACGCGAATAGACTACTATTCGCGGGAGCGAGAGAGAGAGAGAGAGAGAAAGTTACTTCTCGTATTCATTTATTCACGTTTTATGATGATCATATATTCCAAAGTTTAAGCTAAACACAACACCCCCCTCTCGTACGGTTCGCGCGTTCGTTTCGAGAAGAAACTTTCGTTCTTCCTTACTACGGCGCCCGCCGTACAATACAATTGTATATACTAAAAATTTAATATTTGAAAAGATTAAATGTTTAATATCTGTAGGCGGCCGGCTTGAACGGACCTTCAACCGGGACGTTAATGTACGCGGCTTGTTCCGCGGACAATTTGGTCAACTTGACGCCAATCTTTTCCAAGTGCAATTGGGCAACCTTTTCGTCCAAGTGCTTCGGCAAGACGTACACCTTCTTGTCGTATTTGCCAGATTTGCGTTCGTTCCACAATTCCAATTGCGCGATGCACTGGTTGGTGAACGAGCAAGACATGACAAAAGACGGGTGACCAGTGGCGCAGCCCAAGTTGAGCAAACGACCTTCGGCCAAGACGATAACGCCGTGTCCGTCCGGAAATTCGTATCTGTCGCACTGCGGCTTGATGTTCATGCGCTTGGTGATAGCTTCCAAACCAGCCATGTCGATTTCGTTGTCAAAGTGACCAATGTTACCGACGATGGCGTTGTTCTTCATGCTCTTCATGTGAGAAGCCATGATGATGTCCTTGTTACCGGTGGTGGTGATGAAGATGTCACACTCGCCGACGACGTCTTCGAGCGGGGCGACTTGGTAGCCCTCCATCGCCGCTTGCAACGCGCAAATCGGATCGATTTCGGAGACGATGACACGACCGCCCGCCGCCTTCAAAGAAGCGGCGGAACCCTTACCGACGTCACCGTAACCGGCAACCCAGCAAGTCTTACCGGCAATCATGACGTCAGTGGCTCTCATGATACCGTCCGGCAAAGAGTGTCTGCAACCGTACAAGTTATCGAATTTGCACTTGGTGACGGAGTCGTTGACGTTGATCGCCGGGAACAACAATTCGCCCACCTTTTGCATTTCATATAACCTCTTGACGCCAGTGGTGGTTTCCTCGGAAACACCAACGCACGTCTCGACGATCTTGTGCCATCTCTTCGGGTTAGTCTTCAAGTTGGCCGCGATGATGTTCAAGACGCACTTCATTTCGGCGTTGTCCGTGGTGGACGAATCCGGGATCGCACCGGTGGCTTCAAACGCCTTTTCGGCCTTGTAACCTTCGTGGATCAACAAAGTCGCATCCCCACCGTCATCAACGATGATGTCGAGCGGTTCAGAACCCCAGTTCAACATTTGGTCGGTGCACCACCAGTACTCCTCGAGCGTCTCGCCCTTCCAGGCAAAGACCGCCGCGGAGTCTCTCGCAACCGCCGCCGCGGCGTGGTCTTGCGTAGAGAAGATGTTGCACGAGCACCATCTGACGACGGCGCCGAGCTTCACCAACGTTTCGATGAGAACCGCAGTTTGAATGGTCATGTGCAACGAACCGGAGATGTTCGCGCCTTTGAGCGGTTGGCTCGGGCCAAACTCGGAGACGCAGGACATGAGACCCGGCATTTCAACCTCGGCGAGTTCGATCTCCATGCGACCGAAATCAGCTTGGGCCATGTCGCGAACCTGTGTTGTTTTGATGAGAAATAAAAAACATCCATCCGCGGTCAGTAAACAGGCGCGTACTAAAAACAATACGATTGTTCGTTTTCGCGTTCGATTTTCCTTCTTTTGCTCTGAACCACAAAAAAGGGAAAAAGCGACAGTCGACCACAAACGACGCTCACACCGTCATCATCATCGGACTCTCTCTCTCTCTCTCGCCGCTCACGACACGCAGACACAGACGCGCACGAAAGGAAGAAACCAAAATCACATCGTTCAATCTCTTTTACATGTAAAACTGCGCGTAAAAGAGACAAAACGCGTTCGCGCGCGTCCTCTTCTTCTTCTTTTCGCGTCGTTTCAAACGACAAAGCGCGCGAATTTGATGAGATTGCTTTTTTTTGAGCGGCTGTGAGACGACGACTCTGAGGCGACGCTTTTTTGTTGCGTGTCGTTTGCTCTTCTTTGCCACGACGCGCGCGAGAGAGAGAGACAGACAGACAGACAGAGAGAAAGACACGTCTTCATCTTCTTCCGCGACGACGATGCGTTTCGTGTCTTCTCAAAACGCGCGGGGTTAAAAAGAGCATCGTCATCCAAAAGATGACGACGAGAAAAAGATGATCGAGAGACACGACGGCAAAAGACTTCCCCGATGGAATATAATTATCCATCTCGCGTTCGTGGCAAAAAGAGATCGAGAGACAGAGAGACAGAAGAGTCGTACTCTCGTCACAAAAAGAGAACTCTTCATTCGTACCTTGTATTCGCGGGCGCCAGTCGTCTCGATGACGCACATTTCAGTTGGTTTAGAAGCCATTTTGTGTGTGTTTAGATGTGTGTAGGTGTGTGTAAGGTGTGCGTTGCGGTAAAAGTAAGGACAAGTGTGGGACGCTTTGCAGCCGTTGATTTTTGCATTGATACCCTAAATATTTTTCGTAGTTGCTCTCGTAAAAATTAAAACTCTTCCGTTGTAAATATAAATAACGCTCGTATCCTTCTCTCTGTATTCCTTCTTTCTCCCGACGTAATAATAATAATAATAATAATATATAATATATGATGTGTTCTGTGTTCAGTTTTGTTCTTGTTCTTGTTGTCTTGTTGTCTTGTTCTTCTTCTGTTGTTGTTACGTTTAAGCTATGTCGACGCCGATGGCGGAGCGCACGTTTTGAACCGTCAAATGTCGGCAATAGTTTGGACTTCCTTCCCCCCATTGCATGGCACCGTTCAACCCGTGACCTTTGACGAGGATGTTCTCGACGCTAAACTCGCAGTGCGAGTTAAAGTTTGGTTCGTTTTTGTCCACGCCCAAGGTGGGAACTTCGCCCATGCACCCGTGGTAACTCTGGTCGCCGCCGACGCCGTTCCAAACGTCGGAGAGTAAAGTCCACTCGCAGTTGGCGCCTTCGGCGCAGCCACCGGAACCGTAAATGTTCAATTGCGTTTGGTTCGGGTCTTCGTTGCACCAGCAGGCGTACTCTTTGTCCGGCCCGCGTTCGCCAAATTCGCAATCTTTGCAGTCTTTATATTTCGGTTTGAAACATTCGCCGCCGTTGGCTTCCGCCTCGGACGCTTTGCAAGTGGTCACGGTGATGATTCCGGCGTCGTCTTTACGAATAGTCGTGTGTCCCCAGGCTTCGTCGATGTTGTACGGATCGAGTTCGACTTCGTGGCCTCCGCCGGCGAAGTTCATTTGCATTTTTTTGCGCATACAAAATTCAGAGCCGTCGATTTCCCCAGAGCCGGGGCCCCACTGCCAGGTGTCCGGACTCATCCACAAAGGCGCCGCCCAGACGCCTTGGCATCGAGAGGTCGTCCAATCGTAATTTAACGATTTGAAATCGTGCATGGGGATTTTGCACTCTTTCGCGTGCGCTAGCATGCACTCGGCTTTCCCTTGAGAGACGCCAAATCTCACCGAAGCTAAATCGTCTTCACACATCTCCGGTTCGGTTCCCATATCATTCACGCCTCCATTTTGCGACTGACACGAAGGGTGCGTCATGTTCCCGACAAAAAAAGGCCATTCGAGGTCTTTCCATTTCGAGGCTTGACATACCTTTCGCGCTTGTTTACCCGGGGCCTTGGCGAGGCGTGATTCACCAAACCGGGACTCATCGTTTAAATGGTTCACTTTTTGCCGCGCGATGTACGCTTGCGCGGCTTTCTTCTCCTCCTTCTTTTCCGAAGTCTTGACCGCTTTCATGGCGTCTTCGTACGCTTTCTTCAAAGCCTCGGCGACTTTTTCGGCTTCAATGCGACTTTTCTTAGCTTTCTCAGCTGCAGCTACTGCTTTTTGCTTCTTGCTCATCGCCGTTGCGTATTCCTTCGTGGAAGAAGGACTGGAAGGCGTTTCGATATCCTCCCTCTCCGTCGATTTTTTCGAAGAAGACGATTTTTTCGAAGAAGAGGCAGAATCGACGACATCCCCAGCGTTATGTTTGCTTTTGTGATCTTTCTTCTCCGCCACGAAGTCATACGAAGTCGTCGCCAATTCTTCCTCGACTTCTTCTTTCGGCGCCTCGCGTTCGTCGACGTCTTTTTGCGAAAAGTACAGATCCGATGAATCTTGCGCGGGGCGTTTTTTAGAGGCCAAAGGATAATCGTACGATCGATGATCTCCAGAGCTGTCCTCTTTCTCGTCTTCGTCTTCGTCGTCGTCGTCGTATCGCTCGTAGCGGTGCTTACGAGAGGGTTCGTCGGAGGAAGCTTTTTCTTTTTCTTTTTCTTCCTCCTCCTCCTCATCGCCAACTTTCGGTGCTTCTTCTTTATCGACGAGTTCCTCCGGGCAGCACCCGACACCAGGAATCGGCACACCAGCGATACACGTCGGCGATGGATTACACGCGACGTTTTTGTACGGATCCAACTTAAACGTGTGCGGAACTTTGACGTTTTGGATGACAATCATGCCTTTCTCGTGATACGGTTTTGGCGCGTTGGCTTTCGCTTCTGCCTCAGCCTTTGCCGCGGCGATCGCGGCAGCTTTCGCTTCCGCTTTCTTTCGCTTCACTTCCTTTTCGTCAACGTTGATATTCGCGATGAGCTCCATCTCTTCCTTCGTCATACCGTTCGTTTCGATGCCTTTTGGTATGTACTGCGCGGCGATAGGATCAATCGACGATGACGTCTCCTCTCCTACTTCCGTTGCAACTTCAGGCGTCGCCGCGGCAGTAGCCATCACAGCTTGCTCCGGAAGTTCTCCAGATTCTAATTGTCGCATTCGTTCCTCCAGACTCGCTTTCGCGTCATCGTCTTCACTCGATCCGAGTTTGGTCAAAGCTCTCGCTTGTTGCGCAGCCATTTCAAACTTGCTCGCGACCGTCGCCTCGCCTAAATTCGCCATTGCTTCGTTGTACATTCTATTTCTGTTTATCTGCGCCAAAGCTCGCGGGCTCACACCGAGCATAGCTACTTCTTCTTCCTCAATTGGCGCGTCAAAAGTCTTGCGTTCCCCAAGCGCAGCCTCTCCGGCTTCATCACTACCGTTCGCGAAGGAGTCATCCTCCGCCGGGGAATTAAAGTTTAAAGAATCGATCAACTTTTGCTCTTCCTTTGTTAAACCAGTTTCCGGGTCAACCTTGTTTCTGAGCTTTTCTTGGTGTTTCTGCTTGGCTAACTTGGCCTTCATGGCGCCCGTGTCCGTGCCTTCGGATAAAGGCACCGTCGTTGCAACTTTCTTCCACTTGCGCGGCTTCAAGCTCATCGGGTCCATGTTCGATGCAGGAACTTCGTACGAACTTTCGAGCGAGCCTTCGAGAGTACCGTCGGAAGAGGCATTTTCAGACTCGTCGACGGCGGGTTCATCGGCTCCTTGTTCTTGTTCTTGTTCTTGTTCTTGTTCTTGTTCTTCGTCGTCGTCATTGGAGGCAAAGACGGAGTCGTCAAAGTCAACGGACGCCAAGGCATCCGCAGCTTCCTTCGCGCTTTCGTCGTCCATGGATCCGTTCAATTGGTCCAACATGATCTGCTCTTCCGGCGAGACGCCAATGGCCCCCGTGTTCTTGTTTGCTTTTTCCGCCTTTCTTTTAGACTTGGCTTCCTCTTCGCCAATCTGCGCGCTCATCTCATCCAAAGCGTCCATGCGTTTCATCAACTCAATCTCCTCCGGAGTTTTGCCCGCGAATCGAATGGCGTCAGCCTTCGCCTTTGCTCTGGCAGCTCTTTTTTCCCGAGCTTCTTGCTCCTTTTTAGCTTTAGCGGCTTCAAAAGCTTCCTTTTCTTCTTCGAGCTGTCGCTGCACGGCTCTCTTGTGCTCTTCAATCTTTGCCGCCTTGGCCAATTCCTTTTTCGCCGCCTTGAAGTCAATCTCTTCGCCTTCCTCCGAAGAAGAGGAGGAAGAAGATTTCTTCTTCGCGGCTTCTTTTTGCTCTTCCTCAAAAACATTTGCGTCGTCCGCGTGCGCCAAGATCTCATCAATCTCGTCGCGTTGCGCGTTGGCCGAGGCTTCTTCTTCCTCGGTCAACGGTTCCGGTTGGTCCGGGATGTTTTCACGCTCTTCCGATTCTTCAACAACAACTTCCTCGTCTTGTTGCGGCGGCACTTCCAACTCTACGACCACGTTGTGCTCCTCGCCGTCGGCGTCAGCGATAAACTTTCGCGCCTTGCTCTTGTGTGAGGATTTTTTACCGGTCGGGTGCAACGCGTTCTTCGCCGCCCTGATTTCACCTTTCTCGAGACGCGTTTGGCGATCGATTTGCGTTTGACTTTCTGCTTGGATTCTCGCAATTTCCGCCTTGCGGTCTGTTTCTTCTTGAATCTTCGCGTTCACGGCATCAATCTTAGCCTGCTTTACAGCGTTGGCGCTTTGCTCCTCCGCTTCTTTAGCTTTGCGCGTTGCCTCCTCTTGCTCTCTTATGGCGGCTTGTTGCGCGGCGATGATTTCTTCGAGCGGGCACCCGTCGTAGTTGCACGGTCCGTCCGTTCGGCCTTCCTTTTCCGCTTGAAGCGTTACGGCGGCATCGTTCGTCCATCCACCGCCTGCAGTGGTAGTGGTGGTGGTAGCAGATGCTTCTTCCGCAGAACCAGTCTTCGCTTCCGGAGTTGCAAACGCGGCGGCGTCAGCTCTCATCTGCGCCGCCAAGTCCGTTGGTTGTTGTGTTTCTTGAGATTGCGATTGCAAATCATTCAACTGATCCACGGTCGGGGTAGCAACTGCTTGCGTTTGCTCAGCTTGCGCTTGCGCTGCGGCATCAGTCGTCGCCGCCGCCGAAGCCGCCGGTTGTTCCTCTTGCGCTTCCTGGGTCGAAACTTCATCGTTGGCCTCCTTCTCCTCCTCCGCTGCATTTTCGGCGTCCCTCTGCGCTTTTTCGCTCGCCGCCTTGAGCTCCTTTTGCAATCTTTCAATTTTTTGCGCCGGAGTTTCGTTTTCCGGAATAGCTTCAGAGGCCGTACTTTCCGCCGGTTCCGGAACGACTTCTTCAACTTTTTCTTCCTCCTCCTGGTCCGCGGCGCCCT